>WNFK01030755.1_pt2 | contig 13435 bp, 14 predicted proteins | sample 5400281 | NCBI WGS metagenome assembly WNFK01 (sample SAMN13153350, study PRJNA577476) | soil metagenome | isolation source: 20 cm soil on Douglas fir-dominated hillslope | place: USA:California | collected 2013-09-17
CATGGCCGGCGTGACCGATCGTGAAGAAATGCAGGTGACGACGCCGTTCGGCGAACCGTCGGCGCCGTACCTGCTCGGCACGCTTCGCGGCAAGCGCGTCGCGTTCCTCGCGCGGCATGGCGGCGGCCACCGCGTGTCGCCGTCGGAGCTGAACTTCCGCGCCAACATGTTCGGCATGAAGACGCTGGGCGTGGAGTTCATTCTCTCCGCGAGCGCCGTTGGCAGCCTGAAGGAGGAATACAAGCCGGCCGACATCGTCATTCCCGATCAGTTCTTCGATCGCACCAAGGGGCGGCCGAGCACCTTCTTCGGCCGCGGGCTCGTCGGCCACGTCGGCTTCGCGCATCCGTTCTGCAGGATCCTCAGCGGCATCGCCTACGAGAGCGGCCAGCGGGCGGGCGCCACCGTGCACAAGGGCGGCACCTATGTCTGCATGGAAGGGCCGCAGTTTTCGACGCTGGCCGAGTCGAAGCTGTATCGCTCGTGGGGGATGGACATCATCGGCATGACGAACCTGCAGGAGGCGAAGCTCGCGCGCGAGGCGGAGATCTGTTACACGACCATCGCGCTCGTCACCGACTACGACTGCTGGCATCCGGACCACGAATCGGTGACGGTCGAGATGGTGATGTCCACGCTCGCGACCAATGCCGCCACGGCGCAGCAGATCATCGCCGGCGCCGTCGAGCAGCTACCCTACGAACGCACCTGCGAGTGCGCCTCCGCGCTCAAGTACGCGCTCGTCACGCGCCCGGACATGGTGCCCGACCAGGTGAAAAAGGATCTCGCGCCGATCATCGGCCGCTACATCTCATGAAACTCATCGTCACCGGATCGATTGCGTTCGACTACCTGATGTCGTTTCCGGGCAAGTTCACCGAGCACATCCTCGCGGAGCATCTGCAGCGCGTCAGTCTCAGCTTTCTCGTGGATTCCATGGACAAGCGGCGCGGCGGCTGCGCGCCGAACATCGCCTACACGCTGGCGCTGCTCGGCGAGCGCCCGTATCTGGTCGCGACGGCGGGGCAGGATTTCAAGGAGTACGACGAGTGGCTGCAGGCGGCCGGCGTCGATACGTCGCTCGTCCGGCATGTGCCCGACAAGTTCACCGCGTCGTTCTTCTGCAGCACCGACACCGAGAACAACCAGATCGCGTCGTTCTACATCGGCGCGATGGCGAATGCGTCGGAGCTGTCGATGCGCACCATCCAGCAGCCGGGGCTCGTCATCATTTCGCCGAACGACCCCGGTGCGATGGTGCAGTACGCGGAAGAGTGCCGCACGATGGGCGTGCCGTTCATCTTCGATCCGGGCCAGCAATGCGCGCGGCTGTCGGGCGACGAACTGCGTGACGGCATCTCGGGTGCGCGTCTCGTCATCAGCAACGACTACGAGTTCGAGCTGATTCGCCAGAAGACCGGGCTTGGCGAGGACGGGATTCTCGGCCAGGCGACCGCGCTGGTCATTACGCGCGGCGAAGACGGGTGCTCGATCTATGAGGGGGCAGGCTCGCGCGTGGACGTCACGGCGCTCACGCCGCACCGCATCATCGATCCGACCGGCGTCGGCGACGCCTTCCGCGGTGGATTGATGAAGGGCATGGCATCCGCGAAGTCAGTCAAGGAATGCGCGCAGCTTGGCACCGTCGCCGCGACCTACGCGCTCGAGCATCTCGGGGGGCAAAGCCACGCCTACACGATGAAGGAGTTCAGCGACCGGTACGCGGAGCACTTCGGGCCATTGGCACTGTAGATTCGCGGCAACGTTCCCTGACTCTTGTGGCCGCACTGATCACGAGCCACAGAGGCTCAGAGACACGACCTTGATGTTCTCTGGTTCTGTTCCGCTTCAGTCAACTCGCTGACCTCGCGACATCGTTCACTGGTCGCACTGGCCACAGGCCACGGAGCCACGGAGGACACGGAGAACAATTTGTTCTTCTCAGTGCCTCGCGGTGCGAGGGCCTGTACTGCGTGACTCCTTCCGCTGACTCTTGTGGCCGCGCTGATCACGGGCCGCAGAGACTCAGAGACGGAGAGAACTCATTTGGGTCTCTGCGCCTCTGTGGCTCGTGCCTGGAACGCCTGTGGAAGTTGTTCCCGCGCGATTGTTCTCTATCGCCGCTCGACTTCTTCCTTGATGTGCGTCAGCACGCGTCGATGGATGGCGTGAATCAGATAATCGCTGAAGACCTGCCAGTACCCTTCCGGCGCCATCTGCAGCTGATACCACGTGCTGCCTTCCAGCCGTGTCCGGCCGCCGGGCAGCGCAATCAGCCTGAACTCCCCGCGCTGCGATCGCAGGTAGCCATCCAGGTGCGGCGGCGAGACGTTCGAGTACAGCGAGAGCTCGCGCAGCGGGGGCGGCGAGTCCGTGACGTCGAACGCAAGGCGGCGTGACGGTTCCCACGCCGTGATCGGCTCGACGAACGAGCCGGTGGAGAACACGCAGTATCGAACAGCGCCCACGCCGCGGCCCTCGATGTGCGCCGACAGCGGCGACGCGATGCCGAGCCGGAACGGGAGTTCGGGGGCAGCCGTGATCGGCGAAAACGCGATGACGTGCGACCAGACGCGATCCGGCGGTGCTTCGACGTCGATCGCGCTTCGGACCTCGTGCAGGACATGCCCGGTCCCCGATGACGGCTGGAGCAGCGACGCGACCGGGATGGCCAGCACCGCGAAGAAGGCGGGCGGCAGATCGTGGCTGCAGCGCCGCGCGATTTCAGTGCCCATGCGCGCCCCGAGCAGCGCGACGGCAACGAGAATCGGACTCGCCATCAGGATGCAGACCGTGCCCTCGCTGCCGAGCAGGATGGTCAAGACCGCGGAGGTCAGCAGCATCATCGCCGTCACCTGCAGCGTCTCGGTAAACCTCGCTTCGTAGCGCCGGTTGTAGATGAACGCGGTGACCGCTCCCATCGTGAACGGCGTCCCGATGAACAGGGCGAGCGCGTATTCCTTGAAGAGACCGACTTCGATAGCGGTCATCGCGAGACCGGTCGCGGTTCCCGCGACCACACTGGTCAGCAGGCTTGTCGATCGATTGACGCCGGGTCGTGACGCGCCTGGTTGTGGCAGTCGTCTCGGCGGCGGCGCCTCCGCTGGTGCGCTCGGCACGATGCACAGCACGAGCATCAGCAGATAGTTCGCGACCGGCACGAAGAAGACGAGCGTCCACCAGAGCGACCAGCCAGCGTCGTGCGCCCGCCGCGCGGTCAGCGTGACCCCGACCCAGATGAACGGGAACGACCAGAGCATCAGCGTCGGCATGAGCCACGCCGGTGCCTCGCGAAATCCCATCATCATCGATGGCACGGAACCGAAATAGGCAAGCGGCGTCCACACGATCCCGGTTGCCATCGTGACGATGGCTGCGTCGGTGACGTACTTCAGCACAAGGAGGCTGATGCCGTGGATGCGATACGCGCGAGCGGGGACCAGGCTCTCGAACGTGAACCAGAATCGCAGCAGCCTGCGGATCATCGTTCGAACGATTCGCGGCGGCCCGATTCCGACAGCCGGATGACGTAGCGCTCCGGGTTCTTCCTGAACATCTCCTGCAACTCGGCGAGGCTTCCCGCGCCGCCGTAGCTGATCGCGGAGACCAGATGCTTCAGCATGTCGCGGAACACGGGGCGCACCGAGCCGCGCGCGGGGACGGCGACCTCCATGCCTTCCGCGCCGAGCGCTTCGACGTCGGCGGCTTCGAGGTCCTCGACATCCAGTCGATCGACGATCGCTTCGAGCGACGCCATCCCGCGGAACACCTTGAACGGCACGCGGACGGTCTTGTGCGAGTCGGGGACGACGACCGGCTTCTGGACGATGTCGCCGGGCGTCTCGGTGGTGCCCGCGAACGCGCTCCCGAGCATCACGGTGTCGCCGCCAAACAGCAGCGCCTGCACGAGTGCGCCGTCGCGCCTCACGCCGCCGTCGGCGATGAGCGGCACGCGGCCGCCCGACGCCTCACGGCACTCGACGAGCGCCTGCACCTGCGGCACGCCGAAGTTGGTATTCAGCCGGGTGGTGCAGCCGCCGCCCGGACCGATGCCGACCTTGATGCCGTTGACGCCGCGCTCGAGCAGGAACCGCGTGCCCTCGGCGGTCGCGACGTTGCCGGCGATCAGTTCCACGCCGTCGAACCGCTTCCGGAACGCATCGATCGCGCGCGCCATCACGACGGAATGGCCGTGCGCGATGTCGATGACGATGACGTCCACGCCGGCGCGCGCGAGCTCGGCCGCGCGCTCGAGGTAATCGCCCTTGGCGCCAATCGCCGCGCCGACGCGGAGACGCCCCTGCTCGTCGCGCGTCGCGAACGGCAGTTGCCGCTGACGCAGGAGATCTTTGGCGGTGATGAGACCGAGCAGCGTATCGTCCTTGTCGACGAGCGGCAGTTTCTTGATCTTGTGCGCCCGCATCACCTCTTCGGCGGCGCCGAGATCCGGCGTTCCCCGCTGGACGATCAGCCGCTCGCGCGGCGTCATGCGTGACGCGACGGTGCCCTGCGAGCGATCGACGAACCGGAGGTCGCGGCTGGTCAGCAGCCCCTGCAGGCGGCCGCGGCCATCGACGACGACGAGCGTGCCGACGCCGGTCGCGCGCATGCGTCCCGACGCCTCGGCCAGGCTCGCGTCCGGACCAATCGTGTAGGGGTCCGCGATGACCCCGTGCTGCTTGCGCTTGACGATCTCCACCTCGCGCACCTGCGGCTCGATTTCCCCGCTCCGGAAGCCGCGATCGATGACGCCGATGCCGCCTTCCTCGGCGACGGCGATCGCCATCTCGGATCGCGTGACCGTGTCCATGTTCGCGGAGACGATCGGACGCTTGAGCGTCAGGCCCGTCGAGAAACGGCAGGTGAGATCGACGGCAGACGGATCGCGCCGCTCGATGACGCTGTACTGCGGGTTGAACAGGAAGTCGTCGAACGTGGCGCCGCGAACTAAATCAATCAGTAGTGGCATTGAAGATTGACGAATTTACGAATTCACCAATTCAGGGATTCGAATGGCTCAATTTCAATTCCGACAATTCGTCGATTGGTAAATCTCATGATCGCCACAGCGTCAGGGCCGCGAACATGTACACGGCCGCGGCGCTGGCGAGGGTCACCGAAAAGCCCCAGTTCATCGCGATGAAGACCGCCAGCGTCGCGCCGACGACCGAGAACGCGCCGTTGATGCCCCAGCCCCACGCAATGATCTCGGCGCGGCCGGCGGCAACCAGCCGCATGCCGCCCGGCAGCGGCATGCCAAGCAGGATCCCGACCGGCGCGATGAGCCCGACCGCAAACGCGATACGCGCCGGCAGCGTCCAGGGAATGCCGATGTCGATCAGCCGGGCGAGGCCGAGCGCCGCGGCCGCCGCGACGATGGCGACGCCGATCAGCGCCCGCACCGTGAGATCGCGCACGCGTGCGGGTTCGATCCTGCGGCTGACCAGCGCCCCGACACCCGTCCCGAGCAGCAGCGAGAAGAGCGTCACGGTGAGCGAATACACCGGGTGGCCGAGCAGCAGCACGAACCGCTGCAGCAGCGCCACCTCGAGGAGCATGAAGCCGGCGCCGAGCGCGCCGAAGTACGCAAGCCACACGCCCCAGCCGGCGCCGGGCCGCTCGCCCCCGACGAGCAGCGGGCCGATGACGAACAGGATGACGAGCATCGCGGAGATCGCCATCAGCGTCATCAACGCGCTCAGCCCGTTGCCGAACAGCATGCTGCGGCCGAATGCGACCTGCATCTGATCCCGCAGCCGCGTCGTGTGGAAGAAGAACGGCCGGTCGTCGGTCGTGGACGACTCGTCGAGCGGGTACGACGAGAGGAACTGCTGGCGATCGCTTGCGAGAATCAGGCGGCGGTAGTCTTCGGCGCTCGTCCCCGTGCGTTGCATTTCGATCGGATCCGCGGTGGCTTCGTTGGTCGGCGGCAGTCCGGGCGCATACAGAATCTCGAAGCCAAGCTGCGCGCTGACGTCGCGGAGCCGCGCGACCTCCGCCGGCGTGAACGGCTGCTTCTTGAGGAGAAACGTCGCGACGCGGTCGTAGCGCACGATCGCGAGCCGCGTGGCCGCGTCCAACCCGCGCTCGGCACAGGCATCCTGTGCCAGCGATACCAGCCGCAGGCCGTCGAACACCCATCGCGTGATGGTCAGCAGCCCGTTGTCGGTGAGGTGATCGACGTATTCGCCGAACGCCTCCTTCGTATACAGCGAGTTCTCGGTCAGCGTGTAGGCGCCCGCGGCCGTCGCGGCCCACGTATCCACGAGCGATGCCTGGATGACGTCGTACTTCGACGAGCTTCGCCGGACGAAATTGCGCCCGTCGTCCACGTGAATCGACACGCGCGGGTTCGCGTAGACGCCGCCGGAGTATTCGCGGAAGCGATCGAGCATGACGTCGCGCGCGATGATCGGATTGATCTCCACGCCGTCCACGTGCGAGGCGCCGAAGACCAGCGCGGACAACAGGTCACGTCCTCCGCCCGGTCCGATGACCAGCGCCGTGAAACCCGACTTCGCGCTCCGCGCTTCGTCGGGCGAGTCCGACTTCGCGCTTTGTGCTTCCGCCTCCGCGCTCCGCGCTTCGGCGGACAAGTCGGCGGGCGAGCCGCCCGGGCGCTCCACCAGGTGATAGCCGACCGCGGTGAGCTCGTACCGCAGGTAGGCCGCATCGCCGACCTGCCCGCTGCCCTTCAGAATCGGCGTTGACGCCGCCGAGTCGATGTCCATGAACAGCGACGGCGCACGCGCGCCGGTGAACGTCGGGCTCAGCGACCAGTCGCCATGCGGCCGGTCGTAGACCGCCACGCGCGAGAACGAGTTCCACTTGCTGAAGAGGATGCGGTCGCCGACGTGGCCCTTCGTGTCAATGACGTCAAAGGGCGCCGCGCCGGCCAACTGTGCCACGGACGCCGTTCCGATGAGCAGGATCGCCATCGCTGCAAACCGCCGGCGTTTCGCGGTGGGCGCAAACGCGATGGCTGCCGCGGTGGAGAGCGCCGCGGCGGTCATGACCACGCCGGGGGCGCCGAGCCAGTTCAGCAGCGGGATCAGCACGAGGCAGCCCGTCGCGGCGCCAATCAGGTCGGCGGCATAGAGGACGTTGATGCGGCCGGGCATCCGCGAAAAGGCGATCGACATCACGCTGCCCCCGGTGAAGAACGGAAGGGCAGCGAGACCGTAGATCGTGAGCATCAACCACAGGTTGGCTAACGAGTAGTTGAGACCGACGCGTATGCGAACAAGGCACGAAAGGGAAACGAGAGTCGCCAATGCATGAGTCAGCGAAACTGCCGATAACAACAGATGTGAGTCGATGCGCGCCAGCCGGCGCCGCGCGAGATAGACCGCTACGCCGCTCGCGCTCAGGCCGAAGAGCGCGATCGAAATCGCGAGGAAGGCGAAGTGGTAATACATCGTGACCGAGAAAATGCGCGTCAGCGCCAACTCGGTCATCAGAAGCGCGGCCGACACAGCCGCGATGCCGCCAGGAGCGGCGCGCCCGCTCGCGCGCTCGCTGACAGCCAGCGTTTCCGTCATTTTCATTGGCAGTCTAGCAGGAACATGCTTTGCAGCGGGGTCGTTTACGCGCAACGACGCGCGGCGAACTCGACGGAGGTTCCCATGAAGGTGCTGATTGTGGCGTGGACTTGCCTGCTGTGCTGTGGCGAGGTGCGCGCCCAGGGTACCGAAGGGACGTTCCGCAGCGGCGTCGACCTGGTGTCGCTCAACGTCATCGTCACCGACCAGCGCGACAAGTTCGTCACGGGTCTTACGCAAAAAGCCTTTTCCGTCTTCGAAGACGGCATCCAGCAGGACGTGTCGTTCTTCGCGGCGGCCAACGTGCCGCTCGACATGGCCGTCCTGCTCGACATGTCGTCGAGCATGAGCGACAAGATGGCGACCGTCCAGGAGGCGGCCATCGGCTTCGCGTCACACCTCCGGCAGGGCGACCGCGTCAGCGTGATCGGCATCCGCGATACCGCGCGGACGCTGCACGAACTTGACGGCGACATCAAAGGCGCCTGCGACGCCATCCGCCGGACCACGGCGGGCGGCGGCACCGCGCTGTACAACGCGCTCTACACCACCATCAAGCAGATGCAGAAGGTGCATGCCGCCGAAGGGGATGTGCGCCGGCAGGCAATTGCGGTGCTCACAGATGGTGACGACACGACCAGTCTGGTGACCTTCGACGATCTGCTCGTGGTGGCCAAGCAGGCGGGAATCGCCATCTACACGATTGCCCTCAAGTCGCCGTATCCGACGATCGCGGTGACCAGCCAGAAGTATTTTTCCGAATCGGAGTTCGCGATGAAGGCGCTGGCGCAGGAAACCGGCGCCCGGGCGTTTTTCCCGAACGACATCTCGCAGCTCGCGGGCGTCTACACGATGATCACCGACGAACTGTCGAACCAGTACGCCCTCGGCTACACGTCGAGCAATCCGAGGCAGGATGGCAGCTTCCGCCGCATCATGGTGCGGGTGGACGAGCCGAACGTGCGGACCCGCACGCGCTCCGGCTATCAGGTCGCCAAGACCCAGCTCTCGCTGAACAAATAGGCGCCGCTACGCTACACTACGGCGGATGCGCGCCACGACGGCCGATCGCGAGCAATCGGCCATCTACAGCTATTTGATCTGCCTTGCCGCGTGGGCCATTCCGGGCGCCGGTCACCTTCTCCTCGGCCGCCTCCAGAAGGGCCTCACGTTTCTGATCGCGTTGCCGCTGATGTTCGTCTTCGGCCTGTGGCTCGAAGGGCGGCTCTTTCCAGTCGAGATCTCGCAGCCGCTCGTCGCGCTCGCGGCGCTCGCCGACATGGGGATTGGCATCCCGTTTTTCATCGCGCGCGGCCTCGGCGCCGGCGCCGGCCGCGTCGTCGCGCTCACCTACGAGTACGGCAACGCGTTCCTGATCGTTGCGGGCCTGATGAACCTGCTCGTCGTGCTCGACGCCTTCGACATCGCACAAGGGCGCAAATGAGAGCCTCGCACCTCGGGCTCATGATCGTCTTCGCGCTCTTCGTCTCGGTCGTGTTCGGCACGTTGATGCGCGACGAGCCGAAGGAGCAGCTGCGGTTTGGCGCGCAGCTCTTCACCGCGTTCGTGGTCGGCGGCATCGCGCTCGGCTGGGTCCTCTATTTCTTTCCGCTGTAATGCAAAATGCAAAATGCAAAATGCAAACGCTACGTGCTTGCAACAAACGGGTGAAGGTCGCGACGACGTTCATCCCTACGTTGCGATCCGACGCAGTATTTGCATTTTGAATTTTGCATTTTGAATTACCGACGTGTTCTCCGGCTCTGGGGTCCCGTCCTCGCCTACATGGTGACGATCTTCATTTTCTCCTCCTTACACGAGGCGCCGCTGCCGCCGGGTCTGTCCGACAAGCCCGCGCACGGCGCCGGCTACATGGGGTTCGGCTTCGTCATCGCACGCGCGCTCGCCGGTGGTCTGCCGCCGCGCATCACGCTGCGCCAGGCGCTCTTCGGTCTCGCGCTCGCGGCGTTCTACGGGGTCACCGACGAATTCCATCAGTCGTTCGTCGCAGGGAGATCCTCGGACGTCGCCGATTGGTATTCCGATGTCACGGGGGCGGCCATCGCGCTTTTTGCCTGTTGGGCGTGGGATATAATCTCGACACGTCGTCATCGCCATGACTTTTGACAACCTTCTCCTCGAGCGCGACGGCCCCGTCGCGATCCTCACCGTCAATCGTCCCGCGGTCCTCAACGCCCTGAACACGCCGACTACCGACGAACTGCGACGCGCCGTCCTCGACCTGAAGCACGATGCCGCGGTTCGCGTCGTGATCCTGACCGGAGCCGGCGAGAAGGCGTTCATCGCGGGCGCCGACATCAACGAGCTCGCCGCGTTGAAGCCAGCGCAGGGCAAGGAGCACGCGCAGCGGGGGCAGCACGTGTTCGATTTGATCGAGAGCATGGGGAAGCCGGTGATCGCCGCGATCAACGGATTCTGCCTGGGCGGCGGCTGCGAGCTCGCCATGGCGTGTACGCTGCGCATTGCCGCCGATACCGCGCGCATCGGCCAGCCCGAAATCAATCTCGGAATCCTTCCGGGGTACGCGGGCTCTCAACGTCTGCCGCGTCTTGTCGGAAAGGGTGTGGCGCTGGATCTGCTGCTGACGGGCCGCCAGGTGAAGGCCGACGAAGCGCTGGCGATTGGGCTCGTGAACAAGGTGGTGCCGGCGGCCCAGTTGATGGCGGCGGCGAAGGAGCTTGCCGCGGAGCTGGCCACGAAAGCGCCGATCGCCGTGCAGTACATCATCGAAGCGGTCAACCACGGCCTCGAGATGTCCTTCGACAAGGCACAGGTCCACGAAGCGACGCTCTTCGGACTCGTCGCCTCCACCGCTGACATGCGCGAAGGCACGCGCGCGTTCCTCGAAAAGCGGAAAGCGCAGTTCAAGGGCGAATAGTGTTCCGTTTCGCCGTCGTGGTGTCCCGCTTCAACGAGGAGATTACCGAGGGGCTGTTGCGCGGTGCGCAGGAGTACTTCGCGGAAGCGTCGGTCGCCGAGGAGTCCGTCACCGTGTTCCACGTTCCCGGGGCCTTCGAAATCCCGATTGCGGCGCAGCGCCTCGGCGAGAGCGGGGACTACGATGCGATCGTCTGTCTCGGCTGTCTCATCAAGGGCGACACGATGCACTTCGAGTACATCGCCGAAGTCGCCTCGCACGGCATTGCCCAGGCGGCCGCGGCGACCGGCGTCCCGATGGCCTTCGGCGTGCTGACGACGTTGACCGAAGAGCAGGCGGTGGAACGATCGGGGGCCGGGCCGGGAAACAAGGGGCGCGAGGCGGCGGCCGCCGCCGTCGATATGGCCAGGTTGTTCCGCAAGCTGGACGAGGGGATGGGCGGATGAACGCGAGTGCCGAACGGCGATCGGACGATCGTCCGAAGAGGGAATCACGGCACCGCGCCCGCGAAGCGGCGGTGCAGATGCTTTACCAGTGGGAAGTCGGCCGCGCGTCGATGTTCGACGTCGGCCAGACGTTCTGGACCGGCCCCGCCGTGTCGGAGCCGCTCGGAGAGGAGCTCCAGGCGTTCGCCACCAGGCTCGCGACCGGCGTCGCGGGAACCGTCGCGGACCTCGATCCGATGATTACGGAGGCGGCGGACAACTGGCGCATCGAGCGGATGAACGTGCTCGATCGGCTGATCCTGCGGCTCGCGATCTACGAATTCCTCCACGAGCCGGAGACGCCGGCGAAGGTTGTCATCAATGAAGCGCTGGAGCTGGCGCGCACCTTCAGCACGGACGACTCGGTGCGGTTCATCAACGGGATCCTCGATGCGGTCCGCCGCACGCTGACACGCGAATGAACACGGTCCAGGAATCCGATCAGGTCGTCCAGCGGCGGGCGAACCTCGACGAGCTGAAGAAGCTCGGCGTGGATCCGTATCCGCGCCGCTTCGAGGTCGACGCGACAATCGACGCGGTCGTCGCGCAGCATGGCAACAGCGCCGCCGAGGAGCTCGAGACCGCGAAGCCCCAGGTGCGCACGGCGGGACGCATCCTCAGTATCCGCAGCTTCGGCAAGGCGAGCTTCCTCGTCATCTCCGACGGCCGCGCACGCGTGCAGGTCTACATCCGCCAGGACTCGCTGGCGGAGCGCGACTTCAAGATCTTCAAGCTGCTCGATTTCGGCGACTGGATTGGCGTCGAGGGGCGCCTGTTCCGCACGCGCACCAACGAGCTGACCATCTGGGCCTCGACGCTCGAGTTCCTGTCGAAATGCCTGCTGCCGCTGCCGGAGAAGTGGCACGGCCTGCAGGATGTCGAGATCCGCTACCGCCAGCGCTATCTCGATCTCATCGTCAACCCCGATTCGCGCCGCGTCTTCGAGGTGCGCAGCCGCGTCATCACCGCCATGCGCGAGTTTCTCATCGGGCGAGGCTTCCTCGAGGTCGAAACGCCGATGATGCAGCCGATTGCCGGCGGCGCGCTGGCGCGTCCGTTCGTCACGCATCACAACGCGCTCGACATGCGGCTCTTCATGCGGATTGCGCCGGAGCTGTACCTGAAGCGCCTCACGGTCGGCGGCATCGAGAAGGTGTTCGAGATCAACCGCAACTTCAGGAACGAAGGGATCTCGACGCAGCACAACCCCGAGTTCACGATGCTGGAGTTCTACTGGGCTTACGCGGACTACAACGACCTGATGACGCTGACCGAGGAGATGCTGCCGTTTGTCGCGCAGAAGGCGGGCACAGGGGACACGGTGACGTTCAACGGTCATTCGATCTCGTTCACGCCGCCGTTCCGCCGGCTCTCGCTGCGCGAGGGCGCGCGCGCGGCGGCGTCGAGGCGGCTCGGCACCGACGTGCCCGCGGAGGCGCTGCGCTCGCGCGACACGGCCGCGGCGCTCGCGGCGCAGCTCAACGTGCCGATTGCCCCGGGCATGGGCGCCGGGAAGATTGCCGCGGAGATTTTCGAGGCGCTGTGCGAAGAGGACCTGATCCAGCCGACGTTCGTCTACGACTTTCCGACGGAAGTCTCGCCGCTTTCGAAGCAGAAGCCGGACGACCCTGATACGGTCGAGCGGTTCGAGTTGTACGCAGGCGGGTTCGAGCTGGCCAATGCCTTCAGCGAGCTGAACGATCCGGTGGAGCAGCGGCGGCGGTTCGAGGACCAGTTGAAGAGCCGCGCCGGGGGCGACGAAGAGGCGCACGCGATGGACGAGGACTACATCCGCGCGCTCGAGTTCGGCATGCCGCCCGCTGGCGGCGAAGGCGTCGGCATCGATCGACTTGTTATGCTGTTGACTGGCAGTCCGTCGATCCGTGACGTGATTCTCTTTCCGTTGATGCGGGCAAAATGAGCTTCGAACTGTTTGTCGCGCTGCGGTATCTCTTTGCGCGCCGCAAACAGGCGTTCATCTCCCTGATCTCGCTCATCTCGATGATCGGCGTCGGCGTCGGCGTGATGGCGCTCGTCATCGCGCTCGCGCTGATGACCGGGCTGCAGGGGGAGCTGCGCGACAAGATCCTCTCGTCCCAGGCGCACATCTACGTCTGGAAGAACGGCGGCATCACCGACTACGCGCCCGAGGCGGAGAAGCTCCGGCAGGTGCCTGGCGTGGTCGGCGCGGCGCCGACCATCTTCGGCAAGGCGCTCGTCACCGCGGGCGATTCGCAGGCGTTCATCAGCGTGAAGGGGATCGATCCCGCGCTCGAGCCGACGGTCACCGCGATCAAGGACGCGATGAAGCAGGGCAGCCTCGACGCGCTCGCGCACGAGAGCGAGGACGAGCCGCCGGCCATCCTGATCGGGGAGGACCTCGCGAGCCAGCTCGGCGTGAAGCTGGGCGACCTGGTCACGCTGATCACGCCGCAGGGAACGCTCTCGCCGATGGGCATGCTCCCGCGCACGCGGCGCGCGCGCGTCGGCGGCATCTACAACCTCGGGCT
>WNFK01226645.1_pt1 | contig 13425 bp, 13 predicted proteins | sample 5400281 | NCBI WGS metagenome assembly WNFK01 (sample SAMN13153350, study PRJNA577476) | soil metagenome | isolation source: 20 cm soil on Douglas fir-dominated hillslope | place: USA:California | collected 2013-09-17
TCTCGGTGCCGGCCGTCACCGCACTGCTCAGGCTCACCGAGCTGAAGCTGAAGTACAACCCGCAACTCGTGGTCAGCGACGTCGGCTCGGACCCGATCACTTTGGCCGGCCTGCTGAACGCCTTCGCCAAGCAGTCCGGCTCATTCGGCAGCAGCCTGACTCAGGGCATCATCACTGACGGCTACTTGCCTTCACTCGGCGACACCGGCAACAGCTGGATCACGCTTTTCAAGTCGATCCATGATAAGTACATTTCCAGCCTGCCGTTCGACGGCAACGTCCTTTATGGCATGTCGGTCGGCTACACCTTCGTCCAGGCGATGTTCAAGGCAGGCAAGAATCCGACCAGGCAGGACCTCGTCAACGCGATCAACGGCGGCCTGTCACCCGGGGTTGCGGTGGCGCCCTTCGCCTACGGCACCAACGACCACAACGGAGTTACCGGCGCCTATATCGGCGTCATCAAGAACGGCGTGCTCATCAAGACGGGCGACGTCCTGACCACGGATGACTCACCGACCGGAGCCGTGAGTGCATACATGACGGCGCAGGCTCCGGCGCCGGCGAACGGAATACCGCCGCACTGACGCAGCGGCCATGCGGGTCGGCCGCGGCCAGAGCGTTCGCGGCCGGCCCGCCCGTCAGCCTGATCCGGCACCGAGCGGTGCGCAGCGCAGCTCGGGTTGCCGGTTACGAGGAAGGTCAAAGTTTCAGCGTGAGCGTCCAAGTCGGTCGCAGACCCTCTGCGGCCAGCCTGCCGCCGCGTGACCGGCTGCTGGCTGCCGCCGAGCGGCTGTTCGGCGAGCGAAGCTACCGTCGGACCAGCGTCGCGGAGATCTGTGCCACCGCTGGCATGGCGACCGGGAGCTTCTACGCGCATTTCGATTCGAAGGCGACCATCTTCGCGGCCGTGCTCCGTCAGATCAACGCCGACTTGCGGGCAGCAATGCGCGCGGCACTTGTGGATGCTGGCCCCGGCCAGCGCGGCCGGGAGCGTGCCGCCTTCCGTGCTTACTTCGACTTGATGTCACAGCGGCCCTGGATTTACCGCATCGTCCGCGAAGCCGAATTCGTCGCGCCCGGCGAATTCAGGGCCTATTACGAACGGCTGGCCCGCGGTTACGCGCGCGGGGTTCGCCTGGCCCAGCTGGCAGGTGACATCGACGCCAGATTCGATCCCGAGGTGCTGGCCTACGCCTATATCGGGCTCGGCAACTTCGTCGGCATGCGCTGGGCCGAGTGGACGGCGGGCGGCCGCGTTCCCGACGATGTGCTCGATGATCTCCTAGTCCTCCTGACGAGCGGAATGCCTCCGCCATCCGCGTAGCGGCTCTGGCCGCCGTTCGGGGCGCCGTATTGTCATCGGCATGAGCGGGGCGTTCGGAACGAGCTTGGCTGACTACACGGGGACCATTCCTGGGCTGCTACAGCACGCGGCGGACCGGGATCCTGGCGGGATCTGGCTGCGCACCGACGACCTGACGCTGACGTTCGCTGAGGCAGCCGGCCGCGTTGCCGCCGTCGCGGCTGAGCTTGGCGACCGAGGGATCGGCCATGCCGACCTCGTCATGCTGACGGCGAGAACGACGCCGGAGTACCTGTTCAGCTGGCTGGCGCTCGCGGCGCTCGGCGCGATCGCCGTGCCTGTCAACCCCGCCAGCACGCCGGCCGAGCTGGCCGGACTGATCAGCCAGGTACACCCGAGGGCGGTGCTGACCGACCCGGGCATCTACGTGGCGGTTGGCGAGGTTGGCGAGGGCGCGGGGCGGGCCATTATCGACGTGAATGATCTCGCGGCTGGCCGGCCGTGCCAGCCGCTGCGCTCCTTGCCAGCCGCCAGGGTGCGGCCCGACGACCTGGCGGTGCTGATCCCGACATCGGGCACGACCGGCCGGTCGAAGCTGGTCATGCAGACGCACCGCGCGTACGCGCTGGCGGCCGAGGGGTTCCCGTTCTGGATGGAGCTGACTGCGGCCGACCGGCTGATGACGTCGCTGCCGCTGTTTCATATCAATGCGCCGATCTACTCCGTGCTCGGCTCGCTCGCCTGCGGCGCCGGCCTGGTCCTGGTGCCACGGTTCTCCGCGAACGGATTCCTCGACACCGCGCGGCGGCACGGCGCCACCGAGTTCAACGCCATCGGGGCGATGCTCGAGATCATGATGCGGCAGCCCGAGCGGCCGGACGACGCCGACAACCCGCTGCGCCTGTGCTACGCCGGGCCGGCCCCCGAGCGGGAACGGCAGGAGCAGATCGAGCAGCGGTTCGGCATCCGGATTGTGGTCGGCTATGCCATGTCCGAGTCGCCGTACGGCCTGGTCTGGCCGCACGGGCGGCGGCCGTTCGGCACGCTCGGCAGCGCGCGCCAGCATCCGTACCTGGGCACGATCAACGAAGCGAAGGTGGTGAAGCCGGGGGATGCCGACGGCGAGCCAGGGGCCTCCGCCGACGCCGAGCTCGGACCTGGGGAGACCGGCGAGATCCTGTTGCGTAACCCGGTGATCACACCCGGGTACTGGGGGATGCCCGAGGAGACGTCGGCGGCCAAGACCGCCGACGGCTGGCTGCGTACCGGAGACCTGGTCACCGTCAACGCTGACGGCACCTACACCTTTGTGGGCCGGCGCAAGGAGGTGCTGCGCCGCCGCGGCGAGAACCTGTCGCCGCTCGAGGTCGAGGAGGTGCTCGACTCGCATCCCGCGGTGCTCGAGTCCGCGGTTGTCGGCGTCGCTTCCGACCTGACCGAAGAGGAGATCAAGGCGTTCGTCGTGCCAATACCCGGTGCCGAAATTGACATGCGCGAGCTGCGGGTCTATGCGGCCGAACGACTGTCGGCGTTCAAGGTGCCGAGGTTCTGGCAGCTGCTCGACGCGCTGCCGCGGACACCGACAGCGCGGATCGCCAAGCACCGGCTGCCGGCCGGCCATCAGCCGGGTGAGTACGACGCCGACGCCGGCTAGCTGCCAGGAGCCTGCGCCACGCCGCGAAGATCGCGGACTCCGCTCAGATCCAGTGGAAGAGGTTCAGGAACCGGTCGGCCAGGGCCTGGTCGCCACGGGTCGTGCCGGCCCTGATCCGGCCGAACGCGGTCAGCACCATGCTGCCTGCGTCGAACTCGATCACCGCCGGCAGGTCATCGACGCCGCCCGGCTCGTAGCTCATGCCGTCCTCATTCACTGTGACCCTGGTCGTCCCGGCATTGTGGCCGGTCGTCACGTCGATGCCGATCGTAAGCGGGGTACGGTCGGCGTTCGGCTTGATCGTCGACTGCCAGATGATGAACATGAACGGGACCAGGAGGTCGGCCGCCTCGGATCCAAGTGCGTGCGCCTTGCCCTGGCCCTCGCGGATGTCCCAGGTGTGGACCCCGTAGTCCATCAGCTGGCCGGCCGCGTAGATGAAGGCGGGCACCGGGCCCATGTAGAAGTGCGGGACGATCATCGTCGTCCACTCTTCGGCGGTGCGACAGCTCCCGGAACGCACGGGCCGAGTCACCGGCGCGCTCGTGCATCCCGAGCAGGCCGTAGGCGTTCTCCGGCGTGGCGCCTGACTTGGCTACTTCGAAGGCCTTGAAATAACCCTCCATGGTGTCGACGAGGTGACCGATGATGTCCCTGACCTCCCAGTTCTCGCACGCCGTCTGGTCGTGCCAGGCATCGGGCTGCTCAGCCAGGGCGAACATCTGCTCGGCCTGCTCACGTACGACGCGAAGGATGGTGTCCTTCCCCTCGTAGGTCATCGCGTTCCATTCGCTCATACCGCCCACCTCATTCGTTGACACCAGAAGAGACGCTGGATAAAGCGGCCCGGGTCGGACTGGCCGAACACGGCCGGGGCAGCCGGGCGGCGTATAGAACAAACCTCAGCGCAAACGACCGCCGGGTGTCAATGGCTGGCGACGGCGATCCTCGCGAGAGCTTCGCCATAACGGACAGCGACCAGCTGAGCGACGGCCGGATGCCCGCCGAGCGGGGCCGAGCACGGCGCGCGGAGGGCCGCGCTGAGCGCCGCGAACTCCTCGGGATCGGTCTCGGGCCCGATCACGCATGGCGCGATCGCGAGATGAGTCGCGCCGGCTTCACGTAGCCGCTGGACCGCCGCATCGATGCTGGCCGGATCGCCGAGCGACGCTGGCGCGGCCGGGATCGCGAGCCTCGAGGCCAGCAGGACCGTGGTCACGCCCGCGTCGCCGATCGCCTGGGGCCCGCGGTCGGCCACGACGAGGATGCCAGTCGCTCCCGCGGTGATGTTGAGGCCACGAGCTCGGTTTGCCCTAGCCAGCCCGACCTCATAGAGCCGGTCGTGCAGGGCGCCGGCCAGCAGCGGATGCGGCCCGAGCGCCGCCGCGAGCATCACTGGTGCCCCGGCCGAGGCGATCGCCGCAGCGACCACCGGGTCGACGGCGGGGTGCGGGCCCGCGAGCAGCGGCACCACGACCGCGTGGGGCGCATGATCGAGACGCCCGTTTGCCTGGCTGTGGCTCGGGTCCGGTGCAAGCGCCTCGGCCAGCGTATCGGTAATCCCGTTGAGGTAGCCGATCTTGATGTCCACGCCAGGGCAGGATTCGGCCGCGGTCTCGGCGACGTGCCTGGCCAAGTCGGCCGCGCTTTCCCCGCGGCCGGGCACGGCGAGCACCAGCGCCGGGGCGTCGGAAGCGACGCTGATCCGGTGCAAGCTGCGATGGCGGCCCACCCGGCGGGGGCGGGCGCCCGAGTTGCGCCGGGGAAGGCTCGCTCCAGGTTCGTTGTCTGAGCCCCCGGGGGAGCGCCTGGGCAGGCCAGACTCCTGGCTGCTGCCGGATGCTGCGGGAAAGCGGCGTGGCAAGGCGGACTCCGGGCTGCTGCCGGATGCTGGGGTGAAGCGCCGGGGCAGCGGCGGGAACGGTGCCGCGTCCGGGCTCTGATCAGTCACGCTCATGTATCGTAATGCTCTGCCTCACCGCTGACCGTCGTTCTGTGATGTTCGCACCGAAAAGTCGGAAGTAATAGCGATTCACAAGTTCCCGAGTCAGCTATTCGAATTCCCGCTTCAGCCAGCGCCGAGCATGCTCCTGTACACCGAGATCAGGGCGGCTTTCTGCTGGTCGGACAGGCGAAGGTCCGCCTCGATAGCCTGCTCGACGGCCGGCGCGCCGGGGGCCGCGTGGCCCTCGCCGTCGGCGTGGTGCAGTAGCCCGGCATGGGTGAGAAGAGTCTCGGCTGAGACGTTGAGCGCTTCTGAGATCAGCTTGATCACCCGCATCGATGGCTGGTGCAAGCCGCGTTCGATCTGGCTTAGGTAGGGGTTGGAGAGCCTGGTCTTCTCGGCCAGCTGACGCAGGGACAGATTGGCCAGCTTCCGTCGCCGGCGGATGAATTCGCCCAGCGCCTCCATCTGGGTGTCCCACTGCTCGGTCATGTCGTTCCTCGGGCCTGGGTCAGACAGCTGACAGGGCGTGGCCGGCAGCCTGAGCCATCAGCCACGCCCGTCGTCAGCATCCGACTTACTTCGTGTCGGGGTTTGCCTTCCGCGGCGTCGCGCGCCGTGTCGAGCTCTTGGCCGGCCCTGACTTCCGGGCGGAACCGTCCTCGCGGCCCGGCTGCTCCTTCCGACCTGACCCGGCCTTGCGGCCTGACTCAGCTTTGCGGCCTGACTCAGCTTTGCGGCCTGACTGTGCCTTGCGGGCTGACTGTGCCTTGCGGGCAGGCTCGGCCGCGTGAGTCGCGGCAGGCCTGGCCGCCTTGGCGTCGCCAGCCGGACTCGCGTTGGCCGCGGTGCCAGCGGCTGCGCCGTTGCGCGTCACCGCTGCGGCCCCTCGCGCGACCTTCTGGGTCGCCGCGGTGGCCTGCGCGAGAGCGGCGGCCGTCTGGTGGGCGAATGGCGTCGCTGCGGTCCGCAGCTGGCCAGCGAACTGGCGCTGGGCGCCCGCAACCTGGCCAGCGAACTGCCGCTGGGCGCCCGCAACCTGGCGCTGGACAGATCGCATCTGACCGGCAAATTCATGCGCGCCGGCCCTCACGTCATCGGCGCTGGGCAGCCTGGCGATCAGCCCTGGTGCCCTTTCCCTGAGCTGGCTGAGCTGCTTCTCGCTGAGCTTGGCGAGTTGCTCGGCACTCGGTAGCTTGGCGATCAGGCCAGGTGCCTTCTCGCGGAACTGGCTGAGCTGGCTGAGCTGCCTGTCCCTGAGCTGAGCCAACTGCTCGGCGCTCGGCAGCTTAACGATGTTGATCGCGGGCATGCTGGGAAGCTGCGGCCGGATCATCTGGGCGGTAGCCGTCACGTTCTTAACCGTGTTGGTCACCCTCTTCTGGCCCTTGCGGGCAGCGGCGAGGACCTGCTCCTGCAGCTCCTGCCCCTTGGCGCGGGTGTCGATCATCGGGATCCTCCTTCTAGGTTCGCAGCTAACTATAGTTTGCAATGACTATATATGTCAAGCGGGAGCAGGCCGGGAATTTGGACCTTGGATCCGTTGCGAGCATTTCACCGCCCGAATTGCCGCGCTTGTGGCGCACCACCGGATCCAAAGTCGGTGGCGGGGGAGTCTCGTGGTGGGGGAGCGGTCAGACCGACCCTCGGGCCTTGACGAGGCCGGTCTCGTATGCGAACACGACGGCCTGAACCCGGTCCCGCAGGGCAAGCTTGGCCAGCACGCGCCCCACGTGCGTCTTGACGGTCGCCTCTGAGACGTACAGGCGCGCGGCGATCTCTGTGTTGCTCAGGCCATGCGCGATCAGCGTCGGCACCTCGCGCTCCCGGCTAGTCAGCCCGGCCGGGTCCGGCGTTTCGTGGTCGGCGCCAGTCGGGAGCATCGGAGCGAAACGGTCGATCAGCCGCCGCGTGGTGGACGGCGCCACGACCGCGTCCCCCGAGTGGACGGCCCTGATGGCGAACAGTAGTTCCTCGGGCGGCACATCCTTCAGCAGGAAGCCGCTGGCGCCGGCCTTGAGCGCGGCGAATGCGTATTCGTCCAGGTCGAAGGTCGTCAGCATCAGCACCCGCGGCCGGTCGCCGGCCTTGCAGATCTGCCTGGTCGCCTCAATGCCGTCGAGCTTGGGCATCCGGACGTCCATTACCACGACATCGGCAGGCGTGGCACGGAGCAGGGCGACGGCCGCGAGCCCGTCACCAGCCTCGCCCACGACGTTCATGTCGGGCTGAGCATCGAGCACCATCCGGAATCCGGTGCGTACCAGCTCCTGGTCGTCTACCAAGAGGATCCTGATGCTCACGCGGCGCCTGCCCGCGCGGCAGCGATCGGCAGCCGCGCCGTAACGGTGAACCCGCCGCCAGGACGCGACTCGGCCAGGACGGACCCGCCGTACATGGCGGCGCGCTCGCGCATTCCGGTCAGGCCGTGGCCGGCGCCGTCGCTGGCAGCCGCGCCGCCGAGACCGTCGTCGGTAATGACGAGTTCGACCGCATCGGTGGTGTAGCGCAGCAGCACGCTGGCGCGCGCCCACGGGCCTGCGTGCTTGCGGGTATTGGTGAGCGACTCCTGGATGATCCGGTAGGCGGCGAGCGCGGTGCCCTCGGGCAGCCGTAGCGGTTCTCCCTGGATTGTGCACGAGACCGGCAGGCCGGCCGCCCTGGCCTGATCGAGCAGGTCGTCAAGCTGGTCGATGCCTGGCACCGGAGCCAGCGATGCCGTTACCGCCGTCTGGTCCCGGCCCGGCACGCCCTCCAGCGCCGGGCGGTCAGAACCGGCCGCGTCCGGCAGTCCGGCTAGCCCGCCCGTCTCTGCCTCGTCGTTCTTGCGCAGCACGCCGAGCAGGGCACGCATCTCGGTCAGCGCCTGCCGCCCGGTTGCCGAGATCGCGGCCAGCGCCTGGCGGGTCCGGTCGGGATCAGACTCCAGCGCGTACGCTCCGCCATCCGCCTGCACGACCATGACGCTGACGTTGTGCGCGACCACATCGTGCAGCTCGCGGGCGATGCGGGCCCGCTCGGCTGCCGCGGCCATCCTGGCCTGAGCGTCTTTGTCCCGCTCCAGCCTGGCGGCCCGCTCCTCCAGGTTGGCGTAGTAGGCGCGCCGGTACCGCATCGAGTCGCCAAGCACCCATGCGATCAGCGAAGGCCCGGCGAACAGGGTCGCGCCCATCAGCAGCCAGTTCGGCAGATGCGTCCGGATCACGTGCGCATAGAGCCGTTCGAGTTCGGCCGCGGATCCGAGCAGGCAGATGCCGAGCCCGATGACCGAGAGCCGCCTGGTCGTGTACGCCGCCAGGGTGTAGAGCAGAACGAGGATGGTCAGGTCGGGCGGGGCCGGCCGGAGATCGAAAATGACCTGGAGCGCGCCGACCGCGATCACGACGGCAAAGGCGCGCCAGCGTGGCCGGGCCCAGCAGGAACCTGTGCATCCCAATGGCGGTCGCCAGGCCGCCGAACGCCAGCGCGACCGCGAGCACGCCGTCGACCAGCCTTGGGTGACGGTGCAGCCATGCGTAGAGCGCGGGCACGCCACAAAGACTAACCGTGACCTCCGGTCGTGACGTCATCCCGCAGGATGGACGATGTCCACCGGACGGATGACGCCTGACTGACGATCCGGCCGGCGCGCGACGGACCCGGCGCACCTGACGATGTCGCCATGGCAGATACAGCAGCGGACCTGACGGCGGGCTGCGCCGTCCTGGTCCGCGGACTTCGCAAGCAGTACCGCGGCGTGACCGCGGTAGACGGCATCGACCTGGAGATCCACCGCGGCGAGGTCTTCGCGCTGCTCGGGCCCAACGGCGCAGGCAAGACCACGACCATCGAGATCCTCGAGGGCAACCGGCGCAGGGACGCGGGCGAGATCAAGGTGCTCGGCGTCGACCCCGCACGGCCTGGGCGGGAGTGGCGCGCGCGGATCGGCGTGGTGCCGCAGACCCAAGCCGAGGCTGGCGAGCTCACCGTGCGCGAGTTGGTCGCCCACTTCAGTGCGTATTTCCCCGACCCCCGCGACCCGGACGAGGTGATCGAGGCCGTCGGCCTCAGCGAGCAGGCGCGAACCAGGTTGCGGCGGCTGTCCGGCGGGCAGCGGCGGCGCGTCGACGTCGCTGTCGGCATCGTCGGCCGGCCGGAACTGCTGTTCCTCGACGAGCCCACCACGGGATTCGACCCGCAGGCACGACGAACATTCTGGGAGCTGATCGCAAGCCTGGCCGCTGACGGCACGACCATCCTGCTGACCACGCACTACCTGGACGAAGCGGCGGCGCTGGCCGGGCGGCTGGCCGTGATCGCAGGCGGGCGCGTCGTGGCGGTGGGGACGCCTGCGGACCTGGGCAGGACGGATGCCGCGGCGACTGTGTGCTGGCAGACGAGCCACGGCCCGCGGTCGGTGCGGACAGCCACCCCGACGGATTGCGTGCTGAAACTCGCGCGCGAAGCCGGAGGCGAGATCCCCGGCCTGACCGTAACCCGGCCGTCGCTGGAAGACAGGTACCTCGAGCTCATCGGAACCAGCCAGGACGGAGCGCAGCGATGATCATCACCGAGCCCGGCCAGCCCGTCGGGACCAGCCGGACCGCCACCGTGAGGCTCCCGTCGATCGTGCGGGTCAGCCTGGTTCGCGGAATCATCGAGATCAAGCAGTTCGCCAGGCAGCGCGAGTACGTGATCTTCACATTCGCGCTGCCGATCATCCTGCTCCTGCTGTTCGGTCAGATCTTCCACGGCGAGGTGGACCACACGGGCGTGAGCTTCCGGCAGTACTTCATCGCCGGGATCATCGCGAGCGGCCTGATGTCGACCACGTTCGTGGGCGTCGGTGTCAGCATCGGCGCCGACCGCGACGACGGCACCCTGATCCGGCTGGCCGGCACGCCGCTGCCACCCGCCGCCTACTTCGCAGGAAAGGCGATCCTGGCCTTCGTCACCTCCGCAGGTGAAGTGGCGGCCGCGCTCGCGACGGGCGTAGCGCTGCTCGGCCTGCATCTGCCGACCACCCCTGCGCGGTGGTTTACCCTCGGCTGGGTGCTCGCGGCGGGCAGCGTTACCTGCACGTTGCTCGGCATCGCGGTCGGCTGCCTGGTGCGGTCTACCCGCAGCGCTTTTGCCGTCCTGAACTTGCCCTACCTGGTTCTGTCCTTTATCTCGGGGGTCTACTTCGTGTTCGCCAGGCTGCCCGCAGGCCTGCAGCACATCGCCGCGATTTTCCCGCTGAAATGGATCTGCCAGGGCCTGCGGTCAGCGTTCCTGCCTGACCGGCTGCTGGCCGCCGAGCCGGCGCACAGTTGGGAACACGGCAGGATCGCGCTGGTGCTCGGGGCATGGCTGGCCGCAAGCTTGGTGGTGTGCGTGCGGAGCTTCCGGTGGCAGCGGCGTCCAGATCGATGAGCGTTGACCAAGCCGCGGGGCCGGCTACCGGCCATGCTTGGGACGGCGGCGAGCGGCGCTGGAACGCGTACTTTGCCGTCGTGCTGGCCGGCACGCTCGGGCTGATCCAGGTCGCCGGGCCGGCCACCGGGCAGGGCCGGCTCGTCGCCAGCGCCGCCCTGATCGCGATGGTGCCGTGGTACCTGCTCCTAGGCCGCCGGGCCATGTACGGCCAGGCGGCGAGCAACCTGCCGGGAATCGTCTACCTCTGCGGGCTCGTCGCGCTACTCGCCGTCGCGGAGGCCAACACCGGCGCGCTGATCGCGCTCGCCACGGGCGCTCACGGAGCCAAGCTCGAGGCCAGCAGCTGGGTCGCCGCCCTCGGGACCGCGTTCAGCATCGGATTCGGAACCTGGATCATCAGGATCATCGACCAGAGCGCGGAGCGCGCCGAGTTGATTGCCCAGCTCGAGCGGACCCGCGCCGAGCTTGCCGAGGTCAACCGCGAGGCAGGAAGACTGGCCGAGCGCGACCGGCTGGCGAGCGAGATCCACGACACGATCGCGCAGGGCTTCACCAGCATCGTGATGCTCGTCCAGGCGGCCGAGGCCATCATCGGCCATGACACTGACCGCGCGCGCAAGCAGCTTGACCTGATCGCCAGGACCGCGCGGGAAAACCTGGCCGAGGCGCGGGCGCTCGTCGCCGGGCTTGCGCCAGCGGCGCTGGCCGCGGCCCCGCTGGCCGACGCGCTGGCCAGGCTGGCAGACCGGGCAGGCGAAGATTCCGGCCTTCGGGCGACGTTCGAGGTGCACGGCGAGCCGCGTCCGCTCGGAACCGGTGCCGAGGTGGTCTTGCTGCGGGTCTGCCAGGAGGCGCTGACGAACGTGCGCAGGCACGCGGGCGCGACGTTGGCCCGGGTCGTGCTGAGCTACTGCGACAACGAGGTCAGGCTCGAGGTGGCCGACGACGGTGCGGGCTTCGACCCCGAGCTGCCTGCGGCCGGGTACGGGCTGCGCGGGATGCGGACCAGGGTGAGCGAGATCGGCGGCGAGCTAACGGTGCGCAGCGTGCCAGGCAACGGCACGACGGTGCTAGCGGAGGTGCGGTGATCAGGATTCTGCTGGCCGACGATCATCCGGTGGTCAGGGAGGGCCTGCGCGGAATGCTGTCGGCCGAGCCGGACATCGAAGTGGTGGGCGAGGCGGCATCGGGTGCCGAGGCCGTCGCGCTCTTTAGCGCGAGGCGCCCTGACGTCGTCCTGATGGACCTGCGGATGCCGGGCGGCGACGGCGTTGACGCGATCGCCAAGATCAGGGCCGGTCATGAGAGCGATGTCAGGATCATCGTCCTGACCACGTTTGACACCGATGCCGATATCCTCCGCGCGGTCGAGGCAGGCGCGGCGGGATACCTGCTCAAGGACTCTCCGAGGGCCGACCTGCTCCGCGCGATCCGGGCTGCTGCCCGCGGCGAGACCGTCCTTGCGCCCGTCGTGGCCGGTCGGCTGGTGTCGCGGGTACGGGGACCGCGGCCCGAGACGCTGTCGGCCAGGGAGACCGAGGTGCTGGCCCTGGTCGCCCGCGGGATGACCAACTTCCAGATCGGCCGCGCGCTGTTCGTGAGCGAGGCGACCGTCAAGACGCACCTGACGCGGGCCTGCGCGAAGCTCGGGGTGACCGGCAGGACCGCGGCGGTGACCAAGGCGATGGAAACCGGCGCTCTCCCGCCGCCGGGCACCGCGTCCTAAGCCGGCGGGACCGGACTTCCCCCGGATTCGCGCCCCTCTTCGGCCCGGAATAAGCGCCTTATGCGCGGGCACAAAGCCGGGGTAGGTGCCCGCAGCGAAGTGGCTGTGACGGGAGAATGTTCACTGTGAGTATTACGCAATCCGCCGGGGCGCGTCGAGCAGCACTGGGGACTCCCGACTGGCTGGAACCGGAGCTGGCGACCCTGACCAAGGACAGGTTCTCCGATCCCGCGTGGCTGTACGAGCGCAAGCTCGACGGCGAGCGCTGCATCGCCTACCGGTCTGGGGACCAGGTGCTGCTGATGACCCGTAACCGGCAGGATGTCAGCGGAACCTATCCTGAGCTGCGCGACGCGCTGGCCGCGCAGCCGCCGGCCGAGTTCGTCTGCGATGGCGAGGTCGTCGCGTTCGACGGCGCCGCGACGAGCTTCAGCCGTCTGCAGCGGCGGCTCGGAGTGCGCCAACCTGACGAGGCGCTGCGCCGGCAGGTGCCGGTGTACTACTACGTGTTCGACCTGCTCTATGCGCAGGATCGGGACATCAGGCCGCAGCCGCTACGCGAGCGCAAGCGGCTGCTGCGCGAGCTCCTGTCTTTTGGCGATCCGCTCCGCTACACCGAGCACCGTGACGGCGACGGCGAGGAGTATTTCGAGCAGGCGTGCCAACAGGGCTGGGAAGGGCTGATCGCCAAACGCGCTGACGCTCCGTACCGCTCAGGGCGGACTCGTGACTGGCTGAAGTTCAAGTGCCAGAACAGCCAGGAGTTCGTCATCGGCGGCTACACCGACCCGAAGGGTTCGAGGACACATTTCGGCGCGCTGCTGCTCGGCTACTACGACCAGGATGGCCGGCTGGCCTATGCCGGCAAGGTGGGGACCGGCTTCAGCGACGCCACCCTGGCCAGCCTCGGCCGCGCGCTACGCGAGCTCGAGCGCGGCGACCCGGCCTTCGATCGCGACCTGCTGCCGCGTTCCAGCAACGGCGGGCCACCGCGGTCCGGCGTGCACTGGGTCGAACCCAGGCTGGTCGCCCAGGTGGGTTTCACCGAGTGGACGGGCGGCGGGCAGCTGCGGCATCCCCGATTCCTTGGCCTGCGCGAGGACAAGGTTCCGGCCAGCGTCGTGCAGGAGATGGCTTAGCGGGCCCGCGGTCATCCTCGCCTGACGCCACGTACAGCAGCGGCGATGCGGTGGGCTAGAGCCGGTTCTCCCCCGCGGGGGCCTGCTCAGGAGCTGGAGCCCTGCGCTGCTCGGGCACGGCGGTGCCGGTGACGGGTGCGGCGGGCCCGGCGGGCGGGGCGGGTCCGGTAAGTTCCTGGCTGGTCTGGTCGTCGTCATGCACGATCGGCTCCATGGGATCAGGCATTACCTGCCGGCCTCCCCGGCGCGCTTCGAACA
>WNFK01074505.1_pt1 | contig 13417 bp, 11 predicted proteins | sample 5400281 | NCBI WGS metagenome assembly WNFK01 (sample SAMN13153350, study PRJNA577476) | soil metagenome | isolation source: 20 cm soil on Douglas fir-dominated hillslope | place: USA:California | collected 2013-09-17
GTCGAACGCGAAGGGGTCGAAGGCGAGCTGCCCGTCCTGGTCGAACGCCTTGTCGGCGAGCATCAGGTTCACGTCGTAATCGAGGTTGCCCCACGACTTCGCGTTGCCGCTCGGCAACCGGAGGTTGGCGGCGTCGAAGATGCTCTCGTTGCCGCGATCGAGGCCGCTGTAGATGTTCATCATCGCGGCGTTGCCCTTGTAGATGTTCTGCGCCGTGAAGCTGAACATGTGGTCGTGGAACCAGTGCGTGCTCATCGTCTCGTGCCAGTCGCCGGCAATCATGGAGGTGCTGCCGTCGTCGTTCGGCGTGCACGCCTTCGGGTCGATCGCGTTGGTGTTGTAGCCCGTGCAGCCCGCGAGCACGACCGGCCAGTGGTAGTCGTAGTACTGGTTCGGGAAGAAGAATGCGCCGGTGAAGCCGTCGTTCTCGGCGCCGTGATGGCCGTTGTGCTCGTGCGTCGAGAGCGTGTGGCGGCCGAATCCGCCGTTCTGCGTCACGTCGGCCGGCAGCCCGTTGTGATGCCGGAACAGAACCGCCTCGCCATAGCGCGACTGCACGAGCTTCGGCGGAATCGTCCCGTCGAAGGTCCAGACCGAATTCGGCGACTGGATCGGCATCGAGGGATGAAAGACCAGCGGCATCGCCGCGGCGGCGTTGATTCCCGAGTTCAGCGCGCTGGAGACGCCCGGGTTGTAGGTGGTGTTGGCCCGCGCGCCCATCTGGGTCGTCTCGATGGCCACCACCGGTGGACACCGGTCAAACCCCTGGTGGGCCCACACGCTTCCCGGCGGCCGGCCTTCGATCGGCCCCGTGCCGCCGCCAAGCAGCGCATCGACCACCTGCTGCGTCTGGTTCGCGTATGCCGTGGGCGCCGGATTCAGCGACGACACCGGCTTGCGCGGGAGCACGTCGAATCGCGGCATCGCCTGCGTGAACGACTGCGCGCCAAAGAGCGGGCTCGGCGGCATGCCGGTCGGTCCGACCGCGGCCGATGCCTCCTGCACGAACGGGTTGAGGCCGCCGATCGGCGCCAACAGCCCGGCGCTGGTGAAGAGCCCCCACTTCACGAGATCGCGCCGCGAGACCCGTCCCCATGAGAGCTCCCTGACGATCTCCTGGCGGTTCTGTCGCGCGCGCTCGGCGTCGCGCAGCCGCGCCTGTGATGCGTTCGAGGGCAGGTAAAAAGGATTTCTACGCATGATTACTCTCCGTCGAATGAGAAGTGTCGACGCCACGGACCTGCGACCAGACGCCGCGGACCGAAGGCACGTGTTGTCAGGTGTTGAGCGCCGACGCGGACGATATGCGCACGGTCGCGCGGCTACAAGATTGCGAAACCCTCTTTCGCGATCGGGAATTCACCATGCAGCGTGCGGGAAAAGCGAGGAGGGGTATTTCAGAGCGCGACGAGGCCACGGCGAATGGCGTAGCGCACGAGCCCCGCCGTGTCGTGGATATCGAGCTTCGCCATGATGCGCGACCGGTACAATTTCGCGGTGTTCTGGCTGACGCCGAGGATGCCGGCGATCTCCTTCGTGCTCGTGCCTTCGCCGATCAGCCGCAGCATCTCGCGCAGGCGTGGCGTCAGCGCTTCGGGCACCATGCCGCCCGAGAAGCACAGGCTCGCGAGCACGTGCGACATCTTTGTCCCCATGTACGCCGCACCCGTACTCACTTGTCGAATCGCCTCCACCAGCTCGGTGGCCGCCTGCGTCTTCACGACGTAGCCGCGCACCCCCGCGTGCATCGCGGCGACGACCTGATGTTCGTCGGGAAACACCGTGAGGAGGACGATGCCGGTCTTCGGGTGCATCGCCAGGATCTCCCGCGCGCACTCGATGCCGGTGAGGCCCGGCATCACGAGATCGAGCACCGCGACGTCCGGCTGATGGAACCGCGCGAGGTGGATCGCGGCAGGTCCGTCTTCCGCTTCGCCTACCACGTCGAAGCCGGCGCGCTCGAGGAGCGCCCGAACGGCTTCGCGCACGATGCGATGATCGTCGGCCAGCAGGATGCGCATGGGAACGCGTGGTGACCGTATGCGCGTACCGCGGCGGCGCCAAGACGGCGAACCGCGGATCGCGTGGCGGGAAATTCCCTGAGGCGTCACGTCTTCACAACGGTGCGACGGCGCCGGGTTTCCCCGCTACACGCGTAGGTCCTTCTCCTACGTGCGTGAAGCCGTACGTGATGTCGTGGCGCGCCGCGCCAAAAAGCCTGTGAAACGCGTTCCCGTTTGCAGAAAAAGAAGTCTTGACTTTTGGCGACTTCTTTGAGCTTGACTGACGTCAAATAGATGTGTTTAGCTGGCGCCCGCTCCACCTCAGTATGAGACCCAGAAACGACGAGCGCGACGACTCCGGTCCGCGTTGGTTGAGCGCGGTGGACACACACCGCGCGCCTGCTCTGCCGGCCGCGTCCACGACCCCGCGGTCGTTGTGCGAGGTCTGCGGACATGCGCTGACCGAGGCGGAATACCGCAGCGTACACGACCACCTCGAGCGCCAGGCGCAGTCAATCGCGCAGGCGCTGCACGACGAATCGGGACAACTGCTCACGGCCGCGCATCTCACGCTCTGCGACATCAGTCCAGACGTCTCGGATGCGGCCCGCAAGCGGCTCGACGAAGTCCGACAATATCTCGACTCCATCGAAGAACAACTGCGTCGAATCGCGCATGAAATACGGCCGCGGCTCCTCGAGGAGATCGGCCTGGTGGCGGCACTCGAATTCCTCGCCGGCAGCGTGGAGAAGCGCCGCGGCCTCGTCGTCACCGTCGACGCCGGTCCGTTGCGCGGCTTGCCGCAGACGATTGAAACGACGATCTATCGCGTGGTCCAGGAGGCGTTGAACAACGTGACGCGGCACGCGCAGGCCGCGAGCGCACGCATACACCTGCGGCGGATGACAAAGGTCCTGCACTGCGTCATCCAGGACGACGGCGTCGGCTTCGACGTCGATCGGGTCCTGGCCAGGCGGGGCGATACGGGGATGGGATTGATCGGTATGCGTGAACGCCTCGGGATCCTGGGTGGGCGGATTGACATACGCTCGGCTCCGGGGCGCGGCACGGATGTCGAGGTCATCATCCCGCTGGAGGATTGAGCGATGTCCCTGCGGATCCTGCTTGCCGACGACCATCAAATCGTACGTCAGGGTGTGAGAGCGCTGCTCGAGAAGCACGGCATGCAGGTGGTGGCCGAGTGCTGCAATGGACGCGAGGCCGTGCAGCTGGCGCTGAAGCACAATCCCGACGTCGTCGTCCTCGACATGACGATGCCCGAGCTCAACGGCATCGATGCCGCACGGCACATCCTGGAGCAGCGGCCGGGGATGCCCGTCGTCCTGCTGACCTTCCAGACCAGCGAGCCGCAGGTCGTCGCGGCGCTGCGCGTCGGCATTCGCGGCTACGTGCTGAAGACGCAGACGAGCGACGATCTGGTGCGCGCGCTCCGCGAGGTGGCCGCGCGCGGCACCTATCTGAGCCCGGGCATCTCCCAGATCGTGGTCACCGCCTATTTGAACGGCACCGAGCCCGGCGAGGATCCGCTCACGGCACGCGAACGCGAGGTGCTCCAGCTCGTTGCGGAGGGCAAGACGACCAAAGAGGTGGCCTCGGTGCTGGGCCTCAGCGCCAAGACCGCGGAATCGTACCGTGGACGCCTGATGCAGAAGCTCGAAATCCACGAAACTGCGGGCCTCGTGCGGTACGCCATCCGCCAGGGCCTGATTCAGGCCATCCTCATGCTCTGCTGCGTGGGCGACTTCATTTTCGACCCGAAGTTTGCCGATCTCCTCGGCGACGCCATCGATTTGTTCGTTTAGCGTGCACGACCGGGAAATCCTCAGGCTCGCTGCCGGAGTTTCCCATCTTGCCATGATCGACTGAACCTTCTACGGTGCGGCAGTGGACAAGATGCCGCTCCGGGTGATTCTCGCCGACGATCATCAAATCGTGCGACAGGGTATTCGCACGCTGATCGAGCGCCAAGGGGTAGAGGTCGTCGCCGAAGCGGCCGACGGCCTTACGCTGATCGAGCAAGTCCGGCTTCACCTTCCCGACCTCGCCATCGTGGACGTCTCGATGCCGGGATTGAACGGCATCGACGCGACGCGACAGATGATCGCGGCGCTTCCAACGCTCGCGGTCGTGCTGTTGACGATGCACGACGAGGAACTGCACGTCTCGGCGGCACTGCGCGCCGGTGTTCGCGGCTACGTCCTGAAAACCCAGGCGGCCGATGACCTCCTCGACGCCATCCGCACGGTTTCCACCGGGGGAACCTACCTCAGCCCGAAAGTGTCGCGGATGGTCGTCAGCGCGTATGTCTCGGGCACGGACACGGCGGCCGACCCGCTCACCGCGCGCGAGCGCATCGTGCTGCAGCTCATTGCGGAAGGACGGACGACCAAGGACGTCGCGGCGACGTTGAACCTCACGGTCAAGACCGCGGAATCGTACCGAGCGCGGCTGATGGAAAAACTCGACAACCACGACACGGCGGGGCTCGTGCGCTACGCGATCCGCCGCGGTGTCATCACAGCTTAGGGCGACAATCATGAGCAGACGCTTTGTTCCGTGGACGATCTGCGCGGTGTTTGCGGCGTACGTGGCTGCGCCGGTGCTCGGCTGGCGCGCCACGTCGCGTGACGGTTTCGACCTCGCGACGTTCGGCAGGCTCCCGGTGGCAATTGGCGCGCGCGTCCGGCCGATCGACTCGGTCGCACGAATGGGGCTGCTGCAGGTCCGAGGGACCGTTGACGTGCCGCTCGCTGAAAATGCCGGCACGATTCAGATCGGCGGCAATAGGTTGAGCGCGACCGAGTGGCTGCTCGAACTACTCGTCAAGCCGGACGTCGCCGACACGCGTCGCGTGTTCCCGATCGGCGATCCCGCGGTGCTCGCGAAGATTCGTCTGCAGGCGCCTCCAACAGCAGGCGGCTACTACACGTTCAAGGAGCTCGCGCCCCGTGATACGGACATTGCGAAAGAAGCCGAGCGCATTCGCCAGGTCGACCCGGCCAATCGCGCGCCGTGGGAGAAGGAGCTGGGCGCGCTGCGCACGCGCCTTGTCGCCTACGAACGGTTGAAGAACAGCCTGCAGGCCAACAGCCTGCTGCAGCGCGAGGCGAAGGGCGCAGCCCTCCAGTACGATCTGGCGGAACAGCTCGCCACGTACCGCGGTGAGCTCGCCGACGTCGGCCGGCTGCTCATTCGCCGGCAGCAGGGAAGACCGGAAACGCTGGACACGCAGAAAGCTGCGGCCATCACGGGGTTTGCCCGGCCATTCGCCGCCGTGTCGCGCCTGAGTGCGATTGCGATGATCCCGCCGGTTCGGCCCGGCGACTCCCGCGACGGCTGGAAGAACGTCGGCGCGGTGATCGTGGACAGCGCGCGCACCGGCCGGTTGCCGGCGCCCGTCACGCAGCTTGCCACCATCACCTCGGCGTTCGCACGCGGCAAGCCCGCCGCTTTCAACCGCCTGGTCAACAACTACGATCAATGGCTCGCGTCGAACGCGCTGGCTCCGGCCGCCCGGCGAGCGCGCTACGAGTTTTTTGACAACCTGCTGCGGCCGTACGCCAAGGCCGTTTCGCTCTACCTCGTCGCGCTGCTGTTGGCATGCGCCTCGTGGCCTCGTCGCTCGGCGACGCTGTACCGCTCCGCGCTGCTGGTCGCATTCCTTGCGTTGGGAATCCATGCGATGGGATTGCTGCTCGACATGATGCTGAGCGGTCAATTACCGGTCTTCAACCGCCTCGCGTTGCTCGTGGTCACCAGCTGGGCGCTGGTGGCCGGCGCCCTCGCGCTCGAACGCTCGTCGGGCCGCGGTCGCGCGCTTGCCGCCGGGGCAGGTATCGGGTTGTTGACGCTCGTCGGGGCGCACGCGCTCGCGCCGGGAGGCATCACGCTGCTGGTGGCGAACGTCGTGGACGTGCCCTTCATGATCGCGATCGCGGCAGCGTTGCTCGTGCTTCCGCTTGGCCGTGCGCGAGCCATCGAGGTGCCGGCAGGGGCCGCACCAGTTCCCGCGTGATCGCTGAGGAGAGGGTGACCGTCATCCGGCGGCGGAGTACGGCCAGCCGCCGGACTTGCTGTGACTACCGGGTCGCGCGTGCCGGCGTCCCGCCGCCGTACGCCAGCTTGCCTCCGACAAACGTCATCACGGGCTTGATGTCCTTGATCTGATCCGCCGGAATCGTCAGGTAATCCCTGTCCATGACGACGAGATCGGCAAGCTTGCCTGGCGCGATCGAGCCCAGTTCGTTTTCTCTCATGAGAAAGAACGAGTTGCTGCGCGTGTGCGCAATGAGGGCTTCCTCACGTGTGATCGTCTGGTGATTGACGACCTTCCCGCCGACCATCTTGCCGGTCACCGCGAACCAGAGCGTGTAGAAGGGGTTGTACTGGTTGACCTCGTTCGTGTCGGTGTGGAACCCCCACAAGATGCCGCTGTCCTGGATCATGCGCAGCGGCGGCATGTCGTAGGAGCGGTCGCCGTGAGCGCGGTTGAACGCCTGCCCCATCACGGGTGGGATTGCACGGACGGCCGCCCACATGCCCAGCTTCTTCATCCGATCGAGATCGTTGGCCGAGACCTGGTCCATATGGCAGAAGGCCCAGCGGAGATTCCTGATGGGGTACACCTTGTTGATGGCTTCGATCTGGTCGAGGAAGAACGGGAACGGCTCGGAGATGGTTGCATGTTGCTGCAGTGGCATGCCGTGTTTGGCGACTTCCGTGGCCAGCGCCTTCCAGTTGGAGGACTGTTGGGCCGTATAGCTGACGTGCGGCGCCATCATGTTGTCGCTATACGCGAGCGTCTCCCCCACCAGCGCGTCGTCGATGTAGTTATCGCCCTGAAAGAGCTTGATCTGGCCGAGTGACGCGACCTGGCGCTGCAGATTCGTCGCGGGATCTCCGGGAGCGGGACCGACCATGCACATCACGCGGAACGTCAGCTCGCCCTTCCGCTGCATCTCGGCGTAGGCCTCTTTCTGCTCCGGCGGACACCCGACCATGTTGGCCGCCGTGAGACCGGCCCGATTCAGGTCCTTGATCATCGCCATCGCGCTGACAGGATACGGATCCCGTGGCTTGTCCTGGATCTTCGCCGCCAGTTCCGCCAGGCCGGGATCGTTGACGCGACCCGTGGGTCTGCCCGCCGCGTCTTTGTCGATCCAGGGCTGGTTCATCGTGGCAAGCCCCATCGCGTCGATGCCCTTCTGGTTCAGGAACGCGCAGCAGCGCGAGAACTGCAGGTAGACAGGGTTGTTCGGCGCTGCGGCGTCGAGCTCTGCCCTGGTCAGCGGCGTCGGATTGTCGGCGAACTGATCGTAGGACCAGCCGCCACGGTTGTAGACCCACTTGCCCGGCCCGAGCTCCGCGGCCTTCGCGCGGACGATGTCGAGCGCCTGCTTGCGTGACGCGACGTCGTCGAACCGCGCCTCGGTCGTCCAGGTCTCCGCACCCCTCGTCAGGTGCGCGTGCGCGTCGATCAGTCCCGGGATGACGGCCTTGCCGCCGAGATCGATGCGCCGCGTGTTCGGGCCTGCCAGCTTGTTGATGTCGGCGTTCGAGCCGACCGCGACCAATCGATCGCCCCTGACCGCGATCGCCTGCGCGATGGTGAACTTGTTGTCGACGGTGATGATCTTGCCGTTGGTCAACACGAGGTCAGCAGCAGGCTGCTGCTGTCCGTGCACGGCGACGGCGGCCGCCGCCATGGCGCCGACGATGCCCAGCAGCAGCGGTTTGAGAATGAGGCGTCTCATGGAACCTCCTGCGATGTGAACGAGTGCGGCTCTATGTACGAGTGCGGCGGGATTATAAGGCACATCGCGCTGAGCCATACGCCGCTTATTGATCACCTCACTGTTCACCTCACTGTTCACCTCGGACCAATCCTGCGCCGCGCGAATGCGCGACGCCTTTGCGGCGAGCTGATCGATATCGCAGATCACGAAAAAGGCAGAGCACTCGATGGAATATCGATTGCTCCCTCACGTCGCGCGGAATACCGATGGCCTCGGCCTCCGCAGAGGGATGCAACGATGAATCGTGTCGCTCGGATTTTTTTTCTTCTTGTCGCATCAGTCGGCGTCTGTTCGTCTTCGAGCTTCGCGCAAACGCGCATCGAGCAGAACGACCCGGCGATCGTCTACAGCGGTAATTGGTATACCAACGACGGCGCCACCAACACCGGCGGTCACGCGGTGTTGACCAACACCAGGGGCGCGCGCGCGTCGATCACCTTCAACGGCACCGGCATCAGCTGGATTGGCGTCGCCGACGCGTATGCAGGCCTCGCGACGGTGTACCTCGATGGGACGATGCAGGTGATCAACACCTATAACCCGATCTCGCAGTATCAGAAGGTGCTGTTCCGGGCCGGCGGCCTTGCGCCTGGCGCGCATACCTTCTCGATTGAAATCACGCACGAGCGCGGACCGGGCACGGACGGATCCTGGGTGTGGATCGACGCGTTCGACATCGAGGGCACGCCCATCGCGGGCGGCGTGACCGCGGGGACCGGACGCATCGAACAGAACAACCCGGCGATGACCTATCTCGGACGACGCAGGCTCACGCGCGACCCTGAGCTTCACCGGCACCGGTGTGTCGTGGGTGACGTACCAGGATCAGTGGTCGGGTGTCGCGCGCGTCTACGTGGACGGCGAGCTCAAGACCACGATCGACAACTACGCATCGCCGTCGCGCACGGGGGTCGCCGCCTACAGCATCGGCGCGCTCGGGCCCGGGACGCACACGATCACGATCGAGGCGACCGGAAGCCGGAACTCGAGCTCGCAGGGGTCGTGGGTGTGGATCGACGCGTTTGATGTGACTCCGTAGCAACTTCCAATTCCCAACTCCCAATTCCCAAGGAGCTCGTCTTGGGAGTTGGAAGTTGGACGTTGGGAGTTATGGTTTCCTGGCCACGAGCCCGATCTCGAACAGTTTGGGCCACAGCTTGCCGGTGACGAAGAGTCGCCGGCCGGCTGGGTCGTAGGCGATCCCGTTCAGGACGTCCGCCCCGCGTCGCTGTTCGTCGGACGAGAGCAGTCCGGTCAGATCAATCCAGCCGAGCACGTGGCCGTTGGCCGGCGAGATGCGCGCGATGAAGTTCGTCTGCCAGACGTTTGCGTAGATCTCGCCGTTCACCCATTCCAGTTCGTTCAGATCGCGAATGACGATGCCGGCGTCGGAGACGAGGAGGCTGCGCGTCTCCATCAGCGTCTTTGGATCGAGGAAGCGGAGAGACGGGCTGCCGTCGCTCATGATCAACGCCGTGTCGTTGTGCGTGAATCCCCAGCCCTCTCCGGTGTACTTGAACGTACGAAGCGGCTTGAACGTATTGCGGTCGTAGACGAACCCGACCTGCGACTGCCATGTGAGCTGAAGGATGGTCTGGCCCCAGGTCGTGATGCCTTCGGCGAAATATTCCGGCGGCACCGCGACCTGCTGCAGCACTTTTCCGGTCGCCAGCTCCACCTTCCGGAGCGTGGACTGGCCGTTCAAACCGGTCCCCTCGTAGAGGACACCCTCGCGATATTCGATTCCCTGCGTGAATGCGCGCGGATCGTGCGGGTAGACGTGTGCGACCGCGTATCCCGAGACGGGAGCCCGCGAGCCAACCGGAGGAAGACGCTGCACCTGGTGAGACTGCGCCGCCAGCGCCGCGACCAGCACCGTGCCCAGGCCGACGATCGCGGTCAAGCCCTGTCGCTTGCGCACGGAATAATCGTATCCTCAAAGCTGCATGTCGCCATCTTCAGAAGAGCTCGTATCCGGCCGCGACGCGCTCGCGCCGGAAATTGCGCGTCGCCGTACGTTCGCCATCATCTCGCACCCCGACGCGGGCAAGACGACGCTCACCGAGAAGCTGCTGCTGTATGCCGGGGCCATCGAGCTCGCGGGCGCCGTGCGCGGCAGCAAAACGCAGCGCCACGCGGTGTCGGACTGGATGGAGATGGAGCAGCAGCGCGGCATCTCCATCAGCGCGGCGGCGCTCGAGTTCGAGCTCGAGGGCCGTCACGTCACGCTGCTCGACACGCCCGGCCACCAGGACTTCAGCGAAGACACCTATCGAACGCTGCTCGCCGTTGACAGCGTCGTCATGGTGCTCGACGCAGCGAAGGGCGTCGAGCCGCAGACCTTGAAGCTCTTCGAAGTCTGCCGCTCGCGCGGCCTGCCGGTGCTCACCTTCATCAACAAGCTCGATCAGCCGGCGCGCGATCCGTTCGAGCTGCTGGATCAGATCGAACGCGTGCTCGGCATCTCGGCGGCGCCGATGAACTGGCCGCTCGGCGACGGCCACGATTTCAAGGGCGTCTTCGACCTCGAAGCCAATGCGATGCTGCTGTACGAACGGCAGGCGCGCGGACGAAGGACCGCGCCCGTCGTCGTGGCCAGCGCCGGGTCGCCGGAGGTCAGGGAGCTGGTTGGCGATCGGCGGCAGCAGGAGCTGATCGACGCGATCGAGATCATCACGGGTGCCGGGACGCGCTTCGATCGCGATGCCTATCGTCACGCGCGGCAGACGCCGGTCTTTTTCGGCAGCGCGCTGAACGACTTCGGCGTCGAGCCGTTTCTGCACGCGCTGCTCACCCTCGCCCCGAGCCCGGGGCCGCGCGAGTCGGACATGGGGCCGATCGAGCCGACGGATCCGAACTTCTCCGGCTTCATCTTCAAGATCCAGGCGAACATGAACCCGCGGCACCGCGATCGCGTCGCGTTCCTGCGCATCTGCTCGGGACGGCTCGCCAAGGACATGGCGGTCGTCAACGCCCGCCTGGACACGCCGCTCCGGATGTCGCGCGTCTATCGGTTCTTCGGCCGCGATCGCGAGACGGTGCCCGAGGCGTTTCCCGGGGACGTGGTCGGCGTCGTCAACCCGGGGCGGATTGCCATCGGCGACACGCTCTACGCCGGCAAGCGGGTCCAGTTCCCGCCGATTCCGCAGTTCCCGTCAGAGCAGTTCGCGATGCTGCGCCCGGTGGACGTGCGGCACAAGCGCTTCGACGAAGCGATCGAGCAGCTCGCGGAGGAGGGGCTCATTCAGCTCTTCATGCCGAGCACCGGCTTGCGGAATCCGATCATCGGCGTCATCGGCGCGCTGCAGCTCGATGTCGTCGAAGCGCGCATGTCGTCGGAGTACGGCATCGCATGCACGCTCGATCGGCTGCCACACGTCGCCGCGCGCTGGCCGATCAAGCCGCCCGGGGTCGAGCTCGTGCTCCCGACATCAGGCGTGATGCAGGCCGTCGATCGGCTTCAGCGCGAGGTGCTGGTGTTCGAGTCGGAGTGGGTGATGCGGTACACGTTCGAAAAGAATCCAAAAGTCGAGTTCCGCGAAACGATGTAGGTCCGGCATGCCCGATGCTTCGGTATCCGAATCATGTCCCGATACAGCTGCGCTCGGCTCGCCACCGTGCTGATGCTTATTGTCGCGAGCGTCGGATGTGGCAGCCTCGGGAACCTGCAGCAGATCATCCAGCCGCCGCGGTTCGAGCAGGCGGCAGGTCAACCCGCCGAAATTCGCCTCGTCGGACCGAACGCGACATCGCCGCTCGGCGGCGCGGGCGTCCGCCTCTGGCTGGCAGTAACCAACCCGAATCCGTTCGGCTTCACGCTCAGCAGGGTGAACGCGACGTTGATGCTCGAAGGAACCCGTGCAGCGGCCGGCGACTTTCCGCTGGGCCTGCCGCTCACCGCGGGGCAGCAGACGATCGTGCCACTCGACCTCTCCATCAGCTTCGCCGACGTGCCAGGCCTCAGTCGAACGCTCGGACGCCTGGCTGTGGGCGGAACGGCCGCGTTCCAACTGGACGGCACCGTCGGCATCGATGCCGGCCGCTTCGGCACCCCCACATTCGGTCCAATGACCCTCGCGACCGGCGACCTGCAGGTGCGGTGATCGGGGTCAGACCCCGGTGACGAGTTGTTCCGGGGTCAGACCCCGGTGACGCAGCGACTCAAGGTCCACGATCCGTCACCGAGTCGGAGTCATGAGTCGGGTCGTACGGGACTCCGAGTCGTGAGTCGGGTCATGTCCGACTCCGACTCGGATAGAATCCCCGTCCATGAGCCAAGTGACTTTCAAACGTCCAGATGGAACAGAGTGTTCGGGTTATTACGTCGAAGGCGCCGGCGGGAAGAACGCGCCCGGTCTTGTCGTTATCCAGGAGTGGTGGGGGGTCAACGACCACATCAAAGGCGTGGCGGAGCAGTACGCCAAACGCGGTTTCCGGGTGCTCGTGCCGGATCTCTATCGCGGCAAGGTCGGTCTCGATGCCAAGGAGGCCGAGCACCTGATGACCGGCCTGAACTTCGGCGATGCGGCCGGCAACGACATTCGCGGCGCCGTGCAGTACCTCAAGCAGTCGAGCCCGAAGGTCGGGGTCACCGGCTACTGCATGGGCGGCGCGCTCTCGATTCTCGCGTCGGTGTTCGTGCCCGAGGTGGACGCCACCGTCGCGTGGTACGGGCTCCCGCCGCTCGAATACGTGGACGCATCGAAGATCAAGGCCCCCCTGATGGGACATTTCGCGATTCACGACGGCTTCTTCAAGATCGAGCAGGTGGACCAGCTCGAAGAGAAGCTGAAGGCGGCCGGCGTCAAGTACACCTTCTATCGCTACGATGCGGGACATGCCTTCGCCAGCGACGATCCGATCATTCACACGGTCGGCCTGAAGAAGGATGCCACCGCCGCCGCCCAGGCGTGGGAGCGGACCCTCGAGTTCTTCGATCAGCATCTCGGTGCAGCGCAGCCTGCCTGAGCCCGTGTCCTTCGCTCGCGTGTCCGCGGCCTTTCGCGAAGGCCGCGGCACGCCGCGCGCGTTTCTCGAGCAGTGCCTCGCCGCCGTCAAGCGGTACGACAAGACCATCGAGGCATTCGTCACGCTCGACGAGCGCGCCGCGCGCAAAGCCGCCGACGCGGCGACGCGCCGCTACAAGGCGGGCCGGCCGCTCTCCCCTGTTGACGGCTGTCCGATTGCGGTGAAAGACATCATCGCGACCGCCGACATGCCGACGCAGATGAACTCCCCTATCTACAAGGGCTGGCGTCCGAGATCAGATGCGGCATCGGTTGCGGCGCTGCGACGGGCCGGCGCCGTGATCGTCGGCAAGACCGTGACGACCGAGTTTGCGATCGGGCGCTCCGGCCCGACGAAAAATCCGTGGGACAGGACGCGCACGCCGGGCGGGTCGTCGAGCGGATCGGCGGCAGCCGTCGCGTGCGGCATGTTACCTGCCGCGCTCGGCACGCAGACGCAGGGCTCGGTGCTGCGCCCGGCCGCCTATTGCGGCGTCGTCGGATTCAAGCCGACGCACGGCACGCTGCACACCGGCGGCATCCACCTGCTCTCGCCGACGTCGGATCATCTCGGCGTCATCGCGGCCACCGT
>WNFK01067287.1_pt2 | contig 13414 bp, 13 predicted proteins | sample 5400281 | NCBI WGS metagenome assembly WNFK01 (sample SAMN13153350, study PRJNA577476) | soil metagenome | isolation source: 20 cm soil on Douglas fir-dominated hillslope | place: USA:California | collected 2013-09-17
CGAGTTCCGCCGCGCCGTCGGCGACGCCGTCCACCGCGCGATGGTGGAGACCATCAAGGTCCCCGATCAAGACAGGTTTCAGGTGATCACCGAGCACGACGAGTCGGGCTTGATCTACGACTCCTCGTATCTCGGCATCTCCCGCAGCGACGGGGTCGTCCTCATCCAGATCACGCTCAACGCCGGCCGCACCGTCGAGCTGAAGAAGGCGCTCTACGCGCGCATCGCGCAGCTCCTCAAGGAGGCCCCGGGCGTCCGTCCCGAGGACGTGATGGTCAACCTGGTGGAAGTCCCGAAGGAGAACTGGTCCTTCGGCAACGGCATCGCGCAATACGCGACCTGAAAACCGGGGACACAATACGCATTGATCGTGCCAAAGGTGCAGCTGGCACGGTTAATGCGTATCGTGTCCCCGGTTTTCGGGGAGCGCCCGTTCCACCGACGCGAACTCTTCGACGCTGAGCGTCTCCCCGCGCCGCTGCGGATCGACGCCGGCCTTCTCCAGCGCTTCCCGCGCGCCAGGGAGCGACTTCACTGCGTTCCACAGCGTCTTCCGCCGCTGCGAGAACGCCGCCTTCACCAGCCTCCGGAACCTCGCTTCGTCCCGGACTTCCGCCCGCGGCCTCTCCAGGAACTCGAGCACCAGCGCCGCGCTCTCGACCTCCGGTGGCGGCGTGAACGCGTGCCGCGGCACCGAGAGGCCGATCGACGCGTCCGCTACGTGCTGGACCAGCACCGAGAGCAGGCCGTAGTCCCTCCCGCCCGCGGGCGCCGCGATCCGCTCCGCCACCTCCCGCTGGAGGAGCAGCACCGCCCGCCGTACGGCCTCGCGCTGGTCCAGCAGGTGGAAGAGGATCGGCGAGCTGAGATGGTAGGGCAGGTTTCCGCAGACCACCACGCGCCGTCCCGCGCGGGCCGCGACTCCCCGCAGGTCGAAGCTCTTCGCGTTCGCCTCCGCGATCTCGACTTGTGGCAGCTCCGCGCGCAACACCGGGACCAGCTCACGGTCCCGCTCCACCGCGATCACGCGCGCCCCGGTGGCCGCCAGCACCCGCGTGAAGTGCCCCAGCCCCGCGCCGAGCTCGACCACCCAATCGCCAGGCCGCAGCCCCGCGAGCGCCGCCAATGAGCCCAGCAGCTGCTCGTCGCCGAGGAAGTTCTGCCCCCAAGCCTTCTTGGGCCGCAGCCCGTGCCGGCGCAGCAGCTCGGCCGGCTTCACAGCCTCCACCCGGGGTCCGCCGACATCGTCGCGTCCGCGCGCTCGCCGCGCAACAGGCGGTGCGCTCCGGCGATCGCGATCATCGCCGCGTTGTCCGTGCAGAGGCGCGGCTCGGGCAGGGCCCGCAGCCGCGAGTTGGCCGCCACGCCGCCGCAGATCACCATCGCCGGCAACCTCGCGGCGCGCGCCGCGCGCACCGCCCGCTGGGTGAGCGCGTCGCAGACCGCCTCCTGGAAGGAGGCGCAGAGATCGGACAGCTCCTGGCCCGAGGGAGCTCCGTGCTCGCGCAGGTGGGTGAGCACCGCCGTCTTCAGCCCGCTGAACGAGAAGTCGAACGCGGCCCGCGAGCGGCGCGACAGCCCGCGCGGAAAGTGGATGGCCTCCTTATCCCCGGTTCGCGCCAGCCGATCGACGTGCGCGCCGCCCGGGTACGGCAGCCCGAGCAGCTTGGCCACCTTGTCGAACGCCTCTCCGGCCGCGTCGTCCAGCGTATGCCCCAGCGCGCGGTACTCCCCGAGCGACCGGACCTCGTAGAGCGAGGTGTGTCCCCCCGAGACGACCAGGGCGAGCCACGGCGGCGAGGGCGCGCTCTCGGCGAGCAGCACCGCGAGCAGATGCCCCTCCAGATGGTTCACGCCCACCAGCGGCAGCCGCGAAGCGAGCGCCAGCGACTTCCCCACCTGCACGCCGACCAGCAGCGCGCCGATCAGGCCCGGGCCCCGCGTCACCGAGATGCCCTCCAGGTCGCGCAGCTCGCAGCCGGCCTTGCGCAGGGCCTCATCGACCACCGGCAGCACGCGCTGCAGGTGGTCCCGCGAGGCCAGCTCCGGCACCACTCCGCCCCACTTCTCGTGCACCTCCCGCTGCGTGTGCACCACGTCCGAGAGCACGCGTCCGCGCAGCCCGCCGCCCGCCTCCACCACCGCGGCCGCGGTCTCGTCGCAGCTCGTTTCCAGGCCGAGGACGCGCATCCGCGCAGGTTTAACGCGAAGGCTGCAGGTTCGCGAGGATCACCTTCACGTCCTTCGCGAAATCTCCCGCCGGCTCCAGCTCCAGATAGCGGCGATACGCCTTCGCCGCCTCCCCGAGCCGGCCGAGCGAATGGTAGGTGGTGCCGAGCAGGAGCTGCGCGCGGGGGCTCTTCGGATCCAGCCGGGCAGCGGACTCGAGCGGCTCCAGGGCGCTGCGGGGCTGATCCGCTTCCAGCCAGGCGTCGCCGAGCGAGACCAGCACGGGGACGGCCTGAGGCCGCAGAGCCAGGGCCTTCCGGTACTCGCCCGCGGCCGCCGCATAGTTGCCCTGCCGGAACAGGTCGTTGCCGCGGCTGACCGCCTCCGCATACCCGGGCGGAACGGCCGCCGCTCCCGCGCTGGCCGTCCCGTTCGGCGGCGGGACGCTCTTCGCCTCAAGCCACGGCGAATCCCGCCGCTCCGTCCTCGGGGGGGGCCGCAGCGTCCAGGCCAGCGCGAGCGCGATCGCGGCGACGACGAACCACGGCCACTTTCCGCGCACCCAGAAGCCGGGAGCCGATGTGGCTTGCGGCGGTGGCGTAGGGGTCGCCACCGGCGCGATGGGCGGCTCGGCGACCTCGTCCTCCTGGAGCCGCAGCACCCGCGCAAGCGGCGCATCGGGCGAGAACGTCTTCGCCGCCCGGCCCACCGCGGGCGAGATCCGCCGCAGGCTGCCCAGCGCCTCGGTCCCTTCGCGGACGGGCAGCTCGACGACGTGATGCAGCCGCAGCGGCTCTCCGGCAGCCAGCTTCGCGCGCGCTTGCTCGGCCTCGCGCCGCAGCCGTTCGCGGCGGGTGCCGCGCAGAGGCGCGAACTGCACGATGCGCGGCGCTGCCGGCCTGGCGGCCGCGGCCGGCGGCATGGACGCCGCGGCCCGCGCCTGCAGTGAGGCCGGCCGCGATCCCTGCCTCAAGATTCCGTCCCCCATCAGCTGCCGCACGACGCCGAGCGTGGCCAGATCGTCGACCGGCGAGAGGTCGATCGCGGCCCGCAAGCTCCGGGCTCCGTCGAAGTGGCGCAGGACGGCGTTCACTTCGTCCGGCAGGTGCTGGAGCTTCGCCTCCAGCCGGGCGACGTCCACGCTGAGTCGCGAATCCATCGGCAGCTCCTGGGCGATCCGCGCCAGCTCGTCCACCCGCCGCATCGCCTCGACCAGCGCGGCCTGCGTGCCGCCCCGGATGCGCCGCTCGCGGCGGGCCACGTCGGCGGGATCGACGCGATACTCGCCCGCCTCCCAGGTCATCAGCCGCCAGAGGGCGGCGTCGCCCGACACCGGACCCAGCTCGGCATCGACGATCTCTCCCTCGCGGATCCAGACGCGCGCGAGCTGGGCGCCGTTCTCGCAGCTCACGATCGCATCCTTCTTCCAGGCCTCCAGCGACTGGAAGACGTCCATCAAGCCGAGGTCGCTGACCGACCCGGTGAGCGGTGCCGGCGCGCCCGGATCGGAGAGGCGCCGCCGATCCAGCACGTGTTGCACGCGCTGCACCAGCTCCTTGAGCAGCACCGGCTTGACCAGGTAGTCGTCCGCGCCGCCTTCGATGGCCCGCGCCTTCGCTGCCGCGCTGCTGTCCGCTCCCAAAAGGATCAAGGGGAGAGGATGCGCGTCCCCCGGCTGGCCCGACGGCCTCTCGTCGGCGCGCACGGCCTTGCAAACCTCGAAGCCGTCCGGCGCCGGCAGCGCGGCGTCGCAAACCACGGCCTGGATCCGCCCCGCGCGCAGCGCCGCCATCGCCTGCCCGCCGTCCGCCGCGGTCTCGACGGCGAAGCCCGCCCTGCGCAGCGCCAGCGACAGCATGCGCAGGCTCCGGGGGTCGCCGTCCGCGACCAGCACCGTCTCCTTCGGCATCAGCCCTTCCGCTTCCCGAAGAGACCCGAGAGGCCTCCGCCTCCAGGCTTCTGCGGGTTCTTCCCCTTGCGCTGCTCGATCAGGCGCAGCTCGAGCGGGGCGTCCGGATGGCGCGGGTCGAGCTCCAGCGCCTTCTTGAAGGCGTCCGCGGCGGCCTCCGGATCCTTGGTGCGCCAGAGCACTCCGGCGACGTAATAGGTGCGGGCCGTAACTCCTTGGGCGCGGAGGGCGCGGTTGATGAGCGACATGGCCTCTTCCTTGGCCGCCTTCGAGGCTTTGGGATCGACCACCAGGCACCAGGCCAGCGTCGCGAGCACGTCGCCGTTCGGGTCCAACTCCGCGGCGCGCCGCAGCTTGGCCAGCCCGCCCTCGTAGTCGCGCTTCTTCAGCGCCACCTCGCCCATCTTCAGGGCGATCGCCGCTTCCTCTTTGCTCGAGGGGCCCTGCGAAGCCTTCAGCGACGCGTCGTACTTGGCGCGCGCATCCGGGGTGGCGATCGCCTCGTACGCCTCCTTGAGGAGCGCGAACAGCGTCTGGAGCTCTGCCTGCACCGAGGCCAGGCCGGGCCCGACGGACCGGTCCGGATGGAACCGCTTGGCCGACTCCAGGTAGGCATTCCGGATCTTCTCGGTGGTGGCGCCCGGACGAACTGCCGGTCCTCGGCCTTCAGCGCCTGCTTGGGCGCGATGTCCGTCACCTTGGGCGTGACGGCCACCGAGCCCTCGAACTCTTCGCGCGTCGGCAGCGCGCCCAGGTTGCGCAGCCCGCGGGCCAGCAGCTTCGTGCGCAAGTCCTTCGCGCGGGTGTCGTCGACTCCCGGCCCGGCCACCGGCGCGGGAGGAGGCACTTCCTTCGCCGCTGGGACGTCCAGCTCGACCTCCTCCTCTTCGGCCTCGGCCTGCGGCTGCGCCGGTTTCGCTTCCGACTCGTCCAGCGGGAGCGGGTCCATCGGTGCGGTGGCTTCCTCCTGGTGGGGCCGATCCTCGCTCGTGTCCGGCTCCGCGCCTCCGACGAGCAACAGCGCCACCAGAACCGCCTCCGCCCGCGCCTGCTCCAGCTGGGAGGCCTCTGCGAGCTCCGGCAGGCGACGCGGCACCGCCAGAAGTCCCGCCGCGCGGCGGTCGATGGGGCCCAGGGTGGTTCGCTTCTGCAGATCGGGCCAGTCCATCGACAGCCGCACCGGATGCTCGCCCAGCCAGGCGAGCACCCTCGCCCGCCGGGAAGCGTGTTGCTCGCGCTCCAGCGCGTCGACCAGGCAACCCAACGGATCGACCATCACCTCGCGCGCCCAGGGCGGCGGCGGCTCCCAGCCGCGCCAGTCGTACTTTCCTTCCGTCAGCCCGAGCAACGTCAAGAGGTTGCTGGTGTGCTGCGCCGCGAGCGCGGCGCGGAGCTGATCGGCCGTGAGCAGCTTCTTCGCCAGCAGCAGCTCCCCGTGCCGCGTGCCGTTGCGGAGCGCCTCTTCGCCGCTCGACTCGATCTCGAGCGCGTTCACCCAGTCGTTGGCGAGCAGGACGTGCGCGAGGGTCTGGACGCCGGAGAACTTCGTGGTCCCGCACATGTCGCCGGCTCGAAAAAAAATGCGGATCTCCGGATCCTGCGACGTCTCGAGCCAGAGCGTCCCGCTCGCCCGGGACCGGAAGGCGGCGGCGACCAACTCGGGCGCGCTGGTCTCGGACAGGTCTCCCTGGGCGAGCGAGGGGAGAAGCTCGAACGTGTCCACCCGACCATCCTACCCCGAACCTCACGGGGGTCGCGGAATATGGATCTGTCGCAGCGCCTCGTACACGGCGACCCCGGTGCAGGTGGAGAGATTGAGGCTGCGCGCGCTCGGCTCCGGGATCATCGGCACCCTCACCAGGCGGGCAGGAAAGCGATCGAGGAGCGTCTCCGGCAGCCCGCCGACCTCATCCCCCAGGACCAGATAATCGCCGGGCGCGAAGCGCGCCTTCCAGAGGCTGGTCCCGCCGCGGCCGGTGAACAGGTGCAGGCGCTCTTCGGCGACCGACTCCGCCTGCAACAGCTCGTCGAACGAGCTCCAGGTGGCGGCGTGGACCTTGTCCCAGTAGTCCAGCCCGGCCCTGCGCAGGTCCTTGTCGTCGATGCGAAAGCCCAGGGGCGCAACCAAGTGCAGCCGCGAGGCCGTCACGGCGCAGAGGCGCGCCACGTTGCCGGTGTTGGGAGGGATCTTCGGCTCGACCAGCACCACGTTGAGCCGTGCGACCCGCGCGTCAAGGTTGAGAATCATGGCCCGGCGCCCGTTCTTTGGCTAAAAGCTGTAGCCGCTCTCCAGCCTCCGGCTGGATTGCGGCTATGCCGGGGATCACGATCATCGCCAATCCGAACGCGCGCCGCAACCGCGAGTGGCCGCTCGCTTCCGAGCAGCTCCGCAAGGCGGCGCCCGGCGCCTCCATCCTCGAGACGCGGGGACCGGAGGAGCTCGCCGGCGTGGCCAAGGCGGTGGCCGCGGATCGCCCGCGCGTCCTGGCGATCGCGGGCGGGGACGGCACCGTCACGCACACCGTCACCGCCCTCTTCAACACGCTCGGCAACGACCTCCCTCCGCTGGCGCTCCTGGGCGGCGGCGCCTATGACTCGCTCGCCCCGCTCGGCGGCAAGGGGGACGCGGAGAAGCGCCTGCGCCGGCTGTCGGAGGCGCTCGCCTCGGGCACCGAGCTGCGCGTCGAGCAGCGCGACACCCTCCGGGTCGTTCCCGACGGCGCCCGATCCTCCGCGCGCTGCGGGTTCCGCTTCGGGGTGGGGCTTCCCGTCCGCTTCATCGAGGCGATCTACGCGACCGGAAACGCTGGGCCCCTCACCAGCACCCGGCTGCTGGCGCGGGCGTTCTGGTCGTCGCTGACGAAGGGCGCGTTCGCCCGCAAGCTCTACGCGCCGATGGATCTGCGCGTCCGTCTCGACGACGAGGAGTGGCCGCGCATCGAGATCTACGGCCTGGCCTGCTCGACGGTCGCCGAGGCCGGGCTCGGCCTGCGACCCTTCCGGCGCGCGACCGAGCAGCCGGGCGCGTTCCACACGCTCGGGCTCACCGCTGGTCCGCGCAAATTCGCCTTCGAGCTGCCCCGGCTGCTCTTCGGCCTCCCCGCGCGGCGGGACCGGCTGCTCGAAGGCGTGGGCGAGCGGCTGGACTTGACCGCCCGCGCCCCGCTCTCCTGGCTCCTCGACGGCGAGATCTATTCCAGCAAGACCGGCCGCGTCGCCGTCGGCATCGGCCCGCGGGTCTCGCTGGTGCGGACGTGATCCTGCGCAATCCGCGCACCGGCGCGGTGCTGGCCCACCGCGTGGAGCGCGCCAGAGCGCCGCTGGCGCGGTTGCGCGGCCTGCTCGGGCGCAGCGCCCTGCCCGAAGGAGAGGCGCTCGTGATCGAGCCCTGCGCGTCGATTCATACCTTCTTCATGCGCTTCCCCATCGACGCGGCGTTCCTCTCCCACGACCTCCGGGTGGTGCGGGCGATCGCGGACCTCAAGCCCTGGCGCGCCACCCTCCCGCACCGGGGAGCCGCGATGGTGGTGGAGCTTCCGGGCGGAACGCTGGCAAGGACCGGTACCCGGGAGGGGGACGTGCTGTCCGTCGAGGGCTGACCGGCCCCCGTGTAGGGGACATGCTATTGCGTGTCCCCCAGACTTGAAACCGGCGCGTTACAATCCGCCCATGGGATCTTTGCGCATGCCGACCCCCGCAGAAGCACTCCCTGGCCGCCCGGAGCCGATGCAGGTCCCGCCGCGGCACCTGGTCCTGGGGACTCCGCTCGTCCCGCCCTTCCCTGCCGGGTCCGAACGGGCGTTGTTCGGGATGGGGTGCTTCTGGGGAGCCGAACGGAAGTTCTGGCAGCTGGACGGGGTCTACACGACCGCGGTGGGATACGCGGGCGGGTTCACGAAGAACCCGACCTACCGCGAGGTCTGCTCCGGCGCGACCGGGCACGCGGAAGTCGTGCTGGTGGTGTACGACCCGAAACGCGTCTCGTACGCCGATCTCTTGCGCACGTTCTGGGAGAACCACGACCCCACGCAGGGGATGCGCCAGGGCAACGACGTGGGCACGCAGTACCGCAGCGCAATCTATCCAACTACGCAGGCGCAGCGGGCCGAGGCCGAGCAGTCGCGCGAGGCATTCCAAGCGGCCCTGCGCAAGGACGGCCTGGGAGGGATCACCAGCGAGATCGCCCCTGAGCCCCCCTTCTATTACGCGGAGGACTATCACCAGCAGTACCTGGCCAAGAACCCGGGCGGCTACTGCGGGCTGAGCGGAACCGGAGTGTCCTGCCCGTCACCGGCCCGGAAGTCTTGAGTCCTCACGCTTCCAGACGGACGCCGGGCGCGGCGATCTGCTCGACCACCCGCTCGCCCGCCGCGACGTGCGTTCCCTCCCAGAGGACGGCGCGCTCGACCTGGGCACCAGAATCGACGCGCGCCCGCGCTCCGATCACGACGCCGGCGCCGAGGTTCGCTCCCGCCTCCACCATCGCCCCCTCCTGGATCAGCGTGGGCGCGCGGAGTGGCGCCTCCACGCGCGCGCTTGGGTGCACGAACACCCCTGGCCCGCGCTGCTCGCAACCCGAGAACGGATCCGCGTACGGCCGGAAGCGGCGCAGGGGGAGGCGCCCCTCGAGGAGGTCGAGGTGTGCCCGCAAGAGCGAGCGGGGCGCTCCCAGGTCGCCCCAGTAGCCGTCCTGCAGGAAGCCGTTCACCTTCGCGCCGTCGTGGATCGCCCGCACGTAGGCCATCCGGTTGATGTCACTCTCGCCTTCGGCCGGCAGGCGCGCGATCAGCTCGGGCTCCAGGACGTGCACTCCGGTGAAGTGCGTCCGGGTGAGCGACGGGTCCTGCCCCGCTCCCCGGCCGGCGATGCGCCGGACGTTCATCTCCGCGTCCACCTCCACGGCCGCGTACGTCGCGCCGCGCGGATATGGCGCCAGGACCATCGTCGCCACCGCCCCCGACCTCCGATGCGAGGCGAGCGCGGCTTCCAGATCGACGTCGAAGATCATGTCACCGTTGAGGAGGAAGAACGTACCCGGGCCGAGCATCGCCTGCGCGTGCCGGACGCCGCCGCCGGTGCCCAGGATCTGCTTCTCCTCGCGCGACACCTCGAGGCTCAGGCCCAGCTCGGAGGCGATGGCGCGGGCGCCCCGCTCCATCGCCGGAGCCAGGTGGTGCGTGTTGATCACGATCTCCTTCACGCCCGCGTTCTCGAGCAGCGCGAAGTTGTAGCGGAGCAGCGGCACGCCGCAGAGGGGCACCAGCGGCTTGGGGACCTTGTCGGTGAGCGGGCGGAGCCGCGTGCCGAAGCCCGCACAGAGCACCATCGCCTTCACGCTGGCTACTCCAGCGCCGGCGCGGCGCCCGGCGTTGGACGGCGCACGAGGCGGAGCAGCGCTCCGATCCGGCCCTGCAGCAGCGAGACCAGGCCCACGTAGAAGAAGCCCCACTGGAACAAGAGCAGGAAGGGCAACGAGAAGTAGACCCCCTTGTCCAGCGCGAACCAGATGGCGCTGGTCAGATAGGCCCCCAGGGCGAGCTCGAGCAGCGGCTGGGCGGTGCGCAGCGTGCGATACCGCTTGGTCAGCCAGGACCGGTCCCGGCCCTGCATTCCGGTCTTGGGCGTGCGCGTGAAGCCGGTCTCGTACCCGACCAGGGCCTCGATCACCGCCTTGCTCTGGTTCACGCACATTCCGATGCCGAGCGCCATGATGAAGGGCAGGTACTTCACCCGCTTCCACCAGGCGATCCCGATCTCGCGCTGGCTCGCCACGTAGAAGATCACCACGCTCATGGTGGCGGTCCAGAAGAAGGGCAGGTCGAGGAGCAGCACCTCGTACCAGCCGTGCTTGAAGCGGATCACCATGCTCACCGGCATCAGCACCGTGAGCAGGATCATCAGCGGGTAGGTGAAGTTCGCTGTGAGGTGGAAGAAGGCCTCCAGCTTCACCTCGCGCGGCAGCCCGCTGCGCAGGATCCGCGGCAAGAGCTTGCGGGCGGTCTGGATGCTCCCCTTGGCCCAGCGGTGCTGCTGCGACTTGAACGCGTTCATCTCCACCGGGACTTCCGCCGGCGAAACCACCTCCGGCAGGTAGACGAACTGCCAGCCCTGGAGCTGCGCCCGGTAGCTCAGGTCCAGGTCCTCGGTCAGCGTGTCGTGCTGCCAGCCGCCGGCATCCTCGATGGTGGCGCGGCGCCAGACCCCGGCGGTGCCGTTGAAGTTGAAGAACCGGCCGCTCCGGTTGCGGGCGGTGTGCTCGATGACGAAGTGGCCGTCGAGGAAGATGGCCTGCGCCTGCGTGAGGTGCGAGTACTCGCGGTTCAGGTGCTCCCAGCGCACCTGCACCATCCCGACCTGCTGGTCGGTGAAGAAGTGCACGGACCGGCGCAAGAAGTCACGGGCCGGCACGAAATCCGCGTCGAAGACCGCGATCAGCTCCCCGCTCGCGCTGGCCAGGCCTTCCTGGAGCGCGCCGGCCTTGAAGCCCTGGCGGTTGTCGCGGTGCAGGTAGGAGATGTCGACTCCTCGCTCGCGAAGCTGGGTGACCTTGGCGCGGGCAATCCCCTGGGTCTCGTCCGTGGAATCGTCCAGGACCTGGATCTCCAGCCGGTCCGGCGGGTACTCGATGCGCGCGACCGCGTCGATCAGGCGCTCGACCACGTACATCTCGTTGTAGACGGGAAGCTGGATGGTGACCCGCGGCAGCCGGTCGAACTTCGTCCTGGGAGCCGGGAGGTTGCCCTTGTACTTGTAGTACAGGTACGCCATCACGTACCGGTGGGACCCGTAGATAGAGAGGACCAGCAGGACCAGGAAATAGGTCGCTAGAAAGAACAACTCCACCCGGGTCATCGACTCTCCACCGCTAGAACACGAGCAATTACCGGGGGGTCCGCCCGGAGTGGCGCGGCACTCTAGGTGACGCCCGGCTGCTTGTCAAACGGCCCGCCAGACTGCGATGCACTGCGCCACGTCCCCTACCGAGCGCCCGCAGCAGCGACGCGCGGCTCCCACCCGGGCACACAACGTGTGCACAGCCTGGCATAGGTGGCATCTGCCTTGCGCTGCAGCCCCTCACGAATCCAGGCCTGATGTCCCTCGCTTAGATCGAAGAAGTTCCGCTCGAGGGCGGCGTCGTCCGCATAGGCCCGCTTCACCTCGGAGAGCGACCAGGAGGCCGGAAACGGCCTGTAGCGCAGCGGCGGCTGGCGGATCCACCAGTCGGTGAACCCGAACCGGGCATGGTGCTCGTGGTACACGCGTGTGCCTGGATAGGGAACCAACACACCCCTTGCGTTGAAGGCCGCGGTCAGGGGCGCTGCCCGGTCGATGAACTCCACCGTGGCCCGCAGCTCGTCGATCGTCTCGTCGGGCCACCCGAACATCAGATTGACCATGCAGTGCAGGTCGAGGTCGCGCGCGCCCCGCAGCACCTCGAGCACGCGATCGACCGTCACTCCCTTGCCGATCCGCAAGAGCATCTCCGGGTCGGCGCTCTCCATCCCGATGTCCACGCCGGTGCAGCCGGCGGCTTTCATCCGGCCCAGGATGTCCCGGTCCAGGTGGGCGGGGTGCGCGGTGCAGGTCCAGTAGACGCGCAAAGGCTGCAGGGCTTCGCAGAGCTCCAGCATCCGCCTCCGGCCCACGGCGAACGAGTCGTCGAAGAACGAGAACGCGCTCACGCCGGTGCGCGCGCGCAAGGAAGCGATCTCCTGGGCGATCGCCGAGGCATTGCGGTACCGGAAGCGACGTCCCGTCACGTTGTTGCTGCAGAACGTGCAGGCGGCAGGACATCCGCGCGAGGCCAGAAGGCCAGCCGGCGCCACCGTGCCCCGCCCGCCGTACCAGGCCGGATCGAAGAGATCCAAGGCGTCGAGCGGCGAGGCCAGGGCGTCCAGATCGAGCAGGAAGCCCCGCGGAGCGTTGACGCCGCCGGTCCAGGCCAGCGAGCGCACCTCCGAGAGGGGCCGCTTCCCGTCGAGGGCGTCGCAGAGCTCGACCAGGGTCTCCTCGCCTTCGCCGCCGACCGAGAAGTCGAATCCGTGCGCGAGCGGCTCGAGCGGAACCACCGTGGGGTGCGGCCCGCCGCAGACCAGCGGCACGCCGCGTCCAGAGAACGCGCGCGCCAGCGCGTACGAGTCCTGCGCGTACAAAGTCTTGCAGTGGATGCCCACCAGCGAAGGCCCCCACGAAAGCGCGCGCTCGACGATCACGGCGTGGTCCTTGGGCGCGAACGGCGCGCTCGCGTCGAGCAGCGCGACCTCGTGCCCGCCTCGCCGCAGCGCCGCTGCCAGGTAGAGGAACGAGAGCAGCGGCGTACGCACCGTCTCGTCGGTGGGCGGATTGATCAGGAAGAAGCGGGCCACGACGGCAGCCTACAGCCGCTCCCGCTCCGCGCACAGCGCGGGCGGCCAGGGGAACGCCGGGGGCGCGCCTAGCGCATCGGCTCCGGGCCACGGCGCCCGCAGCTCGCAAGCCTTCAGATCGAGCTCGATCGGCCCGGGCGGCTCCCCCCGCTCCGGAGCGAAGGTCTGCCCGCGCCGCACCGCGGTGCGAGGCAGGCCGGATCAGCTCCGCGGCGACCAGCGAATCCAGCATCCCCGGTCCGAGCCGCACGGCGCGGAGCCACTCCGCGCGCCGGTCCACCACTTGCGCGGCGACCGCGAGCAAACCCCAGAGCCCGACGGTGGCCAAGGCAGACCGTTCAGGGATGCGCAGTCCGCACGGGCGGCGGCGGCAACGAGCGCTTGAACACGGCCCAGGTGCGGAGCGTATCCAGCGCCACCTTGAGCTGCGGGTCGTCCTTCGGATCGTCCGGTGAACGCGGCTGCGGAGTCGGAGGCGGCAGCGACGAGGCCGCGATCAGCCCGCCCTCCTCCCCCTTGAAGTGCCCCGGCAGGCTGTGCTCGCGCGGAGCCTCGTCGTCCGCCGCGCTCGCCTTCACCCAGACGTCGGGAGAGATCCCGCGCTCCTGGATGCTGCGCCCCGAAGGCGTGTAGTAGCGCGCCACCGTCAGCTTGAGCCCGGACCCGTCCTCCAGCTCGATCACCGTCTGCACCGAGCCCTTGCCGAACGTTCGCGTGCCGATCACCACGGCCCGGCCCTGGTCCTGCAGCGCGCCGGCCACGATCTCGCTGGCGCTGGCGGTGCCGCCGTCGACCAGCACCACCATCGGGTAGTGCGGCTCGGTGCCTTTGGGGTGCGCCTTCTCCACCTCGACGTGCTTGCCGCCGCGCCCCTTGGTGGTCACGATCACCCCGCCGTCCAGGAAGCGGTCCGCCACCTTCACCGCCTGATCGAGCAGGCCGCCCGGATTGTGCCGCAGGTCGAGCACCA
>WNFK01200700.1_pt2 | contig 13410 bp, 13 predicted proteins | sample 5400281 | NCBI WGS metagenome assembly WNFK01 (sample SAMN13153350, study PRJNA577476) | soil metagenome | isolation source: 20 cm soil on Douglas fir-dominated hillslope | place: USA:California | collected 2013-09-17
GAGCGCGCCGTCCTCCATTCCCGCCGGCGCCGTGGGGAATCCTACCGAGATCGTGCTGACAGCGATCAACAGCAGATACGCGACCTTCCAGGTCACCCAACCCTTCTTCACCCCGCAGGGCATCTTCCTACCCGGCATCGCCAACAAGAACGCGGAGGCGGCCGATCGCAACGCGGACGAGAATCGCGAACAGATCCTCCTCAGCACGGCCCGGACCTACCTGACGCTGCAAGGGCTGGACGGGCTCCTGGATGCGGCCCGCGAGCTGGAGAAGGTCTCGCTGCGCCGCGAGCAGGACGCGCGCGCCCGGATCGCCGCCGGGACGGAGGTGGAGATCGCGCTCTTGCGGGCCCAGTCGGAAACGGCGAATTCGCGCGCGCAGATCGCGAACCGGCAAGGGCAGAAGGAGACCTTGCTTCCTCTGCTCGAGGCCCTCGCGAGCGAGGCCATCGAGCCGGAGCCGGCACGGGTCATCGAGCTGCCTCCGCTCGGCGAGGAGAACGTGCAGCCCTGGGAGAACGCCTACGGGGTGAGGAGCGCGATCGCGTTCGCGGAGGCGTCGCAGAAGTCGGTCACATACGATCAGTTCCTCTGGCTGCCGTCCGTCTCCGGACAGTTCCGGGAGAACTACAATTCGAACGGCGGATTCGCCGACAAGAACTGGACCAACGACCTGATCGTCAACATCAGCATCCCCCTCTACGACAGCGGGCTCCGCTACGCGCAGCTCGCCGAGGACCGGGCGCGGCTGGCGCAGGCCCAGGCACAACTCGCCTCGATCCGGGCGCGCGCTCGAGCGAGCTGGCTGTCCGCGCGCGCGAACCTCATCGCCACGGCGGCGGTATTGCAGCAGACCGAGGCCCAGGCCTCGTTCGCGAACCGGACCCAGGTGCAGGTCGACGCGTCCTACCGGGCCGGCGTCTCCACCTCGCTGGATCTGCAGGCCGCAGACCAGCAGAAGTTCGACGCGCAGAGCAACGTGGTGCAGGCGCGGACGGAGCTGGAGATCCGCAAGGCGGAGCTGGCCGCGACGGTGGGGATGCTGTACGTGCTGGCGTCGCGCTGAGGTCGCGCGTCGCTCAAGCCAGCCGGGCGACGAGCCGCTCCAGCGCGGCCCGGCCGCCTTGAAGCAGGGGCGCGCCGTCGCCGACCAGCAGCGCATCGAAGTCGAGTCGGGAAAGGCTCCGGAGCGACTCGATCAAGGCAGGCTTGTCGTCGATCACCTTGTCCGGCAAGAGCGCGCACTCCCCTGGAGGCTTTCCGACGCAGGCGTCGCCGACCAGGAGGATGCGTCGCTCCGGCCAGTGTAGCGCCACCTCGCCCGGCGATTTTCCGTGTGCGTCGACCACCGTAAACGGCCCGACCTGCTGGCCGGGCCGCAGCTCGTCATCGACCGCGGTTCCGTTGTTCCGGGCGAACGGCGCGTCCGCCGCGTGGATCGCGATGCGCGCTCCCGTCCGCTCCTTCACGCGCATGCAGGCGCGGTAGTGGTTGCGGTTGGTCAGGAGCACGCGGGCGACTCCTTCGCGGCCTAGCTCGTCCAGGACGTCGTCCTGCATCTCTACCGGATCGATGCACACATTTCCGTCGCCATGCCGGACGAGCCATCCGTTGAAGTCGTAGCCGTGGCGGGCGGAGAACCACGGCCAGGTGAGGATTCCAGGCAGGATCTCGCGCATCCGCCTCGCGTACACCTCCGCGCCGCGTTTGGGAAGCTCCGAGACTCCCGCCGCCTTCCGTTATAAGACGCCGCTCCATGTTCGGGGTCCTCCGCCGCCGCTCCTTCCGCTGGATCTGGCTGGGGGCGATGGTCAGCAACACCGGTAACTGGATGGAGGCGGTGGCGCAGAGCTGGCTGGTGCAGCAGCAGACCGGTTCCCCGTTCATGGTCGAGCTGCTGGCCGCCAGCGAGTTCGTCCCCCACGCCCTGTTGATGCTCGCGGCCGGCTGGCTGGCCGATCACTACGACCGGCGCAAGCTGCTGCTCCTGGGCCAGACCTTGATGATGGCGTTCGGGGCGGTGCTGGCGGTCGCGGCCCACACAGGGTGGGCGACGCCGTGGGTGATCATCGCCATCTCCTTCGCGGAGGGCGCGGCCTGGGCCAGCGTGACTCCGTCGTGGCAAGCGATCGTCCCCGCGCTGGTGCCCCGGGAGGAGCTGCCCTCCGCGATCGCCTTGAACTCCGCGCAGTTCAACACCGCCCGGCTGCTCGGCCCGATGATCGCGGGCGCCCTGCTCTCGGCCGCGAGCGCCGCGTTGGTGTTCGACCTGAATGTGGCCAGCTTCCTCGGAATCGTGATCGTGCTCGCGCTGGTGCGCGTGCCCCGGGCGGAGCTGGCTGCCGTGCACACCTCGGGCGGAGAGCTCATCCAGTCCGGGGGAATCAAGCCTGCCCTGCGCTGGGCGCTGCGCGAGCCCGGACCCCGGCGCATCATCCTCGGGGTCGCGGCGTTCGCCTACCTCGCCGCGCCGGTGCAGGGACTGCTCCCCGCGATGGCGGACCAGGTCCTGAGGGTCGGCGCCCACGGCTACGGCGTGCTGCTTTCCTGCCTGGGAGCGGGAGCGATCGTCGGCGCGCTGACCCTGGCGCGGCTGCCGCGCAGCTACCCGCGGCACCACCTGATCCCGGTCTCGATGCTCGCGTTCGCGATCTGCGCGCTGATCTACGGCAGCTCCCGGTGGCCGCTGGTCTCTGGCGCCGCGCTGGCGGTGGGCGGAGTCTTCTGGGTGTGGTCGCTCGCCTCCTCGAGCACGGCGATGCAGCTCCTGGTGCCGGAGAACCTGCGCGGGCGCGCCCTGAGCGTGCTGGCGCTCGCCACCACCGGGCCCCTCCCGCTCGGTCACCTCCTGGGCGGCACCGTCGCCCGCGCCTACGGCATCCGCGCCGGGGTGCTTTCGAGCTGCGGGGCGCTGGCGCTCTTTGCCGTCTGGAGCGCCCTTGCCCGCGAGCCGGCGATCGACGCCATGCAAGTTCCCCCTCCCCCTCCGCGCGGGTTCCGCGAAGCGATCTGGGAGGCCTTGACCGCGGCCTCGCACCGCGCTCAGGTTGCCGAGCCGCGCGCTGCGGAGCCGCTGGAGGAGCGATGACAGACGAGGAGCGCGAGATCTGGGAGCTGATCCGCCGCAGCAACCGGGCCTGGATTGCCGGAGCGGTGCACGAGGTCGCGAACCTCTTCGACGAGCACGCGGTGGTGGTCGCGCCCGGCCTGCAAGGGCGGGCGGAGGGTCGCGAGGCGATCGTGCGCAGCTACGAGGACTACGTCCACCACGCGCACACCCAGGCGTTCGAGGAGCTGGAGCACTCGGTCGACGTGCTCGGCGACACGGCGGTGGTGACGTACCGCTTCTCGATCCGCTACACGCTCGAGGCCGAGGACGGAGAGCGCGACGAGACCGGGCAGGAAGTGCTCGTGCTGCGCCGCGGTCCGTCGGGGTGGAAGGCGATCTGGCGCACGCAGATCGCCGGCGACTGAGTAGCGCGCTACATTCCGCGCAGTCGAGGTCGTCGATGCGAGCCATGTTCCTCTCGGAGCCGCGCCGGCCGCTGGAGCTGCGTGAGGCGGCCGATCCGAGGCCGAAGGCCGGGCAGCTCCTGCTGCGCGTCCTTGCCTGCGGCGTCTGCCGGACCGACCTCCACGTCGCGGACGGCGAGCTGCCGGACCCCAAGCTGCCCTTGATCCTGGGTCACGAGATCGTCGGGATCGTCGAGGAGGGCGCGCGATTTCCCAAAGGCACCCGGGTCGGAGTTCCCTGGCTCGGGTGGACTTGCGGGGAGTGCGCCTGGTGCCGCTCGGGCCGCGAGAACCTCTGCGAGCGGGCGCGATTCACCGGCTACCAGATCGACGGCGGCTACGCGGAGCTCGCCGTCGCCGACGAGCGCTACTGCTTCCCGGTTCCCGAGCGCTATCCGGATGCGCAGGCGGCGCCCCTGCTCTGCGCCGGCCTGATCGGCTACCGGTCGCTCCGCATGACGGGGGATCCACGGCGGCTGGGACTTTACGGATTCGGAGCGGCCGCGCATCTCGTCGCCCAGGTCGCGCGAGCGGAGGGGCGCGAGGTCTACGCGTTCACTTCCCCCGGCGACCGCGACGCGCAGAAGCTCGCGCTGGAGCTCGGGGCAACGTGGGCGGGATCGTCGATCGAGCAGCCACCGGAGACGCTGGACGCGGCCATCCTGTTCGCGCCCGTGGGGGCCCTGGTGCCGCTGGCGCTGCGCGCGGTCGGCAAGGCGGGCGTGGTGGTCTGTGGAGGAATCCACATGAGCGACATTCCGTCGTTTCCCTACCGGCTGCTCTGGGAGGAGCGATGCCTGCGCAGCGTGGCGAATCTCACCCGGCGCGACGCGGAGGAATTCCTCGCATTGGCAGCCCGCGTGCCGCTCGACGTCCGGGTCACGCCCCACCCGCTGGAGCGGGCGAACGACGTCCTCGGTTCGCTTCGGCGCGGGAAAGTCGTCGGCGCGGTGGCGCTGGTCCCGTGACGGTGACGGCGGGGGTTGGTTCAACCGGCTGAACGACCGGGGTCTCAGATCGAGACCCCCAACCCAGTCCCCCTCCCACTTTGAAGCAAAAAAATAATTATTTTTTTTCGCCTGCGAGTCCGGACCCCCCTGGCCCCCTGCTCTGCCGCAGCCCGAGACGTTGGATTCGTTCATTTCTGAACTCGCCCCGGGGCGCGTCCGACGTCTCTACTCGCGCGTGCGCGCGCAGGACTGGCCCGCCCCATCCTCCGCCATTGCCGGAGCTTCGGCGAGCTCCCGAAGCAGCATTTCCGGCCTGGCCTTGGTCACCTCATCCAAAGCGTCCGCGATCGCGTCGAGCTCCTGGCGCAGCTGACCCACCGACCGCTCCAGGTCCACCGGGTCGCGGCCCTGGGCGCCCGCGGTCCGCATGCGCACGAACTGCGAGGCGAGCCCTTCCAGCGTGTACAGCAGGCGGGTGTGCTCGGCGTCGAGGCGATCCGCGGCCAGCTTCAACAGCTCCCGCTGCTTCCTCTGTTCGGCGATGGCGGTCAGGGCGCCGCCCAGCGAGCCCCGGATCTGCTCGTCCTGCGCCTGCGCGATGCGCTTCTCCAGCGCCGCGCGCTCCTCGTCGAGGCGCTGCAGCGCGGACGGCGAGGCTTCGGCGCGCAGCTCGCGCTCGCGCCGGGCCAGGTCCTCGCAAGTGCCGCGCAGCGAAGCGATGGTCTCCGCCGATCCGCCCAGGAACTCCCGCACCCGCTCCGGAGCGGCGCGCAGCTCGGACTCGAGCTTGCCGCACACGGCCGCGACGCGCGCCTCGCGCGCGTCGGCTTCCGGCGCTGGCGCTGGCCGGCTCAGCGCAGCCTTCGCACCCGGGCGGCCGCCGAAGGTGGTGCCGGGCCGCAGCCACATCCCCGCGGGCACCCGCGCTCCGGCCAGCACGTCGGAGCCGGCTCCCACAACGGCGCCTTCCTCCACCACCGCGCCCTTGCTGACGGTCGCGCCCCAGGAGACGAGGGCTCCGCGCTCGATGACGGCATCGGCGGCGACGGTCGCGCCCATGCGCACCACGGCGTCGGCGCGCACCACGGCGCGCGCGCCGATGTCCGCGCCCATCTCAACGCGAGCACCCGGCTCGAGGATCGCGTCCGATGCGACGCTCGCGCCCATCCCGATCTGCGCGCGGTCGGACGGACCGTAACCCGCGAAGCCCAGGATCCCGCGCGCGTGCCCGCTGACGAACAGGAGGCCTCCCCCGGCGGCGAGAGCCAGGGCGAGCCAGATGAGCTTGGGATGCCCCGTGGCGAACGCCACCACGAACAGCACCAGGGCCGCGAGGCCGAACTGCATGGCCGCCGGCCCGGGCGAAGACTTCGCGCGTCGCGACGGTCGCGTCGCCGGACCCGTCCTCGCCAGCGCAACGCGCGCGCGGCTCAAGCTCCGCGCCAGCCCCGGATCGTCGGTCTCCTTGGTCGGCGGCATGCCGCGATTCATGCCACATCGTGTAAGGAATCGCTCCCGCGGAGATGCCGCAGTGCGGCGGAGTTGATAGAGAGGGACCATGGCCCAGACCACCCTCTCCGAGAAGACGCTGCGCGACCTGGCGGAGCGCCTGAAGGCGCAGCATGAGGCGTTCGCCCGGCAGTACCCCGGCGAGTCGGGGACCCGGCAGCCGGTCCACACCGTGTACGGGGGCTCGCAGCTCTTCAAGGGCGACACGACGAAGAAGCTGGGAGACCTCGCCCTCAAGGCGCTGGCCCAGTACGCTCCGGATGCGGCCGCGTTCGCGGAAGCGATTGGCATCGACCCAACCGTCGCCGAGACCATTCACGCCCGCGTCCAGGAGAAGCTGAAGCGCGAGGCGGTCGAGGACTTCCGCATCGACTTCGAGGACGGCTACGGCATCCGGTCCGACGCGGAGGAGGACGTCCACGCCGCGCAGTCGGCGCAGGAGTGCGCCAAGGGTCTCAAGGGTGGAACGCTGAGCCCGTTCATCGGCATCCGCATCAAGTCCCTGAGCGGCGAGCTGGCGCCGCGGGCGCTGCGCACGCTGGACATCTTCCTCACCAACCTGGGCGGCAAGTTGCCCCCGAACTTCGTGGTCACGCTGCCGAAGATCACCGCGCCCGAGCAGGTCGGAACGCTGGTCGCCGCCTTCGAAGCGCTGGAGCCGAAGCTCGGCCTCCCCAAGGGGTCGCTGAAGCTCGAGTGCATGGTGGAGACCACCCAGTCGATCCTCGACCACGACGGCGCCTCGATGCTGCCCAAGCTGCTCCAGGCGGCCAAGAGCCGCATGACCGGGGCGCACTTCGGGACCTACGACTACACGGCCTCGTGCGACATCACCGCCGCCTACCAGGCGATGCGCCATCCCGCCTGCGACTTCGCCAAACACATGATGAAGGTCGCCTACGCCGGCACCGGCGTGTTCCTCTCCGACGGCGCGACCACCACCATGCCCGTGGCGCCGCACAAGGGCGACGCGCTCGGCGAGGAGCAGAAGCGGGAGAACGCGCGCGCGGTGCACGCCGCCTGGCGCTTGCACGCGGACGACATCCGCCACTCGCTCGTCAACGGCTACTACCAGGGATGGGACCTGCACCCGGCGCAGCTTCCCAGCCGCTACGGCACGGTCTACGCGTTTTTCCAGAAGAGCCTTCCCGCCACCACCGACCGGCTGAAGAACTTCATCGGCAAGGCGGCGCAGGCCACCCTGCACGGCGACACCTTCGACGACGCGGCCACCGGCCAGGGTCTGCTCAACTTCTTCCTGCGCGGCGTGAACTGCGGCGCTTTGACCGAACAGGAGGCGCTGGGGACGGGGCTGACGATCGAGGAGCTCCGCGGCCGCTCCTTCCTGAAGATCCTGCAAAACCGGCGCGCAGGTGCTCAAAAGGCGTAGCCGAGGATCATCTTGAAGATCAGCGACTGGCTTTCGGAAGTGAGGCCCTCGCCCACCGCGAGGTTCACCTCCACGTTCTTCACGCCGAGCAGATCGAGCGTCTCATAGAGGTACTGCTCGTGGACGGCGGGCGCGAAGTAGTACTCGAGCCCCGCGCCGAACAGGCCGAACTTCACCTTCGCCATCCCGCCCGGCTCGAACGCGGCCGGGAAGCTGACGATCGGATTCACCGCCAGCAGGAACCGCTCGTTCTCCCAGGCGAGGATGGGGCGGATCTCCCCGCCCCATCCTTCGTTGGGAATGCGCGAGAGCTCGAAGTTCAGTCCGAGACGGAAGTTCGGGTCGAACGACTCCGGCGTGACGAACTTGCTGCGCAGCTTCACGCCCTCGTATTTGCCGTCCGCCGTCTGGAAATACCCGCCCAGCTCCCAGAAGTCGGTGATGCCGAAGGACGGCTCGAGCGTGAAGTGCACCGGACCGCCCTTCGGGCTGTTCAGGTGCACCTCCAGGCCCGCCTGCCCCGGCGCGTCGGCCGACCCGTCGTAGATCTGGATCTCGTAGGCGTCGACGGCGAGCGCCGGCGTGGCGACCAGCACCGCCAGCAGCACAAGCCGCAGGATCACGCGACCGTTGGACCGAGCCCGCCGCGCTCCGCGAGCCAGTCCCGGACGGCCTGGCCGGTGCCCAGGGGCCAAGGCCGCAGCTTGTCGGGCGGCACCGCCTTCACACCCGCGATCTCTTCGCCGATCACGATCTCGCCGTGGCCGCGCACGTGGTAGGCGAGGATCACCTGGTTCATCTCGGCGAACGGGTACGCGCCGATGAACGAGACGATCTCGCCCTTCAGCCCGACCTCCTCCTTCACCTCGCGCAGCACGCCCTCCTCCGGCGACTCGCCCTTCTCCAAAAAGCCGGACACGAGCCCGTACCACTTCTCCGGCCAGCCCTTGTTGCGCACCAGAATGACCGTCTGCCCGTGCTCGAGCAGCGCCGCCACCACCGGAGCGGGGTTGTCGTAGAAGACGTAGTCGCAGGTCTCACTGGGGCAGGCCAGCCGGGTGCGCTCCTCCGTGATGCGCGGCACCAGGGGGCTCGCACAAGCCGGACAGAACTTCATCCGCGGCTGCACGGGGCTTCCGTGCCAAACTGGGGGCAGCATGTCAATCTCGCTGTTCACTTTCGACTTCTTCGGGACCGTCCTGGACTGGCGGAGCGGCCTGCGGAACGCCCTCGGCGGCCGGATGCCGGAGGATGCGTTCGATCGCATCGTCGACCGGCAGGGGGAGCTGGAGCAGCAGGGTTTCCAGAGGTATTGCGCAATCGTGGCGCGGTCGCTGGTCGATGAGCTCGGGCTGACGGAGGCGGAAGCGGAGAGGATCGGCGCCTCGGCCGGGTCCTGGCCGCTCTTCTCCGACTCCGCGGCAGCGCTCCGCCGGCTGCGGCAGATCGCTCCTTGCGCGGCGATCACCAACAGCGACCTGGCCCACCGGCCGCAAATCGAAGCACAGCTCGGGTTCTCGCTCGACGGCTGGATCTGCGCGGAAGAGGTGCGCAAGTACAAGCCGGCCCGCGAGATGTGGCTCGCGGCGGCCGAGCGGATGGGCGTCCAGCCGGGGCGCGGCTGGTGGCACGTCTCCGCGTACGCGGACTACGACCACCGCACGGCCCGCGCGCTGGGGCTGACCTGCGTATTCGTCGAGCGGCCGCACTCGCGGCCCGGCGAGGCGGATCTGGTGGTGAAGGACCTGCTCCAGCTGGCGGAGCGGATCGGGTAGGCCGTCAATTGCGCGCGCACAGGCGCTCGGCCTCCGCCGGTGCCGCTGCCGCCAGCCGGGCCGCGTCCAGCGTCAGAAGCCGCCCATCGCGCACTACCGCGCGACCGTCCACCAGCACGTCGGTGACGTCCGACGCCCGCGCGCAGTAGACGATCGTGCCGTGGAGATCCGCCCCGAGGGGCTGACAGTGCGGTCCCGACAGGTCGACTACGGCGATATCGGCCTTCTTTCCCTCCTCCAAGGAGCCAATCTCTCCCGAGAGCCCCAAGGCCTGCGCGCCGCGCACCGTGGCCATCGCCAGCACCTCGGCCGCGGACACCGCACGCGGCCCGTAGCGCGGCAAGTGCAGCGTCGCGGCCAGCCGCATCTCGTGGAAGGCGTCGAGCGTGTTGTTGCAAGCGGCGCCGTCGGCCCCGAGGGCCACGTTGACGCGTCCTGCGAGAAGCCGCGGGACCGGCGCGATCCCGCTGGCCAGCTTCAAATTGGCCGCCGGGCAGTGGACGGCTGAGGTGCCGGAGCGCGCGAGGATGCGGATCTCGTCCCCGCGGAGGTGGACGCAGTGCGCGAGCACGGTGCGCCGCGTGCAGAGGCCGAGCCGGTCGAGATACACGACGTTGTCCACGCCGGTGCGCGCCCGGACGGCGTCCACCTCCTCCCGGCTCTCGCTCGCGTGCGTGTGCACGAGCCAGCCTTCGCGCTCGCTCAGCGCGCGGACTTCGCCCAACAGCTTCGGGCTGCAGGAGAGCGCGAAGCGGGGGCAAAGCGCCCAGCGGATGCGCCCGCCCGCGGCGCCGTGCCACTTGCGCCCCAGCCGCACGGTCTCGCCGAGAGCCTGGCTCGCGCTCTCGCGCAAAGGCCCCCGGCCGGCGTCCATCAAGCACTTCCCGCCGGTGTACCGGATACCGCCTTCCTCGGCGGCGCGCAGGACGGCCTCGGTATGGCGCACCGTGGCCATGTCGAGCACCGAGGTCGTGCCTCCGAGCAGGAGCTCCGCGATGCCCAGCCGGGCCGAGAACCCGAGAGAGCGCGGATCGTGGGCCGCCTCGAGCGGCCAGATCCGCCGCGAGAGCCAGGCCAGCAGCGGCAGGCCGTCCGCGAGGTTGCGGAACAGCGCCTGGCAGAGATGGACGTGCGCCTGGATCAGGCCCGGGAGCACCGCCTTTCCCGAGCAGTCGATCTCGCGCGCCTTCCGCGGAGCGCGGAAATTGCCGACCCGGGCGATGCGCCCGCCGTCGACGAGGAGGTCGGCCCTGCGCACCCTTCTGCGGGCGTCCATGGTGAGCACGGTGCCGCCGCGGAGGATGATCATCCGGCCAACGGCTCCAAGTGCCGCATCGGCCACGCTTTAGCACAACCGCACAGGCAGGAACTCCGGGAGTGCGTTATGGAAGTGACGTGATCCCGATCCGCGACACCGTTCGCTCGCGCAGCGCGCCGGTGGTCACCGTCGCGATCATCGTGGTCAACGTGCTGGTGTTCCTGCACGAGATCGCGCTCGGGCCGCACCTCGAGCGCTTCGTCTACGCATACGGGCTGATCCCGCGCCGGTTCGTCTACTGGCAGGGCGACCCGTTCGATCCGCTCCGCTTCCTGCCCCTCTTCACCAGCATGTTCTGGCACGGCGGATGGCTGCACCTGATCGGGAACATGCTCTATCTCTGGATCTTCGGCGACAACGTCGAGGACCGCCTCGGGCATCTGCGCTACCTGCTCTTCTACCTGCTCGCCGGGGCGGCGGCGGGGATCACGCACGTGGCGCTCGGCCCGTCCTCCAACCTGCCCACGGTGGGAGCTTCCGGAGCCATCGCCGCAGTGCTGGGCGCCTACCTGGTCACCTACCCGCGGGCGCGCGTGCTCACGCTGATCCCGATCTTCATCTTTCCCTGGTTCGTCGAGATCCCCGCGTTCATCTACCTGGTCTTCTGGTTCGTGATGCAACTCCTGGAGGGCATCGGCACGCTCGGCATGCCGGTCGAAACGGGAGGTGTGGCGGTCTGGGCGCACGTCGGAGGGTTCGTGGCCGGTGTGGTGCTCATGAAGCTCATGCAACCGTCCCGCCGTCGGCCCCAGCCGCTCGAGGTAAGGCCTTGAACTTTGCTTGACGATCCCTCCCGCCCCCGCTTAAACGGGGCGCCCATGATCGGTGTCGTCGCTACCCTGAACGCCTACGAAGGCGATCGTTCGCTTGGGTTCACCTTCGTCGGAGCGAAGGGCCCGGGCGAGGATCTCTTCATTTCCTACCACGACTTGCGCCTCGCCACCCAGCGCCGGGCCGCCCATTACGCCGCCGCCGGACTGCGCCGCGGGGACCGGATCGCGCTGATCGTGCCGGAGGGCGAGCACTTCATTCCCGCCTTCCTGGGCGCGATGTGGAGCGGGCTGATCCCGGTGCCGCTCTACCCGCCCGTCTCGCTCGGCAAGCTGGACGCGTTCATGGATGCCCTGGTCGGCATCCTGAACGTGGCCGGGCCGCGCGCGCTCGTCACCACCGAGCGCGTCGGCAAGGTTCTCTGGTCGGCGGTGGGAAGGATTCCGAGCATCGAGAAGGTGATCACGGCCGAGGCGCTGGCCGGCGAGCCCGCGGGCCCGCTGCCTCCTGCCGCCGACTTGCGCGACGACGAAGTGGCGTTCCTCCAGTTCACCTCGGGCAGCACCGCGTTGCCCAAGGGCGTGATTGTGACGCACGGGAGCCTGGCCGCGAACTGCCTCGGCATCGTGCGCGACGGGCTGAAGATCCGCCCGGAGCGGAACGACATCGCGATCTCCTGGCTGCCGCTGTACCACGACATGGGACTGATCGGGTTCGTGCTCTCGCCCCTCATCGGCCACATCTCCGCGGTGTTCATCCCGACCCTGAGCTTCATCAAGAACGCCACGCTCTGGATGGAGACGCTCCACAGGCACCGCGGCACCATCACCTTCGCTCCCAACTTCGCGTACGCGCTGGTCACCAAGCGGGCCAAGCCGGATCAGATCGCGAGCTGGGATCTTTCGCGCATGCGCGTCTTCGGCTGCGGCTCCGAGCCGATCAATCCGGAGACGCTGCGCGTGTTCGTGAAGGCGATGGCTCCCGCCGGCCTCAAGCCGGAGGCGTTGCTGCCCTGTTACGGGATGGCCGAGGCGACCCTGGCCATGTCCTTCGTCGGAGTCGACGAGCCGATGAACACGGACCGCATCGACGCCGAGCGCTACCACGCCGAGGCGAAGGCGACGCCGGTCTCCAACGGGGCCGCGGTGCTGGAAGTGGTCAATTGCGGGCGCCCGTTCCCGGAGCACGAGATCTCCGTGCAGGACGAGGAGGGACGGATCCTCGCCGAGCGCCAGGTGGGCGAGCTCTGCTTCCGCGGACCGAGCGTCACGGCGGGCTACTGGGAGAACCCGGAGGCCACGCGGGCCGCCTTCCGCGAGGGAGGATGGCTGCGCACGGGCGATCTCGGCTACCTGGTCGGCGGCGAGGTGCACGTCTCCGGTCGGATCAAGGACATCTTGATCGTCAACGGGCGCAACTACTATCCGCAGCAGATCGAGTGGCTGGTCGACGAGACGCCAGGCGTGCGCCGAGGGAGCTCGGTGGTGTTCACCCGGCCCGGGGCGGCCTCGGAGGAGATCGTCGTCGCCGTGGAGTCGCGCACCGACGATCCCGCGGCCCTCAGGAAGCAGATCGTGTCCCGCGTCGGCGAGGAGTTCCAGCTCGCCGTGTCGGACATCGCGGTGGTCGCGCCCGGCACGCTGCCGAAGACGTCCTCGGGCAAGCTCCAGCGCCGCAAGACGCGCGAGCAGTATCTCCGGGGCAGCATCGGCAAGTCCGGTCGCGGGGGAAGCAACCGGATGGCCGTCGCCAAGCACCTGGCGCTCTCCCTGGTGGGACGGGCGCGGCACGAAGTTCGCAAGTTGTTTGGAGGATGAAGGATGGCCGATCGCATCGACGTCATCGAGATGTTCAAACAGGCCGCCTTCGAGGTGGACAACCGCCGGATCCCAGACCTCAAGGCGGATACGGTGATCGCCGCGCTGGGGATGGATTCGGTGGCGGTCATGGAGCTGGTGAGTTACTTCGAGGAAAAACTCGGGGTGAGGATCCCCGACGAAGAGCTGTCGAAAATCCGGACCGTGAAGGACCTGCGCGACGCGATCGCGCGGCTCCTTCCAGACCGGCAGTTCGCGGCTTAGCTTAGTGGAGGGACCGCGGGCCGTCTCAGGCGACACAGCCCCAATTGGGGAGGAGCCCGTCCAGGCGCGGGCCGCAAGCCGAAGGGTGAACGCGCGCTGGTGT
>WNFK01231709.1_pt1 | contig 13405 bp, 15 predicted proteins | sample 5400281 | NCBI WGS metagenome assembly WNFK01 (sample SAMN13153350, study PRJNA577476) | soil metagenome | isolation source: 20 cm soil on Douglas fir-dominated hillslope | place: USA:California | collected 2013-09-17
CGCGCCGGGCTCGTGCGCCGAATTTGCTCCACCGCCTGACATCGGCCCTTCGGTCCCCATTTCGGATCATACCGCCAAAAACAGCGCCCTGATCACGGATCTTGAACGCCTCTCCTATGCGATCGAGGCGAGCGTGCGGTTAACGACCTGCCGCGAGGTCCCGGCCGTCACCGCCGCCACCAGGACGATCTGACCCAGCACGGCCGCATAGCCCGCGATGCCGATCGAGAAGCTGCCGAACAGCGCCGCGGTCTCCTCCGCGGCGGCGGTACCGAGGAACCAGTCGCCGAAAAAGCCGGCGAGCACCAGCAGGATCAGCGCCGCGCCGCCGCCGAGTCCTCCCCCCTCGAGGCCGAGCATGAGGAAGTGACCCTGGAACTGGCTGGCGATGAAGCCGTCCTTGGCGCCGATGAAATGCAGCACCTCGACGATCGGCCGGTTGGTCGCCACCGCGCTCCGGGTCGCAAAGGCGACCGAGAGCACGGTTGCGACCAGGACCAGGATCAAAATGCCGATGCCGCCCACGATCGCGGTATTGGCCATCGCCCGCATGCGGTCGACCCAGCCGCGATGGTCGTCGAGGCTCACGCCCGCGACCCGGCCGGCGAGCGCGGAACGCAACACGTCCAGATCCGGCCGCTCGTTCGCGCCCACGCGCAACACGATGATGCGGGGCACCGGCAAGGCGTCGAGGGTGAGCCCGGTGCCGAGCCAGGGCTCGAGCAGACGCGCGGATTCGGCCGCCGTGTAGGGCCGCACGTCGGTGATGCCCGGCGCCGCGCGCGCAATCTCGACCGCCTTCGCGACATCGGCGTCGAGGTCGCGGCCGGGCGCGGGCCGGACCTGGATGGTCATCTCGCGCGCCACGTCCGACTGCCACTCCGCCGCCGATGCCAGGATCAGCATCACGGCGCCGGTGGTGAGCGACGCCAGAAAGGTCATGATGGCGACGACGGCGACGAGCGCGCGGCCGGCGATCGAGTTTCTCGGCACGATCGGCGTCTCGTCACGCGGAAAATCGTCCGCACCCGAATGCGTCGGGGCGGCCATCTCGGCTTCGTAGGGTGCGTCGGTCATGCGGCCTAGTCGTAGACGTGCACCCGCCCCTCGTGCAACACGAGACGGCGGGCGTCATACTGGTCCATGAGCGCGATGTCGTGGGTCGCGATCACCACCGAGGTTCCGGATTTGTTGAGCTCGACGAACAGCCGCAGCAGCCGTTGGGCGAGAGACGGGTCGACGTTGCCGGTCGGCTCGTCGGCCAGCAGCAGCTGCGGGCGCGCGATGACGGCACGCGCGATCGCGGCGCGCTGCTTCTCGCCGCCCGAGAGCACCGGCGGCAAGGCCCACATGCGCTCGCCGAGCCCCACCCAATTGAGCAGCTCGGCGACTTCGTGCCGGTAGCTCGTCTCGTCGCGCCCGAGAATGCGCAGCGGCAGCGCGACATTCTCGTAGGTGCTCATGTGGTCGAGCAGGCGGAAATCCTGGAACACGATGCCGATGCGCCGGCGTAGCGTCGCCAGCGAATCCTTAGAGAGCGTCGCGATGTCGTGGCCGAACAGCGTGATCAGCCCGCGCGTCGGCTTGAGCGACAGAAACAGCAGGCGCAACAGCGACGACTTGCCGGAGCCGGAGGGGCCGGTGAGGAACTGGAACGAATGGGGCTCGATGCGAAAGGAGAGGTCGCGCAGAACCTCGGGTCCGAGCCCGTAGCGCAAGCCGACATTTTCGAAGCGGACCAAGCCTGTCTCCAGACGCCCAGGACGCCGTCCCGCACGGGGCCCCCGAGGAACATCCTGCGGCGATTCGCGATTTTTACAGCAATTACGACAAGCTGGCAGGGGTGAGACAGGGCGAGGGTCCCAGTGATGGCCCCCGGGATGGTTTCCGATCCGTTAACGGACGCCTGCTAGCGTCGTCCCGCACAGGGGTTTATTGCCGATTCGCCAATGCTGATAGTCTGTCCAAGCTGTCAAACATCCTACGATGTGACGGCCGCCTCGCTCGGAGAGGCGGGGCGGTCGGTGCGCTGCGTGCGCTGCCAGGAGGTCTGGTTTGCGACCCCGGCAGCCGCGGAGACCGCCCCTATGGTCAACGCCGCCGCGGCCTCCGCCCAGTATCAGCGCGGGGCGGCCGCCAGCCAGAATGCCCCCGCATCGGACTTCGCGGCCGGTGCTGCGCCGTCCGACGACGATGCGGTCGATCCCAACCTGGCGGCGCGCGCCGCCGGCCTCTCGCATGCCGCATTCGACGATCCCGTGATCGGTGCGGGCACCCGCGCTGCCGGCGTGCGCCTGACGACGGCCTGGGCCAGGCCCCCACGGTCGCGGGCGCCGAGCGCGCCGAAGACATCGAAACGGTCGCCGCCCGGCGCGCCCGGCGCCAAATGAGCGGCCGCGGGCGCCGCAGCCGGCGCCCGAGCGTCGGGGTGGTGATCGCGCTGCTGCTCGCCGTGAATGCCGCCGTGCTGGGCTGGCGCGCCGACGTGGTGCGGGCGATGCCGCAGACCGCTTCGCTGTTCGCAGCGATCGGGCTGCCGGTCAATCTGCGCGGTCTCGCCTTCATGGACGTCAAGACCACCAAGGAGATGCATGACGGCGTGCCGGTCCTGCTGGTGCAAGGAACGATTTCCAACATCGCCCGGCAGCCGCGCGACGTGGCGCGCCTCCGATTCTCCATGCGCAACGGCGCCGGCCGCGAGATCTACACCTGGACCACGCTGCCCGCGCGTTCGGTCCTTGCGCCCGGCGATTCGCTGCCGTTCCAGACCCGTCTTGCGTCGCCACCGACGGAAGGGCGGGAAGTGGTCGTGCGCTTCTTCAATCGTCACGATGCCATCGCCGGCATGCATTGAGGGACCTGTGGCGCGAATTCTGCTGGCAGAAGACGAGGAGGCGCTGCGCGCCTTCGTGGCGCGCGCCCTCGCGCAGGACGGCCACGAGGTCGTCGCGACCGCCGACGGCGGCGAGGCGCTCGACGTTCTCGCGCGCGACAAGGGACGATTCGACCTCCTGCTCACCGACATCCGCATGCCGGTGATGGACGGGATCGCGCTCGCGCTCGCGGCCGCGCGCGACTATCCGGAGCTGATGATTCTCCTGATGACCGGCTATGCCGACCAGCGCGAGCGTGCGCACGGCCTCGATGCGCTCATCCACGACGTGATCGCCAAGCCGTTCTCGCTCACCGACATCCGCAAGGCCGTCAACGGGGCCTTGGTGGCGCGCGGGCGGTGAGGGGAGAGCCGCCCTCGCAAGGTCACGCGACCGCAGGGTGGGGCGTCAAGCGGGCTGATTTTCAAAATTCGCCTATTCAATAAACACATAAAACACATGGATTCGCCGGCTCATTCAAAAGAACCGTCGAGTTTTTCTGCGTCGCCGGGAACCTTTCGGCAATTCGCCCATCCAATTTCAGCGTATCGATTTGGAAAGCAATTGCCCGGGAGGGCCTCATGAAACGGAAAATCCTGCTTGTCGCGGCGTTGGGCGGATCCGGCATGCTTGGCGCCGTGATGGCCACCGCCGCCCCGCCGCCGCAAGGCGCCGATGCCGAGAACGCGCGTGCCGCCCAATCGATGCTCGACGAGGGCAAAAAAACCTTCCGCTACGAGACATTCGGAAGCGAGGCCTTCTGGGGTGACGCGCTTCAGCTGCACAAGGCCATCGCGGGCGAGAAAAACGGCGGCGTGGGACCGGGCGTCTCTCCCAAGACCGCATTGTCGGTGGGCCTCAAGGTCGACGCGGACGCGCTGCCGGACGCTTTGAAGAAGCAGCTCAAGGCCGGCAAAGTGAACCTCGACGATCCGGCGACGACGATCGCCCTGCTCAAGTTGAACGCCGTGGTCGGCGTCACCGCTTTCACCAACCCGGACGGCGGCGTCAAGTCGATGGGCATCCAGTGCGCATTTTGCCACTCGACCGTCGACAATTCGCTCGCGCCCGGCATCGGCAAGCGGCTCGACGGCTGGGCCAACCGCGATCTGAATGTCGGCGCGATCGTGTCGCTCGCCCCCAACCTCAAGCCGTTCACCGACCTGCTCGGCGTCGATGTGGCCACCGTGAAAAAGGTCCTCGCCAGCTGGGGGCCCGGGCGCTACGACGCGGAGCTCGACAAGGACGGCAAGGCTTTTCGTCCCGACGGGGGGCAGGCCGGCACGCTCCTTCCGCCCGCGTTCGGATTGGCCGGCGTGAACCTCGCCACCTGGACCGGCTTTGGATCAGTGACCTATTGGAATGCCTATGTGGCTGGCACCCAGATGCACGGCGCGGCGACGTTCTATGATCCCCGGTTCAACAACAAGGATCAGTATCCGGTTTCCGCCAAGAGTGGGGCGGGCAACACGCGCAATGTCCCGGACAAAGCGACAGCCAAGCTCGCGGCGCTGCACTTCTATCAGCTCTCGATCCCGGCCCCGAAGGCACCGGCGGGGTCGTATGATAAAGTCGCATTCGAACGCGGCCGCACCGTCTTCAACGGGCCGGGGAAATGCGCGACCTGTCACGTTCCGCCGCTCTTCACCGAGCCGGGACAGAACCTGCATGCGCCCGGCGAGATCGGCATCGACTCGTTTCAGGCCGACCGTTCGCCCACCCACATGTACCGCACCGCGCCGCTGGCGGGACTGTGGACGCACCAAAAGGGCGGCTTCTTCCACGACGGGCGCTTCGCCACGCTGACCGACGTGGTGGATCACTACAACACGCAGTTCAAGCTGAACCTCGACGATGCCCAGCGCAAAGACCTGATCGAGTACCTCAAGGGGATTTGACGTCGTTCGCCGGCACGTGAGCGGGTTGCAGACGAGGCCGGACAACCCGACGGACGCCAATGCGGGCTATGGCGTTACTCGCCGTCCGCCGCTTGCGGCTTCGGCACCTGCGGCAGGCTGCCGTGCGGTCGGCCGAAATCGGGGGCCGCGGAATCCTGCCCGATATTCACGATCCCGCGCCGGATCGCGCGCGTACGGGTGAAATGCTCGAACAACGCGTCGCCGTCGCCGCGCCGGATCGCGCGCGTGAGCCGCGACAGGTCCTCCTGGAAGGCGCCGAGCATCTCGAGCACCGCGTCCTTGTTGGCGAGAAACACGTCGCGCCACATGGTCGGGTCGGAGGCCGCGATGCGGGTGAAGTCGCGAAAGCCGCCGGCGGAGAATTGCAGCACCTCGGACTCGGTCACCTCGCCGAGCTCGTTGGCGGTGCCGACGATCGTATAGGCGATGAGATGCGGCAGATGGCTCGTCACCGCCAGCACGAGGTCGTGGTGCTCGGGCGTCATGGTGGCGAGCTTGGCGCCGAGCGCGCGCCAGAAAACCGCGAGGCGCTCGGTCGCCTGCGGATCGGTCTCCGGCGGCGGCGTCAGGATGCACCAGCGGTCGACGAACAGCTCGGCAAAGCCGGAGTCGGGGCCCGAATACTCGGTGCCGGCGACCGGATGGGCCGGGACGAAATGAACATGGGGCGGCAGATGCGGCGCCATGTCCCTGACCACCGAGCCTTTGACCGATCCGACATCGGAGACGATCGCGCCGGGCGCCAGATGAGGCGCGATCTCCTGCGCCACCGCCCCGCAGGCCCCGACCGGGATGCAGACGATGACCAGATCGGCGTTCCGGACGGCCTGCGCGTTGGTGTCGACCACCTCGTCGGCGAGGCCCAGCTCGACCACGCGTTTGCGGGTCGCTTCCGAGCGCGCGGTCGCCACGATCGAGCGCACGAGGCCATGCCGGCGTGCCGCATGCGCGATCGACGATCCGATCAAGCCGACGCCGATCAGGGCGAGCCGGTCGAAGGCCGGCACGGTTGCGGTCACTTGGAAGCCCCGAGGAAGTCGCCCAGCGCCGCGACCGCGAGCCGGTTCGCCTCCTCGCTGCCGACGGTCATGCGCAGCGCATGCGGCAGCTTGTAGGCGCCGACCTGGCGCAGGATCAGCCCGCGCGCGGTCAGGAACCGGTCGGCGTCCTGCGCGGTCTTTCCCTTGGTGGTGGGAAAATGGATCAGCACGAAATTGGCGGCGCTCGGCGTGACCTCGAGGCCGAGCTTGCCGATCTCCTCCGTCAGCCAGGCGAGCCAGCGCGTATTGTGCTCGCGCGAGCGTTCCTGATGCACGGTGTCCTCGATCGCCGCGATGCCGGCCGCAACCGCCGCCGTATTGACGTTGAACGGACCGCGGATGCGGTTGATCACCTCGACGATGTGCTCCGGCCCGTACATCCAGCCGAGCCGCAGCGCCGCCAGACCGTGGATCTTCGAGAAGGTCCGCAACATCACCACATTCTGCGATGTCGCCACCAGCTCGATGCCGGCCTCGTAGTCGTTGCGCCGGACATATTCGGCATAGGCCGCGTCGAGCACGAGCAGCACATGCGGGGGCAGTCCGCGGTGCAGGCGGCGGACCTCGTCGAACGGCACATAGGTGCCGGTCGGGTTGTTCGGATTGGCGATAAACACGATCTTGGTCCTGGGCGTCACCGCCCGGAGGATCGCGTCGACGTCGGCCGTGTAGTTGCGCTCCGCGGCGACCACCGGCTTCGCGCCGGCGCCGAGAGTCGCGATCGGATAGATCAGGAAACCGTGCGTGGTGTAGATCGCCTCGTCGCCGTCGGCGAGATACGCGCGCGCCAGCAGATTGATCAGATCGTCCGAGCCCGCGCCGCACACGATGCGCGCCGGGTCGAGCCCGAAGGCGCGTCCGATCGCTTCGCGCAGGGTCCTGACCGTGCCGTCCGGATAGTCATGGAGGCGGTCGGCCACCCCGTGATAGGCCTCGACCACACGCGGGCTCGGGCCGAGCGGCGTCTCGTTGGACGACAGCTTGTAGACCTTGGCGACGCCGGGCGCGCTGCTCTTGCCGGGCACATAGGCCTCGATATCGAGCACGCCGGGGCGCGGTTGGGGACGCGAAGCGGACATTTGCAGGATCTCCGCCGCTCAACGCCCGGTCGGGACCGGCCGCGCGCCGTCGGCGCCGACCATATACCGGGTCGCGTGGCTGCCGACGAGGGCTTGGCTGCGCACCGAGACGCCGGCGCCCCGCAGCGCCGCCACGATGTCGTCGACGGTCTTGGTCTCGGGCACCGAGACGAGCAGCGCTGCGCCGTCGAAGGCGCCTTCGGGAATGGCGATCAGGTCGGCGAGCGCCGAGGCGGCGCGGGCCGCCTTGCCGCCCCAGCCCGACACCTTCATGCTCCACATGGCGACGTCGGTCACGACCGCATCCGGATGCGGCCGCGCGATCGCGAAGACCGGAAGACCGGCGGGGTGATCGGCGCGCTCGACGAAGGGCAGCCGCGCGATGATCTTCGGCGCGTCGTCGGCCTCGAGCGCGCTCCACCAGGCGCCGCCGCCGGCGGTCACCGGCACGAGGCCGAGATCGCCCTGCGACGCAGCGACCGCCGCCACCACGCCGGCCGCCCCCATATGGGCGATGAACGGCACCGTGAAGCCGAAATGGAAACGCTCGGAGTCGCGCATCGCGGCTTCGCCGGTCGCCAGATCGGCATGCACCCGGAACGGCGCCTGCACATAGGTGAAGGTCGCGATGATCACCCGCCAGATGCTTTCCGCGGTGTCGAGCGGGAGGATGCCGTGGTGGCGCTGCACCAGGCGGCGCATCATGTCGGCCTCGCGCGCCGGGCGGAACGCCGAGCCCGACTCCGAGGTGCGCTTGACCTTGATCAGGCGGTCGATGATGTCGCCGCGCTCCATCAGCAGCCGATGCATCTCGGCATCGATCCGGTCGATGTCGGCGCGCAACTCCGCGAGCGAGGATGGCTTGGATGGATGAGACATGGTTAACGGTGCCGGTGCGGTCGTCATTGATAGAGCATTTTCCGACGCAGGGAATACCGCTTCGCGGGAGAAAATGCGACCAAGGATCGAGGCCGGAAGGGTGTTCCGATCCGATTTGATCGCACCACGCGCCCGGCGGGTCGGGACGAATACAAACAAAACATTGACACTTGCCGAGGCTAAACTATCTAAACCGCGCTCGGCCTGCCGGCATTCGGGCCCTCGCGCGCCGCGGCCGGGTCTAGCCACCAGCGCATGAACGTGCTCCAGGCCCCGGGAAACACATGGCCGAGACGCAGCTCAAGGACGACCACGCGATGCGGTTGCGCGAAGCGGAGCATCCGCAGTCGCTCGTCGTGCGCTTCGGCGCCGACCAGCCGCTGAAGCTCGACGCCGGGGTCGCGCTCGCTCCTTTCCAGATCGCCTACCAGACCTACGGGACGCTCAACGGCGAGCGCTCGAATGCGGTGCTGATCTGCCATGCCCTCACCGGCGACCAGCATGTCGCCAATGTCCATCCGGTCACCGGCAAGCCGGGCTGGTGGGAGACCATGGTGGGCCCGGGCAAGCCGATCGACACCGAACGCTATTTCGTGATCTGCCCGAACGTGGTCGGCGGCTGCCTGGGAACGACCGGCCCGGCCTCGCTCAATCCGGTCACCGGCGAGGTGTTCGGCCTCGATTTTCCCGTCATCACGGTGCGCGACATGGTGCGGGCGCAGGCGATGCTGCTCGACCACCTCGGCATCGACTCGTTGTTTTCGGTCGCCGGCGGCTCGATGGGCGGCATGCAGGTGCTGCAATGGGCGGCGAGCTATCCGGACCGCGTGTTCTCGGCGCTCCCGCTCGCGACCGCGACGCGGCATTCGGCGCAGAACATCGCGTTCCACGAGGTCGGGCGCCAGGCCGTGATGGCGGATCCGGAATGGCGCGGCGGGCGCTACTTCGCGGAGGGCGCCAATCCGCGCCGCGGGCTCGCGGTCGCCCGCATGGGCGCGCACATCACTTATCTGTCGGACGCGGCGCTGCATCGCAAGTTCGGGCGAAAATTCCAGGATCGGGCGAACCCGACCTTTTCGTTCGACGCCGACTTCGAGGTGGAAAGCTATCTGCGCCATCAGGGCAGCACATTCGTCGAGCGCTTCGACGCCAACAGCTATCTCTATCTGACGCGCGCGATGGACTATTTCGACCTCGCGGCGGACTATGACGGCGTGCTCGCCAATTCGTTCCGGGGCACGCGGACGCGCTTCTGCGTGGTCTCGTTCACGTCCGACTGGCTCTTTCCGACCTCCGACTCGCGCGCGATCGTGCATGCGTTGAATGCCGGCGGCGCGCGCGTCTCCTTCGCCGAGATCGAGACCGACAAGGGCCATGACGCCTTCCTGCTCGACGAGCCGGAGCTGCTGGCGATCGTGCGCGGCTTTCTCGACTCCGCCGGCCGGGCGCGCGGCCTGGCATCCGCGCATGACGGGAAGAGGTGACAAAACGTGCTGACACGGCAGCGACGCGATCTCACCATGGCGGAAGCGGCGCGCGGCGCCGCCGGCGCGCGGCTCGACCATCTGCTCGTCGCCGACATGGTGGAGCCCGGCTCGCGCGTGCTCGACGTCGGCTGCGGCGACGGCGAGCTCCTGAAGCTCCTGGAGACGCGCGGCATTGACGGCCGCGGCATCGAACTGTCGCGCGAAGGCGTCAACGAATGCGTCGCCAAGGGTCTCGCCGTGATCCAGGGCAACGCCGACACCGACCTCGCGGATTATCCCGACGACGCCTTCGACTATGTGATCCTGTCGCAGACCTTGCAGGCGACCCAGCATCCGCGCGTCGTGCTCGAGCACATGCTGCGCATCGCGCGCCACGCCGTGGTGTCGTTTCCCAATTTCGGGCACTGGAAGATCCGCCTGCTGCTGCTGTTCGGCGGACAGATGCCCACGACCGCCAACCTGCCCGACACCTGGTACGACACGCCCAATATCCACTTCTGCACCATCAAGGACTTCCGCCAGCTCTGCGACGTGGTGGGAGCCAAGATGGAGAAGGCGGTCGCGCTCAATGCGTGGGGGCGGCCGCTGCGGCTCAATGCGCCGTGGTGGTTCTGGAATCTCCTGGGCGAGCAGGCGGTCTTCCTGCTCAGCCGCCGACCTTAGCGACCCTCACAAGCAGCTGTTTTGGCGCGGTATCCGGGCGCCGGCCATCCTGACGGAGGGCCGGTGAAGTCATGGCTGTATTCGAGCCCGGACCCGGAGCGAGACCGAAGTATTGGATTAGCCTTAAGCCATATCGCGAATGTTGTCGGAACGTATTGCGCAATGAAATTTCCGGTCTTCTTGCCATCCGGCAGGGAAATATAATTCAAAAAGTTAAAACGCGAATTTTGATCAGCCAAAAAGTTTCGCTTATACAGAGCACGCGCTGGACTAGCGACGGTTAATCTTAACGTTGCAGTCGTTCATCTGAAAAGCGCGCCTCAACAATAGAGGAAGTCCCATGCAGACCCGTTTGAAGTCTTCATCGTCGATCATGCTGGGGGGCGTTGCCGCGGCTGTGATGCTCACACTGTCGGTGGGGGCTACGCCCGCCGAGGCCCGGCCGGCTCGTCACCAGCAAAGCCAGGTCCCGGATCACCAGGCCGAGGGCGCGGACTACCAGGCGCGGGCTTTGAATCAGCGTGCGACGAATCGTTCGGTGCGCAGCCCCCATGCGAGGTCCGGCGTTCCGCATGCGGCGTCGGTGCGGGTGAGCGCCACCCACAAGGCCGGCGAGGGCCAGCAGCGGACCGCGAGCGCCGCGGACACCGACGTGGTGCGCGAGGCGCGTCGCTGGCTGGGCGGCAATCCGACCCGCCGGAGCCGGCTGTGGTGCGCGGCTTTCATGAATTTCGTGCTCGAGCGCACCGGCCGTCGCGGCTCGGGCTCCGATCTCGCCCGGTCCTTCGCGTCCTATGGGCACCGTGTATCGGGGCCGCAGATCGGCGCGATCGCGGTGATGGTGCGCAAAGGCGGCGGCCATGTCGGCGTCGTGAGCGGTGTCGATGCGTCCGGCAATCCGATCGTCATCTCGGGCAATCACGGCCACCGCGTCGCCGAAGCGGTCTATCCGAGCCGGCGCGTCTACGCCTATGTGATGCCGTAAGGCTTGATCGCGCGGGCCCCTCGCGCCCGCCTGCAGAAGGATCGCGGCCGCATGCGGCCGCGATCTAGGGCTTCCGGGGCTCCTTGGGGTCCGGGAGCTTGGGGGCCGGGGCGATCTTGACGGCCGGGACGAGACTGTCGCAGCCCTTCTCGCGCATGGTTGCGTGCACCTCCTGCAGATCGGCGCGGATCTGTTGGAGGTCGGCCGAATACACCATGGCGTTGACCACGGGACCGGCCGTGCCCTGATTCGCCCGCTCCATCAGACCCACCAGCTCCTTCTCGCGGTTCGAGCCCGCCACCGATCGCTGGGCGAGGTCGGGGCATTTGAGGAACTGGTATTTCCCGGGCTGCACGAAAAAATTGCCGGTATGGACGCTGTCGAGGCCGCCCGCGCAACCGGCGAGCGCCAGCGCCGCGCATCCCACCCCCGCCATGACCGAAGCGCGCATCCTTGCGTCCTTTGGTGGACCGGCTTTACCCCGGAACCGCAACCTAACCGCCAATCCTTGCAAAATTGCGCCTTTCGCAGGGCGCGCCGCCTCGCGGGCGACTAATTCCCAGGCCCCCGGACCGAACGCGGCGAGACCCGTCGCGGGCTCTTGCGGTCCGTACCCCGACGCCCACCCGCGCGGGTGGCCCGAACCGGGCCTCAAATATCCCGAAAAACGGCCGACCGGACTGTTTGCGCCGGCGCGAATGCGCCCTATGTGCGGGGCGGGGGGCCGCGCCAGGCCTCATTGCCCTTTTTCATGGGCCGTGTGTATGGTCGCGCCCTTTTCGGCAACGGAATCCCAATGGCCCGCGATCTGGTTGACATGACGCCCGTGCGCTCGCGCGACGACCTGGTCGCGTGGTTCGAGCAGGGCTGCAAGCCCAAATCGCAATTTCGCATCGGCACCGAGCACGAAAAATTCGCCTTCACGACGGAAGGCCATCGGCCCGTGCCCTATGAGGGCCCGCGCGGCATCCGCGCCCTGCTGGAGGGAATGCAGTCGCTGCTCGGCTGGGAGCCGATCATGGAAGGGCCGAACGTCATCGGGTTGTTCGACGTGACCGGCGGCGGGGCGATCTCGCTCGAGCCGGGCGGGCAGTTCGAGCTGTCGGGAGCGCCGCTCGAGACCGTCCATCAGACCTGTGGCGAGCTGATGTCCCATCTCGCGCAGCTGCGCGAGGTCGCCCAACCGCTCGCGATCGGTTTTCTGGGCATCGGCATGACGCCTGATTGGACGCGCGCCGACATGCCGATGATGCCGAAGGGCCGCTACCGCATCATGACGGACTACATGCCGAAGGTCGGCACGCTCGGCCTCGACATGATGTACCGCACCTGCACGGTGCAGACCAATCTCGACTACGCGTCCGAGGCCGACATGGTGAAGAAGCTGCGCGTCTCGCTCGCGCTGCAGCCGGTCGGGACCGCGCTATTCGCCAATTCGCCCTTCACGGAAGGCAAGCCGAACGGCTTTCTGTCCTTCCGCTCGGAGATCTGGCGCCACACCGATCCCGATCGCTCGGGCATGCTGCCATGGGCGTTCGAGCCCGGCATGGGCTTCGAGCGGTGGGTCGATTACGCCCTCGACGTGCCGATGTATTTCGTCAAACGCGGCGAAAAATATATCGACGTTGCGGGCCAGTCGTTCCACGATCTGCTCGCCGGCAGGCTGCCCGGTCTGCCGGACGAGCGCGCCACCATCTCGGATTGGTCGAACCACGTCTCGACGATCTTCCCCGAGGTCCGCCTCAAGCGCTATCTCGAGATGCGCGGGTCGGACAGCGGCCGATGGCGCCGCCTGCCGTCGCTGCCGGCCTTCTGGGTCGGCCTGCTTTACGACGACGCCAGCCTCGATGCCGCCTGGGACATCGTCAAGGGCTGGACCGCCGAGGAGCGGCAAAAGCTGCGCGACGACGTGCCGAAGCACGGATTGCGCGCAACGATCCGCGGACAGAGCGTGCGCGATCTCGCGACCCAATGCCTGGCGATTGCGCGCGACGGCCTCAAGCGCCGCAACAGGCTCGACGCCGAGGGCCGCGACGAGACCAGATACCTCGAACCGCTCGACGACCTGGTGGCGCGCGGCGTCACGCCGGCCGAGGAATTGCTGGAAAAATTTCGCGGCGGCTGGGACGGATCGGTCGCCCCGATTTACACCGAGTATGCGTATTAGAACATGATCCCGAAAAGTGGGCACCGGTTTTCGGAAAAGATCATGCTCCAACAACAAGCTTGAGCGGGATGACGATTCGAAGAAAAGTCATCCCGCTCAAGGTGCGTCCGGACCGTCTCGCGTCCTCACTCGGCCGCTTCCCGCGCCTCCGAGAGATTGTCCAGCGACGAGATGATGTGCCCGGCGAGCGCGTCGGCGAGCTTCGGCCGCTCATGCGGATTGCGGATCAGCCCGACCCCGCAGGACGGCAGCTCGGGAAACCCTTCCGCCGGCGTGAGCACGCGCATGCCGGGGCGCAATCCCGATTCCGGGA
>WNFK01174735.1_pt2 | contig 13401 bp, 11 predicted proteins | sample 5400281 | NCBI WGS metagenome assembly WNFK01 (sample SAMN13153350, study PRJNA577476) | soil metagenome | isolation source: 20 cm soil on Douglas fir-dominated hillslope | place: USA:California | collected 2013-09-17
GTTCTCGAGGTCGTGACCCCACGACTCGCGCCGGTGGGAGGTGACGACGAGCACCCGGCCGCCGTTGAACGGCCATTCGATGGATCGCGCCTCCCGAGCCCCGCCCTCCAATAGCCCAAGAAGCGTGTCCACGATCGTGTTGCCAGTGACGACGATCTTGCGCCGGGGTACCCCCTCTCTCATCAGGCGCCGTCGGGCCAGCGGCGTCGGCGCCAGATGGATGTCCGAGACGACCGCCGTCAGTCGCCGGTTCGCCTCTTCCGGAAACGGGTTCGCCAGATCGCGACTACGCAGCCCCGCCTCGACGTGGGCGATGGGGATCCTGGCGTAGAAGGCCGCTAGGGCGCTGGTAAAGGCCGTTGTCGTATCACCTTGCACGACGACCAGGTCCGGCCGCTTGGCCGCCAGACAACGCGCGACTTTCCCGAGCACTCCGCCGGTCAGCTCGGCGAGCGTCTGATTGGGGCGCATGAGGTCCAGGTCCACGTCGGGCGTGACCCGGAACAGGGACAGCACCTGGTCGAGCATCTCGCGGTGTTGCGCCGTCGCGATCACCGACGTCTCGAACCGGTCGGGCTGCAGTCGCAGCGCGCGAATGAGCGGCACGAGCTTGAGAGCCTCCGGCCGCGTGCCCAGCATGACCGCAATCCGCCGACGGCGGTGCGCCGTATCGTCTCCGTTCATGGTCTACCCCGGCCTGGTCTAGAGGGCTGGATCGGTGACGAGCGATGCGCGGAGCGCGAGGGTCGCCGCGGCCGTCCTCGTCTCGACGCCGAGCTTGCGGTAGACGCGGTTCAAGTGGATCTGGACCGTCCGCGCGGAGCGACCGAGGATGATCCCGATCTCCGGGTTCGTCTTTCCCTCGGTGACCCACCACAGGACCTCATGCTCGCGCGGCGTGAGGCCATGCCGGCGCAGCGGTTGGTCCACCGGGTAGCGTTGCTCCTGGACGAGCAGGACGATCTCGTCGGCGTCGGAGGTCAAGAATGGCCGGATCAACAACCGTCGGCCGTCCTGCTCGGCGAAGAACGGTACGCCGCACCCGCGATGCCACGATCGTTCCAACGAAGCGACGAGAGCGGGAGGGAGCCGTTCGCCGGTGAAGGGCCCGACATACGCAGTGACCAGCGCTCGAGTGTGCTCGGACACGAACTTGACGACGCCGAGGCGACTGACGATGAGGACGGCATCGGACCGAGAGCCAGGGCTCGGCCTGCCGGGCCTCTTGGACCACGCCTCGTCGGGGGGGGCGTCACTTAACCAGGGCTCGGGTGCCGCCCGTCGCGCATCGTCGTTCTCCTGCAGGGTGCTGGTGACTAGCATCGCGTGCCTTTCTTGCCTTTCCTCGGGTGACCGGCTTGGCTTACCTGGCTTGCCTGGCATCTACGAGGTGCCCGGACCTTCATTACTCGCTTGGCTTGACCGATGAGATTGACTGCTGTGAGGCGCCTGACTCCTGCACCTGGCGTGGCTGGCTCGCTCCTCGCGCCGCAGGGGAAGCGGCGGGACGACGACCAGGAAGCGTTGCGCCTTTCGATCTCGAGTCTCAGCGCCTCTACCTCGCTTCCCGGAGCGTCGTTCTGCATCGCGAGATCCTGTCTCTCGCGCTAAAAATCAAAACAAGGACGATGCGGCTGCGCCATCAGGTAAACGCTGGATGATGTCACCGAAAGTTCCCGGAGCACAACGCGTGTCTCTTGACAATGCGTATCTCGGTGGATGTTGGACTCACTAAAAGGTGGTCATGACGAATGCTCCGATTGCCGGCAAGCTCGCTAATGTCGCCGCGAGCGTCGGTGCGTGAGACGTTAGCGTGACACATTAGTGTGATAGGTCAGCGTGAAGGGAACAGCCGCTGGAGTCGGGGCATCGGACCGCGAACTTCGGTTACTGGCGGGCGTGGCCGGGTCCGCGCCCAGTTCCCCACCGCGGCGCCACGATCACGTCGATACGACCCGCGGTCGCGCCCCGACGTCCCTTACCTAGGCGATGGTTCCGGAAATGTTCAGGCGCCGAGGGTGAGGCGCTGGAGAGTTTGGATGGTCGACGCGGAGAGCAGCGCGATCCTTCGCGGCTTTCTCCCGGGACCCCGGGCGAGACGTCGCGGGAGCTGGTGCTTGGACAGCAGATTCCGGATAGTGCCTTCAGCGCGGTGACAGAGAAGCGCTGCCTCGCGCACCGTATACCAACGCTCAACACCACCCAACATCGGATCGTTCATGGCGAGGGCAGGGCGCAACTCCCATGCCAGAGATCGAGGTCAACGAACGCGGGGATTTAGGACGAGCGTCGCGCGTGCCGCTTGCAAACTCGCTTAAAGAATTTGCAGAGGGTGGATCGCCAGTGGCCACCTGCGCCAGTCATCAGCGAATTGCGTCGTTGAAGATCGTCCAGAGCGGATTGGTCCACGGCACGAAATCTTGCTTACCGTACCACCAGAAATGCCCACCGATGTACTGCGGGAGCGGGAAGCGCATGGCGTAGTAGCGCTGAATGTACGTCGCCTTGCGCGAGGCGTAGGCCGTGCCGTTTTCGCCGAAGCCGATCTTGGAGTTGGGGAACATCGCGGCGAGTTTCTGGAAGACGCTCATCCAATCCGGCTGTAGGCCGTTGCAGTCGTCCTCGTAGTAGCTGATCAGGACGTAGTCGAGCCCCTGCTTCATGTAGTCCGGGACGTGCGCTTGGGTCCAGGTGAACATCTCGTTGGCGGGGTTCGCCCAGCAGTCCTGGTTGAAGTACAGCGTGAGGGCGGCGCGCGTCCCACGCTGCTTGACGCGATCATAGGAGCCCTGCATCTTGGCCACGACGCTGGGGGTGTCGCCGAGCCACTCGCCATTGATCTCATTGCCGACTTCCCAGATGTCGACGACAGGCCCGAGGGCATCGAGATAGTCGGAGGTGCGCTGCAGGTAGTCGGCCACCGTGTATCGCTTGACGTAGGCGGAATCGAGGAGCTCGCCCATCACGTAGCTGACTCTCGAGATCTGGCTGACGGCATCGACGTAGTCGCTCGGCGCGACGAACTCGTCGAAAACGACGCGCGTGGTGGCCGTGCGCGAGAGGCTGCCGAGCGAGGTGAGGATGGCGGGCAAGTGATCGATCGCGTCGATCGTCACCCCGTAGAGAGGGTCTGGGATGGGCCGCTGCAGGAGTCCGATCGGCACGGGTGTCGTCACGTTGAAAGCGTTACTCGTCGCCGTGCTGAGATTCGGCGACCGCGCCGTCAGCGTGTAGCCGAGACCAGCGGTGTCGATCCGGAGGTCGCTGAAGGTCGCCACTCCGGCGATGACGCCGAGGGTGGCCGAGCCCGACAGGGTCCCGCTGCCGGGGTTCGTGCCGATGGAGATGGTGATTGCTGCGGCAGCCATGGTGACAGTGTTGCCGTAGCGGTCGGACAGCACGACCCGGACTGAGGGGGCAAGAGTGGTGCCGACCAGCACGTTGCCGGGCTGGCTCTTGAAGATCACTTTGGTCGCGGCGGCCGCCGTGATCGTCTCCGTCTGAGAAGCGGAGGCGAGCGTCGAGGCCGAAGCGATGATGGTCGGCATGCCCGCGACGGTACTCTTGAAGTAGAAGGCCCTGGAGGCCGTGCCGGCGCTGATGTTGACGGCATAGACCCGGCTCGAACAGGACGAATCGGAATAGAACTTCACGCTGCTGCCAGAGAGGCTGACGGTCGTGGAGGACGACGCGGGAGCGGGAGAGAACGCGCCGTCCTGAGCCTGCACCCGCGTGAGCCTGGAGCATGCTCCGGCCGGCACCGTCTGCGGTGACGTGATGATCTGCAGTGCGACCGGCGTCGCCGCGACGGCCGAACTCGCCGTGACGACTGTCGCAGCCGCGAGGGCGAGCACGGGAATTGCGATCCGCGGGAGGGCCGAAAAAGTCAACATTGCAACGTCGGCACGCAAAATGTGTACCGGCGTCGCCTCGGTCACAAGGCGTCAATTCTAGAGGGTGGCGTTCCGTCGCGTCGGCTGTTGTCAGCGGCACGCCGTCAGAAGTGTGCCAGCGAGACACGCCGGTAGTCGAAAAAGCCGCCGTGGCGCGCGACGTCCGAGATCAGCCGAGTCGCTTGCGGAGGAAGACGCGGACGTCGTCGCCGGGCCAGCCCGGAAGGGTGCCGATCACTTCGTAGCCGAGCTTCTGGTAGAACGTCGGCGCCTGGTAGCGATGGGTGTCGAGGTGCATCTGATGGCAGCCACGGCGCCGGGCCTCGGCTTCAGCGGCGCTGAGCAGGCGCGAGCCGAGGCCATGACCGCGACGCGTCTGGTGAACCCATATCGCTTGCACGAACCCGGTCCCGCCCCAGGTCCAGCCGTGCATGCCCGCGACGATCGTGCCGTCGCCGTCGCGCACGAAGATGGCGAGCGAGCGGCCGTCGTCGACACCGCTCGCCGACGCGTTGAACTCGTAGAGCCGTTCGTCCAGGAGCGCGACGTCCTCGCGGCGCGGATCGTCCTCGATCCTCAGGTCGTCATCGGCCATCGGCGGCGCCGCCCTGTGGCTACCCCGCGCGGACCGCGTCGGCCTCGAGCTCGAGCGCCCGGATCGTCTCGCCCGTCGGGATGCCGGTCGCCGGATCCCAGCCCTGCTCGACGTAGTAGTCGGTGACGACCTTGTCCTGCTGCTCGCGGGTCAGGCCCGCGTGCTTGGGCAGGGGATCGCTGAAGCGCGCGGGCAGGCGATCGTCGGCGCGGGTCATCCCTTCGCGCAGATTGAACAGGCGCGCGAGCGTGAGCCCGCGATGGGCCATCGTCACCATCTCCTCGGGCGTGATGTCCCAGCCGGCGACCGCCTTGAGGATCTGAAGCGACTGATCGTCCTCGTAGGCAAGGAAGTGGCACAGGCCGATCTGATTGCGCAGGCCGTTGCGATTGCTGGTCTGACGCATGTGGTCGCCGCCGGTCGGCGCCAGAAGATACGACGCGCGCATGGCCGGCATGTGACGCGGGTCGTGCATCGCCATCTCCATGCCCTTCACCGTCGTCAGGAATGCTTCTGAGCCGCGGCCGAGCCGCTGCGCGGCGCGCTGTGAGCCTTCGGCCAGCAGATCGCCGACGCCTTGCCGATACGCGATCATCTCGACCAGCTTGATGACGCCGTCCGCGTCGTGGAAGCGGAGCGGTATGCCCCCGGTGTCGTCGAGGGTGAGGATGCCTTTCTCGAAGCATTCCATCGCCCACGCGAGCGTGGCGCCGAGCGATACGGTGTCCATGGCGAGGTAGTTACACATCTCGTTCGATTTGCAGATGGCGATCAGGTCGTCGAGGCCCAGATTGACGCCCAGGGCCGCCAGCGACTCGTACTCCGGCCCGCCGTACCGTGGATCGACGCCGTAGCGGCCGAGGGGATCGAACGCCACACGCGCTCGACCTTTGTAGACATTTTCGGCCGCCGCGCGAGCCGCCTCTTCCTTCTCCTCGATGTGGACGACCTTCTTGCATCGCACGGAGCACGCGTAACACGCGCCCATCTTGACGCGCACCTGATCGCGCACGGCGATCGCGTCCACCTTGGCGATGGTGTCGGCGGCGCCCAGGCGATAGTTGAGGACGGGCATCCCGCCCTCGAGGCTCTTGCCCTGCATCGCGGCGCCGGTCCCGAACTCGTGAAAGGCCCGGTGCTTCTCGTCCATGGTGCCGGACACCCACTTGGCGATCGCGAGAAGCCCGGGCTGATCCGCGATCTTCACCGGGATCTTGCCGCGGACGGCGATGGCCTTGAGCCGCTTCGACCCCATCACGGCGCCCATGCCGGTGCGGCCTGCTACCTCGTTCAGCTCGTTGGCGATGCAGGCGAAGCGCACCAGGTTCTCACCGGCCGGACCGATCTGCGCAATGCGGATGCGCGGATCGCCGAGCTCGGCGAGAATCGCGTCCTCGACCTCGCCGGTGATCTTGCCCCAGAGGTGCGCGGCGTCGCGAAACTCGACCGCGCCGTCGCTGATCCAGAGATAGACGGGGGTAGGGGAGACTCCGTGGAAGACGATCGCGTCCCAGCCGGCGCGCTTCAGCTCGGCTCCCCAGTACCCGCCCGATTCGGACTCACCGAAGCCGCCGGTGAGAGGTGACTTGGCACCGACGCTGTGGCGTCCGGCGCCGGGCACGGGCGCGCCGGTGAGGACTCCGGGGGCGATCACCAGAATGTTGTCGGGCCCGAGCGGGTCCGCTCCTTTCGGCACGTACTTCAGGAGATAGTGCGCGATGAGCCCGCGCCCGCCGGCGTATCGGCGGAAGAACGGGTCGCCGGGCTCTTCGATCCAGGTGGTGCGATCGGAGAGATTCACGTGCAGGATCTTGTTCCAGTAGCCGTAGCGTTCCATCAGGCGGCTCCCCCTTCCATCTTCGTGGTCGCCTCGCCGGGGGGGGCTGCGGCTCCCCCTTCCATCGGACTCAAGAGCATGATCTCGGCGCCTTCGTGTAACGAAGTGTCCCGGGCCGCCTGCTCACCGTCGACCGCGATTGTCAGATCGGCGTCGGGCGGGACGCCGATCAGTGCGAGCAGGTCGTCGACGGTAGCGTGTTCGCGCACGGTGTAGCGCTGCGGCCCGTCGGCGCCGCGCGGTAGGAACCGCCGGAGGTCGGCGAAAAACGTCACCATCACGGTGATGGTCCGCGCGCCCGTACTCGTCGAGTCTCGAGGCCCGGTCATGACAATTCAGCTGCAGTATACTGCGCGGCGTTGGTGTCCACGGACCGAAGTTCGAGAGGAGATTGCGCGATGGGACTGGGTTTCGCGGTATTCGCCGGAACGTCCCCCGAGGTCATTCGCGCCTCGGCGAAAGAAGCCGAACGCCTGGGCTACACCTCGTTCTGGGTCAATCATCCCGGCCCGACCGACGGGCTCGCGGCGCTCGCGCACGCGGCGCGCGAGACGCAGCGTATCGAGCTCGGCATCGGCGTGATTCCGCTCCACACGCGCGGACCGGAGAGCATCGTCCAGGGCGTGAAGGCGACGGGGCTTCCGCTCGATCGGCTGCTCCTCGGGGTCGGCAGCCCGAATCCCGAGGCGCTCAAGCGCGTGCGCGCCGGCATCGGCGAGCTGCGGCGCCAGCTCTCGACGCGGCTCATCGTCGCGGCGCTCGGTCCCCAGATGTGCCGGCTCGCCGGTGAGGTCGCCGACGGCGTGCTCTTCAACTGGCTCACGCCCGAGTACGCGCGTCGCTCCGCCGAGCTGGTGCGTGCGGGCGCGATCGCCGCGAAACGGAAAACGCCGAGGCTCTGCGCCTACCTGCGCGTCGCGCTGGGCCCCGGGGCGAGCGAACGGCTCCAGGAAGAAGGAAAGCGTTACGCGTCGGTGCCCGCCTACGGGGCCAACTTCGATCGGATGGGCCTGAAGCCCGTGGAGACCGCGATCGCCGCCGAGAGCCCGGAGGCGATCAAGCGCGGTCTCGCCGCGTGGCAGGGCGCGGTGGACGAGGTCGTCATCCGTGCGATCACCGCGAAGGACACGGTCGAGGACCATCTCGCCCTCGTACGCGCCGCCGCGCCCGCGTAACGTCTCGAGCGCTCGACTAGTCGACGCGGTAGCGCCGGATCAGGCCCTCGTCGAGGACGATCCCGAAGCCGGGACCCTGGGCGACGTCCATGATCCCGTCCTTGATCGACGGCCGATTCGCCCACATGGTCTGCCATACCGGATCGCGCTCGGGATCAGCGAAGCACTCGGCATAGGTGCCATGCGGCACCGCCGCCAGCAGGTGCTGCGAGATCTGCGACTCCTCGTGATGCGCCATCTGGAGCCCCGCCACACCGCAGAGCGCGGCGGCGCGGCGCCACTCGGTGACGCCGCCGCACTCGGAGGCGTCGACGTTGACCAGATCGACCGCGCCGGCGTCGACCAGCCTGCGCACGCCGTGGCTCGTGATCTCCGACTGGCCGGCGGTCACCGGGATTCGAGTTGCTTGCCGGACGCGCGCCATCAGTGCCGCGTCGTCGTACCAGTGGCACGGCTCCTCGAACCATCGGATATCGAGCGGCTCGATGAGGCGCGAGAAGCGGATCGCATCGTCGGCCGACCAGCCGCGATTGGCGTCCACGGCCAGGATGAAGTCGGGGCCGGCGGCCTTGCGCGCGGCGTCGACCCGCTTCACGTCGTCCTCGGGCGCGAGCCCGCCGACCTTGAATTTGCATCCAGCCATGCCAGCGCGCCGGTACGCTTCCATCTCGCGTCCGATGTCGGCGAGCGTCTTGCCTTCCATGTAATAGCCGCCGATCGAGATGATCGGCAGGCGCGAGCGGTAGCCGCCGAGCAGGGCGCACACGCTCTTGCCCAGCGCCTTGCCGACGAGATCCCAGAGCGCGCAATCGACGCAGGCGATCGCCTCGAGCAGCACTTTGCGGTCACGGCTCAGATGGCTGGTCGCGAACAGCCGCTCCCAGACGCGCTCGCCTTCGAAGATGCTCATGCCGCGGGCGAGGGGGGCGAGTGTGTGGCGGATCAGCCGCACGATCTCGCGCCCGTGCTCGCGGTTGTCGCCGTTGTAGACTTCGCTGACCAGGCCGGTATCGGTCCGCATGCGGGTCACCACCGTGCAGCGCGTGAGCACGGTGTAGGTGCTGCCGCCGAAGTTCTTCTTGAGCGGGATCTCGATCGGAATCGCTTCGATGCTCTCGATGCGCATGGTCGATCGCCCGCCGGCTAGACGGCCGGGCGAACCTCCTTGGTCAAACGCTCCATCGCCCGCGTCATGCCGGCGATGTCGCCGCGCGGCAGATCGAACGTCATCCACTCGCAGCCCAGCGAGCGAACCCGGCGAACATCGCCGGCTACCTCGTCGACGGAGCCTTCGAAGGCGACGCGGCTGCCACCCTTGGCTCGGTCGGCGAGCGCCAGCATGTTTCTCGGTGCGCAGCCAACCGAGCGGCCGGCCTTGCCGGCCAGCTCGCGGAGCGTCGCGATTCCCTTTTCGATATCGGCGAGGCTCAGGGCGAGGGGATGCCAGGCATCGCCGAGCAACGCGACGCGGCGGAGCGCCGGTGAGGAGATCGCGCCGGGCAGTCCGCCGACCCAGATCGGCGGATGCGGGGTCTGGGCCGGCCGCGGTGCGAAGGTCGCGCCCGAGAAGTTCATGTACTTGCCGGCGAACGACGGCTGGTCGGCACTCCACGCGGCCTTGATCACGCGGAGGTATTCGTCGGTCTGCGCACCCCGCTGGCGGAAGGGGAGCCCGAGGTTACGGAACTCCTCTTCGTCCCAGCCGACTCCGACGCCGAAGATGAACCGGCCGCCCGAAGCCTGGTCGACCGTCGCGGCGGCCTTGGCCGTGACGAGCGGGTTCCGGTACGGCAGCACGATGACGCTGGCCCCGACGTGGATCCGCTGGGTGCGGCCGGCGATGAACGCCAGCAGCGAGAACGGATCGGGCCAGTTCGGGCCGTAGTGCTGCGTGGTCGCCGGCGGCGCCAGGATGTGGTCGGGCACGAACACGCCGTCGAGCCCGAGATCCTCGGCCCTCAGCGCGAGAGTCTCAGCGTCACGCACCGACAGTTGCCAGATCGGAAGGATCACGCCGTATTTCATGGCCGCCTCCTTGGGCCGCTACTCTCCCACGCGAGCCGAGGGGATGGCAACCGCGCGTGTCGGGCGGGCGTGCTAGGCTCTGCAATCGTCACGCGGGAGGCTCTGTGGCGAAGGCTCTCGACGCCCTTCTGACCGAGGTCGAGCAGTTCGGCAAGACCAACGACGGCTCCAACACCGAGCGGCCGCGCCGGATGCTGAATATCACGCGTGACACGGGAGAGCTCCTGGCCGTGCTGATCCGGGCGACGGTGGCCGCGCGCGTGCTCGAGATCGGGACGTCGAACGGCTACTCGACCCTCTGGCTCGCGAGCGCCGCCCGCGCGATCGGCGGCCGGGTGACGACCGTGGAGCTGTCCGACTACAAGGTCGGGCTCGCCAACGCCAACTTCGCGCGATCGGGGCTCGCGGCCACCATCACCTTGCTGCACGACAATGCCGGCCACGTGCTGCAGCGCGCGGCCGACGGCACATACGATCTCGTGTTTCTCGACTCCGAGCGCCCGGAGTACCCGGGTTGGTGGCCGGATCTCAAGCGCGTGCTGCGCCCCGGCGGGCTGCTCGTCGTCGACAACGCGACCTCGCACCGGGCCGAGATGGCGCCGTTCGTGGCCCTGGTCTCGGCCGACCGCGAATTCGTCACGAGTCTGGTTCCCGTGGGCAATGGTGAATTCCTCGCCGTGAAGGCCGATCAGGGATGGAGCGAGCCGACATGAACATCACGATCCTCGACGACTACCAGGACACGATTCGCACGCTCACGTGTTTTCCGAAGGTGGCCGGCCACGCGGTGACGATCTGGAACGATCACACCAAAGACGCCGACACGCTCGCCGGCCGGCTCAAGGACACCGAGGCCCTGGTGCTGATCCGCGAGCGCACGCCGATCCGGGCGCCGCTGCTCGGGCGCCTCGACCGGCTCAAGCTGATCAGCCAGGCGGGCGTGTTTCCTCATATCGATGTCGAGGCGTGCACGCGGCGCGGCGTGCTCGTGTGCTCGCACACCGGCCCCGGCCGGCCGTCGTACGCGACGGCCGAGCTCACGTGGGGGCTCGTCATCGCGGCGTTCCGGCGCATTCCGCAAGAGATGAGCGCGCTGAGAGCCGGCAAGTGGCAGGCCTATCCGATCGGCGTCGGTCTTCGCGGCAAGACGCTCGGGATCTACGGCTACGGCAAGATCGGCGCGGTGGGCGCCGGCTACGGCAAGGCGTTCGGCATGAACGTGCTCGCGTGGGGCCGCGAGAACTCGGTGACCCAGGCGCGCGCCGACGGCGTCACGGTTGCGACGAGCAAGGAGGCCTTGTTCGCGGAGTCGGACGTGCTGTCGCTGCAGCTACGGCTGGTCCCCGCCACGCGTGGCATCGTCACCGCCGCCGACCTGGCGCGGATGAAGCCGACGGCGCTGATCGTCAACACGAGCCGCGCCGGGCTGGTCGAGCCGGGCGCGCTCGAGGCGGCGCTTCGCGCCGGGCGTCCGGGCATGGCCGCCGTCGACGTCTACGAGGAGGAGCCGGTGCTCGGCGGCAAGCATCCGCTCCTGTCGATGGACAACGTGATCTGCGCGCCACACCTCGGTTACGTCGAGCGCGACGGGCTCGAGCACATGTTCGCCGGCATCTTCGATCAGATCCTCGGGTTCGTGAGCGGCAAGCCGATCAATGTCCAGAATCCCGAGGCGCTGAAGCGCTGATCGGCTACTTGTCCAGCCACACCTCCTGCATCCGGGCGTAGTTGTAGATGACGTGATGCGGGACGAGGTTTTTCACGTACGGCCACTGCACGAAGTAGCCGAAGCGCCAGCCCAGGATCGGCTTGGCCACGTCGGCCTCGAGACGCTGCTGGATCTGGATCACCAGCGCGAGCCGTTTCTTGGGATCGATCTCCCGTGACTGCCGATCGATGAGGTCGTCGACCTCGGGGTTGCAGTACTCGCTGTAGTTGCGCGTCGACCCGCACTTGTAGTTCTCGTAGAAGAACGCGTCGGGGTCGTCGAGGCCGACCGCGGTGAGGTTGGCGGCGATCGTGTAGTCGCGACGGGTCAGCGCCGGATACCACACGCCCGAGTCCATTTGCTTGAGCGTCGCCTCCACGCCGACCTGCCGGAGCTGTTCCTGGACGAACACCGCCAGATCGACCTGGAGCGCCCACGAGCGCGTGGCCAGCTCCACGCGGAGGGGCTTGCCCGGCCCGAAGCCGGCCTCGGCGAGCAGGCGCTTGGCGTCGGCGCGGTCGCGTACCGGATCGCGGAAGCCCGGCAACGGAGCGACCTCCTGCGGGGTCAGGCCCCAGAGCCCCTGAGGCCGAGGCGGCATCGCGGAGCTGGCGATCGCGCCCCCGTAGCGCAGGCCCTTCACATAGGCGCGACGATCCAGCGCCTGATTGATCGCGCGGCGTACCTGGATGTTGTCGAAGGGCGGCCGCTTGTGGTTCAGCAGCACCGTATCGCTGCCGCTATGACTGGTCTCGGTGACCACGAGCGAAGGCGTCGTCTTCTTGAGCGTCTCGACCATCACCGTGGTGATCTCGGTCGGCAGGGACACGTCGAGCTGCTTGGCCTGGAGCGCCGCCATGCGGGTGCCGCGCTCGCCGATGATCGGATAGCGGATGCCGTCGAGATAGGGGCGATCCTTGACGAAGTAGTCGGGATTGCGCTCGAGCTGGATGACCTGGCCGGGCGTGTACTCCTTGAATCTGAACGGGCCCGTGCCGACGCACTTCGCGCGCAACGCCGCAGGCGGTACGTGCGCCGGATAGATCGGCGAATACCCGGAGGCCACCATCATCAGGAGGGAGGGCTGCGGGCGCCGCAGGCGGAAGATCACGGTGAAGGGATCCGGTGTCTCGATCGTGTCGATGTTCGCGTACCACTCCTTGCGCGGGTTCAGCCGGAGCTTGGCCGGCGCGTCCTTCGCTTCGCGCACCATGTCGAACGTGTACTTGACGTCCTTGGCCGTGAACGGTTGCCCGTCGTGCCAGCGAACGTTCTTCCGGAGAAAGAAGACCAGGTTGCGATAGTCGTCCTGCCACGACCACTTCTCGGCGAGCTCGGGCAGGATCGTCTCGGCGGTCTCGCGCGGCTTGAACGGATCGAAGATGACGAGGTTCGAGTAGCACGGCATCGAGGGCCAGAGGCCGAGGATCGTCGAGGTCTCGTGGATCGAAAACCCCGCGGGCAGATCTTCGGCCTGCATCGCGTTGAGGATGCCGCCGTGCTTGGGCGCCTGGCCGTACGCCGGCAGCAGGGCGAGCAGCAGGACGGTCAGGACGAGTCGAGCGATCAGCATGTCAGCTCTTCTTCAGGCGTACGTCTTCGAGCGGCGCCGACCAGGGATAGGGGTTGATCAGCATGAGCGCCGGGTTCTCCACGCGCGGCCCGATACCGCTGGGCCAGATGTACTCGAAGATCGGCGCGATGCGCGTGCGCTCGTTCATGATCTGCTGGATCTGGTGCAGGAGCGCCTCGCGCTTCTTGCGGTCGGTCTCGCGCGCCTGCTGCTTGTAGAGCGCGTCGGTATCGGGATAGCCGCCGTAGGCGTAGGCGCCCTCGCTGGGATAGATCTCGGACATCCGCGAGGCGGCGTTGCCGTAGAGCGCGCTCGAGCAGACACAGAGCCCCTTGGCCTTCTTGGACTGCACCGCCGCGAAGTACGCGGCGCGTTCCATCGGCCGCATCTTCAGCTTGATGCCGACCGCCTGGAGGTTGCCGATGATCGCTTCGCCGAGCGAGAAGTACGGCGGCAGCTGATAGAGCTCGCCGGCGTCGAAGCCGTTGGGGTAGCCGGCTTCGGCCAGGAGCTGCTTGGCCCGCGCGGGATTGTGCGGCAGCGGCTCGATCGGCAGCGCGAAGTCGAAGGCGCGCGGGATGAAGTTGCCGGCGGG
>WNFK01107703.1_pt1 | contig 13400 bp, 15 predicted proteins | sample 5400281 | NCBI WGS metagenome assembly WNFK01 (sample SAMN13153350, study PRJNA577476) | soil metagenome | isolation source: 20 cm soil on Douglas fir-dominated hillslope | place: USA:California | collected 2013-09-17
AGACACGATCATGGGTCAGGTGCGACCGCCGAAAGAAGGCGAGCGGTACCTGGCGCTGCTCAAAGTCGAGGTCGTCAACGGCGAAGAACCCGAGAAGGCGAAGCACCGCGTCGCGTTCGACAACCTCCGGCCGCGCTACCCGGAGCAACAGCTCAAGCTCGAGCGCAAAGACGGCGACCTATCGATGCGCGTGCTCGACATCCTCTCGCCGATCGGCAAGGGCCAGCGCGGCTTGATCGTATCGCCGCCGAAGGCCGGCAAGACGATCCTCATGCAGAAGCTCGCCAACTCCATCATCGAGAATCATCCGGAGGTCTACCTCATCGTCCTGTTGATCGATGAGCGGCCCGAGGAAGTGACCGATATGGAGGAGAACGTGAAGGGGCCGAACGTGGAGGTCGTGTCGTCGACGTTCGACGAGCCGGCGGACCGCCACGTCCAGGTCGCCGACATGGTGATCGAGAAGGCGAAGCGGCTGGTGGAACACGGCAAAGACGTCGTGATTCTGCTCGACTCGATCACCCGTCTGGGCCGGGCGCACAACGTCGTCGTCCCCCACTCGGGCAAGATCCTGTCGGGAGGTGTCGACGCCAACGCGCTCCAGAAGCCCAAGCGGTTCTTCGGCGCAGCGCGCAACATCGAGGGGGGGGGCTCGCTCACCATCCTCGCGACGGCGCTCATCGACACAGGCTCCCGCATGGACGAGGTGATCTTCGAGGAGTTCAAGGGAACCGGCAATTCGGAAGTCATCCTCGACCGCCGCATCGCGGAGCGGCGTACCTTCCCCGCCATCGACGTGCAGCGCACCAGCACCCGTAAGGAGGAGCTGCTGCTCACCAAGGAAGAGCTCAACAAGGTGTACCTGCTGCGCAACTTCCTGGCCGACATGCCGCCCGTCGAGGCGATCGAGTTCCTGTTGGAGCGCCTCAAGCGGACGAAGACGAACACCGAATTCTTCCAGACCATGGCGCAGGGGTGAGGCAGGGAGGCCGGCTCCTGGGAGTCGATTGGGGTGAGCGCCGCATCGGCCTCGCCCTCTCCGATGAGTCCCAAACCCTCGCCCAGCCACTCGCTACCCTCACCCGCCGCCCCGGTAAGCGCTTCCCGATGGCTCGCCTCCTGGAGCACGTCACCGCACAGCAGGCCGTCGGCGTCGTCGTGGGCCTCCCTCTCGACGAAGCCGGTGGCGAGGGGGATGCCGCGCGGGCGGCGCGGGCCCTCGCCGCGGACATCGGCCGGCGGACCGAGCTGCCGGTGACGCTGTGGGACGAGCGCATGACGACGGCCCGGGTGCTGGCCGCTGTGCGCGAGATGGGGGGCTCGACGCGCGGGCGGAAGGAAGACATCGACGCCCTCGCGGCGGCGCTGCTGCTGCAGCACTACCTCGATGCCCAGCGCGGAGGAACGACGTGAAAGCGGTCCTCCTCGCGCTCACGGTACTCGCCATAGCGGCATGTGGCGGGGGCTCCCAGGGCCCACGTGTGACGCTCACGATCCCCCGCGGCGCCACCTTCGGGCAGGCCGTCGATACCCTCGTCGAGCGTGGCGTGATCGATCACCCGGGCTGGTTCCGTCTCTACGCGCGCGCCCGCGGCCTCCCCGCCGGGCTCAAGAGCGGTATCTACACGTTCCACGTAAACGACAGTTGGGGCGACGTGGTGACCGCCTTGAAGGCGGGCCGCGGCATCGAAATCCGCTTCACGGTCCTCGAAGGCATGATGGCGTTCGAGATCGCCGAACGAGCCCGGGTGTGGCTCAGGATCCCACGCGATTCATTCTTTGCGGCCGTGAAGGACACCGCGCTGCAGCGGGAGCTGGGCATCCGCGTGAACCCGGCCGGCGTCGAGGGCTACATGTACCCGACGACGTACACGGTACCGGTGGGGATCAAGGCTCGGGACCTGGTGCGCTTGATGACGCACGAATTCATCGAGCGCTGGCCCCCGGAGTGGGATGCGCGCGTCGGCGAGCTCGGGATGACGCGCCACGAGATCGTCACGCTCGCCTCGATCATCGAGGCCGAGGTCCGGTACCGCCCCGATCGGCCGTACGTGTCCGCGGTCTATCACAACCGGCTGAAGCGCCACATGGCCCTGCAGGCCGACCCCACGATCAACTACGCCTACCAGCGGCGGCTGCGGCGCGTGTGGGAGCGGAATCTGCAAATCCACTCACCGTACAACACGTACTTGCACCCGGGCCTGCCCCCCGGCCCGATCAGCCAGCCAAGCGACTCGAGCATTCACGCGGCGCTCGATCCCGCCCCGGTCGGCTTCATCTACTTCGTCGCGCAGCCTGACGGGAAGCACGTTTTCTCGGAGACTTACGCCGACCACCTGGCGGCGATCAGGCGAGCGAGACAGCGGCACTGAGCTCCCGCGCCGCACGCTCCGGATCGGCTGCACTGAGCACCGCGCCGATAACCGCGACGCCGACCGCCCCCGCGCTGATGATTGCGGCAGCGCTCCCCGCGTCGATTCCCCCGATCCCAATCACCGGCACGCCCTCGGGCGCCAGACGAGCGAGCGCGGCAAAGCCCTCGGGCCCCAGCGCGGCACCGGCATCGGCCTTGTTCCCCGTTACGAAACAGGGACCGACACTCCAGTAGTCCGCGGGCCAGGCGCGGACACGCGCCGCCTCCCGGTCGGAGCCGACCGAGACGCCCAGCAGGAATCCCGGCGGGACCTCGAGGCGCAGCGTGTCGAGCGGAGCGTCGTCCTGACCGAGGTGCGCCCCCGCCGCACCGGCCGCGAGCGCGACGTCGACGCGGTCGTTCACCAGCACGGGGACCGGTAGCGCCAACACCAGCGCCCGGGCAAGCTGCAGCAAGTCCCTCGGCGTGCCATCTTTCCAGCGCACTTGAATCATCGTCGCTCCGCCGGTGGTCGCCCGCCGGCACACGTCGACGGCGTCCCGGCCTCGAAGCAGGACGGGATCGGTGAGCACCATCAACCGCAATTGATCGGCGAGCGCCATGACGAAGATCCTGCGCGGGCTCCGCGGGGCAACCACCGCGACCGCGAACACCAGTCAAGCGATCCTGCAGGCTACGGAAGCACTGCTGAGCGCCCTCCAGGCCGCGAACGGTTTTGCTCCGGAGGACGTAGAGAGCGCCATCTTCACCTCATCCCCCGACCTCACCGCGGAGTATCCGGCGCGCGCCGCGCGCCGTCTCGGTTGGACCGATGTGCCCCTCCTCGGCGCCAGTGAAGTGGCCGTGCCGGGCGGGCTGCAGCGCTGCATCCGCGTGCTCCTACATTTCTACACGAACAAGGCCGCTGGCGCGCTGAAACATACGTACCTGGAGGGCGCGGCCAACCTGCGCCCCGATCGGCAGCCCCAGTGACCGCAGTGGTCACCGCCAAGGGTGCCGAGCGTTGGAAGCAGGGCCACCCCTGGATCTATCGGAGCGATGTGGCGGACGAGCCCGGGAAAGAACCGGGCATTCTTCGTGTCACGGACCGCCGCAGTCGGTTCCTCGGCCAGGCGTTGTACTCCCCCAAGTCGGAGATCCGGCTGCGCTTGCTCACGCGCGGCGAGGAGCCGGTGGACGCGGCCTGGTGGGGGGAGCGCATCTCCGCCGCCGCTCGTCAGCGCGCGGGGATCGAGGCCAGCGCCTGGCGCGCCGTCCACGCCGAGGGCGACGGCCTGCCGTCGCTCGTGGTGGACAAGTACGGGCCGTGGGTCGTGGCGCAGCTGCTCTCGGCGGGACTGGAGCGGGCTCGGGACGACGTGCTCGCCGGGATCCGGACCGCGCTCACCCCCGAGGGGATCCTGTTGCGTAATGACGCCGGCGTGCGGCGCCACGAGGGGCTCCCACTCGAGGTGACGCTCGCCTACGGCGAGGTGCCTGAGGTGGTGGAGGTGGTCGAGGATGGCGTGAAGTACCGCGCGGCGCCGTGGTCGGGCCAGAAGACCGGGGCGTTCCTCGATCAGCGCGAAAACCGCGCACTTGTGGCGCGCCACACGCGCCCCGGCGGCCGCGCCCTCGATCTGTTCACCTACCACGGCTCGTTCGCCCTGCACCTCGCTCGGGCCGCGGCCGACGTGATCGCGGTGGACCAGAGCGCGGAGGCGCTGGCGCGGGGCGCGGACAACGCCCGGCTGAACGGCATCGGCAACATCGCGTGGCGCGAGGCGAATGCCTTCGACTTGTTGCGGGAGTTGGAGCAGCGCAAAGAGCGGTTCGACACGATCGTGCTCGATCCGCCGGCGTTCGCGAAAACCAAGGACACGGTGGCCCGCGCGGTCGCGGGCTACAAGGAGATCAACTTGCGGGCGATGCGGATCCTCGCGCCGCAGGGGGTGCTTTTCACGTGTTCGTGTTCTTACCACGTCAGCCGCGACGTCTTCCAGGCGATGCTCGCCGACGCCGCGCGCGACTCCGGCCGCCGGTTGCAACTGCTCGCCGTCCGCGGTGCGGCGGGAGATCACCCCGAGCTCGTCAATGTGCCGGAGACCGGCTACCTCAAAGGAGCGCTGCTGCGCGCGGTGGACAAACACGTGAAAAGATGTCCCCATCTGCCCTGCCACCGTGGTGTCGGCGATCTGCTTCAAGACGTGGTTCGTCTCGGGGAGCAGGACGAGGCGGGCGTCGGGCCTCGCCGCGTGGAGCCGCTCGGCATCCGCCACGGTCACTTGCACGTCTGTTTCCCCTTGCACGAGCAGGACCGGCTGGCGCACGGCCCGGATCGTGACGGGGGCATCGAACGCCGCGAGGGAACGCATGAACGTCTGGTTCACCGGCACGAAGAGCATGGCGAGCTGCGAAGGCACGTCCGCCGGCTGCTCTCCCTGTAAGTAGTGCTTCATCGCCGTATCGAAGCGAACCAGGGTCGTGCTGTCGAACTGCCGGCTCAACTGTTGGCGCATCACGTCAAGGAGGGGGCGGCCAAGGCCGGAAACGTGCACGACCCCGGCCACCGGAGCGCCCTGACGCGCGGCGAGCAGCGCCAGCGACGCGCCCTCACTGTGACCCAGGAGCACCACGCGCGAGAAGCGGCGATCGCGGGCGAGCGATTCCGCCGCCGCGCGTGCGTCTCCCGCGAAATCGTCCAAGGTCATCTTGGTGATGTCGAACGTGCCCTGGGTCCCCGGCATACCGCGCTTGTCGTAGCGCAGGGTCGCGATGCCGCGCTCCGCCAGGCGCCAGGCGAGCTGCGCGTACGAATTCGGCCTGATCCCAAGCACCGAGTTGCCGTTGCGATCGGTGGGCCCCGAGCCCGCGATGATGACCGCGATGGGGACCCGCCCGGCGGCACCCCGTGGCATTGTCAGGGTAGCCGCGAGCCCCAAGGCGCCGCTCCGAATCGTGTACGGCGTTTCGATCGCGACCGCGGGAGGCGTCGTATCGGCGCGCGCCGCCGACACCTGCGGGACGAGGGCGGCAATGACGAGGCTAAGGACGATCATGTTGCTCTCGCTTCCACAGGAAGTACGACTGCACGACAGGGATTCCCGCGGCCAGGGCGATCGTGGCGACGAAAAGCGGGAAGAACACGCGCCGCGGCGCGAAGGCGCCGCCCGCGATCACGAGGCCCGCGATCACGAACAGCCACCCCGCGGTGCGATGCACCTTCCGCCACACGGTGTCGCTCGAGAGGGTCCACGGTGTGCGCACCCCGACGAACCAGTTCGGCTCGACGCGAGTGAGGTAGTTGCCCAGGAATGCGAACAGCAACCCCAAGCCCACAGGGACGAGCCGGTCCACCTGCACCGTGTAGCCCAGCGCGTTCGCCAGGATCAGGACGTGCGCCAGGCCGCTGAACGCGAGGACCGCATTCGCGATCAACCAATAGCTGCTCAGGAACTTGGCGTAGTTCTCCCGCCTGGGATCCATTTTGGGCAGCACGTTGAACAGACCGGTCAGGCAGAGGGTCGCGAACGGCATTACCGCCGCGGCCCAGAGCCGGGACGAATACCCGTCCGGCGTCCCCTGCAGACTCCAGTGCGTCGCGACGGTCTCAGGCAAGCGCCCGTACGCCCAGACCGAAACCGCGGCGGCGAGCGCCGCGACGACCACGCCAAACCAGCGGTTACGCATCGTTCCCTCCCGAGAAGCTCTTCATGAAGTAGCGCACGACCTCCTGGAAGACGGTCGTGTTGAGGCGGTAGCGGATGAACTGCCCCTCCCGCTCCGTGGTGACGAGGCCAGCGGCCTTGAGCACGCCCAAATGGTGCGACACCGACGCGAAGGCGATGGGGAATTGCTCCGCGATGTCGCCCGCCGTGCGGTCCCCCTCGGCCAGCAGCTCGAGGATGCGGCGGCGGGTGGGGTCGGCGAGGGCGCGGAACAGGGTGTCGTGCATGGATAGATATTTAGACAAGTATCTTAGTATTGTCAAGCCAAGTTGACTAAATCCGCCCCAGTCACAAGGTTGCAGGCCATGTCTTCCAGTGCCGTGCGCCGTGTTCTCGTCGGTTTACTCGGCGCCAACCTCGTCGTCGTCGCCGCCAAAGCCGTCGTAGGAATTACGTCGGGTTCGCTCGCCGTGTGGGGAGACGCACTGCACTCGTCGGTCGACTCGCTCTACAACGTGCTGGGCTTGATCGTGGTCCGCGTCGCGGCGCAGGCGCCCGACGAGGACCATCCCTACGGCCACGGCAAGTTCGAGACGCTGGGGGCGCTCGCCATCGTCGTCTTCCTCTCGATCACCTGCTTCGAGCTCGTCCGCAACGCGGTGCAGAAGCTGTTGGGCGGCGGCCACACGATCGCCGTGACCGACCTGGGTCTCGTCGTCCTGCTCGCGACACTCGGCGTCAATGTGCTCGTGGCGTGGTACGAGAACCGCCGCGGACACGAGCTGTCGAGTGAGCTGCTCATTGCCGACGCGGCGCACACGCGCACCGATGTCTTCATCACGATCGGCGTGCTGATCGGCGTGCTGTTCGCGCGCGGCGGCGCCACCTGGGTCGACCCCGTGGTCGCGATCGTGGTGGCGGCGCTGATCGTGCGCGTCGCCTATCAGATCTTTTCGCGCACGGTACCGGTGCTGGTCGACGAGCGGGCAATTCCGGAGCGCGCCATTCGCCAATCGGCGCAGCGCGTGAAAGGCGTGCGGAACGCATATGGCATTCGGTCTCGTGGGGGGCACGGCGCCGGCGTGCGCTACGCCGAGGTGACGATCGCGGTGGACGGCGACGCCAACGTCGCGGCGGCCCACGCCATCGCCGATGAGGTGGAAGCGCGCCTCAAGCAGGAGCTCGAATTGAACGCCGTGACGGTGCACGTCGAGCCATGCTGACCTCATCCACCGCCGAGCGGCTTGCGACGGCGCGGGCCCCCCGTCCCTCCCGCTCGCTCAAGCAGGAGTACCAGGAGTTCATTCTGCAGCGCATCGAGGAATACAAGAACGCGATCCCGCGTGCGGACTTGCTCCAGATCGGTGACGAGGCGGTGCGCGAGCTGCAGGCGAGTGCCCAGGATCAGTACCTGCTCACCGAGGTGCTCCTCCTCGAGCACGTGGACCGCATCATCGCGCGACGGCTGCGCCTGCCGTCGTTCCCGCGTTGGCGCCAGAAGCACCGGGCCCTGCGCGAGGCGCAGCGGGAGCCCACCCACTGGGGGCTCGACCACGCCCACCCCATCGTTCCCTGGGCGCCCCGCCTCGAGGCGGGGGACCTCGTCGTGGTGGTCGGCGCCACCGCCCTTGCCGAAGCGCTCTTCCTCGCGGCGCACGACATCGAGGTCTTCCTCGTGGATCAAGACCTCCCTCCAGGCGCTCGTCATCAACTTCGGCAGCTGGTTCCCGGACCTCTCCCCTTCCCTCGTCGTGCTCGAGCCGAAGAGCCTCGCCGACCTCCGGGCCAAGGACCGCGCCGCCCTGATTGCGGATCTCCAGGCCCGAACCCGGTCCGGGGGGGTCCACATCGTCCTCGCGGCAGTCCCGTCGCGCCAGGTGATTCCACTCGCCGCCGAGGCGCTCCAGGCGCTGTACGGCGGCTGGCAACTACAGCGGAGCCGCCGCTCCAAACGCAGCGGGTTCACCGCGACGAAGCCTCCGCGTCAGGCCGACACAACTGCGAACGTGTCTGAATAACGACAGCGACATAACAGTCAATTCGTAAATTGCTGTGCGACAGTAGGTTGCAACTCTGGCTCCGTGGCAAGCGGTTTGCCTTGGAGCGTAGCATGACCAGTCTCCCACTAGTACTCGACGACGAACCTATGGGGATCATCCTGCGCGCCGGCCGAGAGGTTTTGCGCCCGGCGAAGATCTGGGCTTACTGCTGGTTCATGGACGAGGGGGAAGACGGGGACCACACGCACCGGCATTTGCCAGTCGATCCGAAGCGCTGAACAAGCACAGCACGGGAAGAACGAAACGGGGCCGGCACATCGCCGGCCCCGTTCGCTTTGGGCGGCTCCACCCTTTACCGCGTGACTTCGATCTCCGTCTCCAGCTCGTATTCCTTGAACCCGCAGAACCCGGCGCGGACGGTGTAGCGCCCCGGCAGGGCCGCCCCATCGCGCGTCAACCGCGCCACCTCACGGACGAACTTCGGCAGGGTCACTTGTAGTCGATCGGTCGGCGTGTTGAGCTGGCGTGCGAAGCTCCAGGGAACGGCACCGCCAGCTTTCGGCTCGACCGAGAAGCACACGAAATCCTTGGACGCAAACTCCATGGTGACGTCGGACTCACCGTGGTTGTTCGCGGTGTACACGATCACCGGCCCCACCCCGGTCGTCCGCCCAGCGGAATCCACCCACGCGAAGGTCCGTGGCAGCACCCAAAGGGTCACCGCCACGCGATGCGTGAAGCTGTTGCTCACCATCTTTCGGACGGTGCCATCCGGATCCACCTCGCGCATCGAGCTGGCGCGCAGCCGGGCGCGCGCGGGGGCGGGGTCCGCCGCCTCGAGGGTGCCGCGCGCTTCGACGAAATGGCCGGCATGCCCGGTCCACTTCGTGGAATCGCCCGCGAGTTGCAGCTCGGCAATCACGCGCTCCCGGTACCGGAAGGGCGTTGGCAGGCCGATCAACCAGGTCCCCCCGGCGACCTGCCCGACCAACCCATGGACTACGACGGTCGTGTCCTGGGCCGCCGCTTCCGCGGGGGGAGCCGCGATTCCCAACGCAACGAGCAACAGGATTGCCCTCATAGGCCTTTCACGATGCGCCACGTGCACGAGTCTTGCAACTCCCCTACCGGCGGATATCTATACCTGTATGGCGACGCTCACGATCGACGGCCGCTCCGTCACGGCGGCGGAAGGTCGGACCATCCTCGAGGCAGCCAGGACCGCTGGGATCGACATCCCGGCGCTCTGCTGGTATCCGAAGCTGCCCATCGTGGGCAATTGCCGCATCTGCCTGGTGTCGGTCGAGGGCCAACCCAAACTGCTGCCGGCGTGCGCCACCAAGGTCGCGGAGGGCATGGTCGTTACGACCGAGTCGCACGCGGCCGTGGAGAATCGCAAGGGGGTTCTCCGGCTCCTCACTGAGCGGTATCCGGCCCTCAACGGAGACCCGCGCAACGAATTCGAGGGCTACGTGGTGCGCTACGGCGTGACGCCGACCCCCGTAGAAGGCCGCGACCTACCACTCCGCTCGGGCGACGAACGGCCCGGCGATCCGATGATTCGCCACGACATGTCCACCTGCATCCTGTGCACGCGCTGTGTGCGGGCGTGCGAGGACATCCAGGTGGTCGGCGTCCTCGACGTGGGGTTCCGCGGCGAGCACGCCGAGATCATCGTCGGCGCCGACGGCGACCCCGACAAGGCTGGGTGCACGTGGTGCGGCGAATGCGTCCGCGTCTGCCCCACCGGCGCGATCTTCGAAGTGATGCCGCGGCAGCGGTTCGCGCCCGAGCGGGTCCGCCATCCCGATCGGATCGTTCGGACCGTGTGCCCGTACTGCGGCGTGGGGTGTCAGGTGGACCTGCACGTCGCCGACGAGAAAGTTGTCCGCGTCACCTCCCCGGACATCGAGTTGGACACGCCGAACCAGGGATCGACCTGTGTGAAGGGCCGGTTTGGCTACGACTTCCCCCAACATCGCGATCGACTCACGAAGCCCCTGATCAGAAAGGGCTGGAAGTTGGAGGGCGATCGCTGGGTGTGGCGGGGGGCGACGGGGGCGGAGCGCCGCGGCGGGCCCTGGCGAACCATCGAGGGCGAGGGACAANNNNCCCTGCCGCTCCTCGAGCGGCTCGACCAGGACATCCGAGACCGCGTGGCCACGCCGGCCGACTGGTACGAGCCGTTCCGCGAGGCCACGTGGGAGGAAGCGCTCGGCTTGGCCGCGCAGGAGCTGTCCCGCATCAAGCGCGAGCGGGGCGGCGACGCCCTGGCCTGTTTCTCCTCGGCCAAGTGCTCGAACGAAGAGAACTACCTGATGATGCGGATGTTCCGCGGCGCCCTGGGCACGAACAACGTCGATCACTGCACCCGCCTGTGCCATTCGACCTCGGTCGCGGCAATGCAGCGCGCGATCAACACGGCGGCGGCCTCTGGCTCGATGCGCGAGATCGAAGCGGCCTGCGACGTCATCTTCATCGGGGGCGCCAACACGACCGAGTCGCACCCGGTGTTCGGCGCCGCGTTGAAGCGCGCCCACGAACACGGCGCCAAGCTCATCGTGGCGGACCCACGGCGCACCGAGCTCGCGGGGCGCGCCGACATTCACCTCCAGATGCAGCCCGGCACCGACGTCGCCCTCTACTCGGCGATGCTGCAGCACATCCTCGCGCAGGGCCTCGAGAACCCGGCCTTCATCGCGGCGCGCACGCACGATTTCGACAAGGTGCGCGCCGCCGTGCAAGCCTACACGCCCGACAAGGCCGCCAAGATCACGGGGATCGCGGCCGACCGCATCCGCCGCGCGGCGGAGGTGTACGCCCGCGGCCCGAATACGAGCACGCTCTGGGCGATGGGGCTCACGCAACACGCCAACGGGACCGACATCGTCACGTCGCTGCTCAACCTGATGTTCGCCTGCGGAATGATCGGCCGCTGGGGCGCGGCGATGCTGCCGGTGCGCGGCCAGAACAACGTGCAGGGCGCCTCGGACGTCGGCGCGATTCCGTTCGTCTACACGGACTACCAGCCCGTCGGGGACACCGCGGTGCGGGAGCGCTTTGCGCAGGCGTGGCGTGTGGCGCCGGAGTCGCTGTCGCTCAAGAAGGGCCTGATGGTCACGGAAGTCGTGAAGCCGGAGAGCGGGGTTCGCGGGATGTACATCATGGGCGAGAACCCGATCATCTCCGATCCCGACATCGCCCACGCCGAGCACTGGTTTCGCGAGCTCGAGTTCCTCGCGGTGCAGGACCTCTTCCTCACCGAGACGGCCCGCTACGCCGACGTGGTTCTGCCCGCATCGAGCTTCGCGGAGAAGACCGGCACGTTTGTGAACACGGAGCGGCGCATCCAGATCTCCCACAAGGCCGTCGACTCGCCTGGTCAGGCCCGGGGCGACCTCGACATCCTCATCGATCTCTCGACGCGGCTCGGCTTGCCCACCCCGTTCCGGACGCCCGAAGAGGTGATGACCGAGATCGCACGCGTCACGCCGAGCTGGGCGGGGGTCACGTACGCGCGGCTCGAGGGCGCCGGGCTGCAGTATCCCGTGCCGACGACGGACCATCCCGGCACCGCATTCCTGTTCGCGGACGCGTTCCCCACCGCCGACGGCAAAGCGACGTTCGTGCCGGTGCTGTACACGGATCCCGCGGAGCTGCCGGACGACGAGTATCCGTTCGTCATGAACACGGGCCGCCAGCTGTATCACTGGCACACCGGGACGATGACGCGCCGGGCCAGCGGGCTCGACTCCCGGGAGCCCACGGCGATCGTCGAGATTCACCCGGCCGACGCCGCCCTACTCGGGGTCGCCGAGGGCGAGCTGGTGCGGCTCACCTCACGCCGCAACTCGATGGTCACCGCGTGCCGAGTGTCGGACCGCGTAGCGCGCGGCCAGGTCTTCGTCCCGTTCCATTTCCGCGAAGCGGCGGCCAACCTACTCACCAATCCGATCCTCGATCCCTACGCGAAGATGGCGGAGCTGAAGGTCTGCGCGATCCGGATCGAGGCGGTGAGGGTCCCGGCGGCGGTTTGAGTCGGGCGCTGTTCCTAGCCTTTCTGGCAGCGGCTGTGCCCCTCGCCGCCCAAGTCCGCCCTTCGCTGCCGCGTGACAAGGACCCGAACGACTGGACCGCGTACTACGAGCGCGGCATGCATGAGCTTGATCGCCGGCCCCTCATAGCGGATGAGTACTTCGCATACGCGGCCCGGCTGGATCCGAGCGTCGCAGAACCCCTCCTCGGACGGTACGCTGCCTGGTGGCGATCCCGTCCCTGGTTGCGAAATCGGTTCTGGTTGGACAAGCCCACCGACCGTGACAGCGCGCGACTCACCGAGGCCTGGCTCGCGGAAGCAGATCTGCGCAACCCATTCGTCCAGCAGGGTGTGCTGCTCTGGACCCTCCCGAAGGGACTAGTGTTTCGCATCGAGGACGCGTACCCCCGAGGCGTGCGCGCCTACTTTCGCGGCGAGTGGCAGGAGAGCATTCGCGAGTTGTCGACCGCCATTAGCAGCGACTCGACCCGGTGGCCGGCCTATCGTTACCGCGGCCTCGCGCGTGTACAGCTCGGTCAGTGGGATGAAGCAGCGCGAGACTTTGAAGCGCTGCTCAGCCGGATCGGTGCGTTCGAAGCCGAGGTGACGGTCCACTGGGATCTGGGGAAGGCACGTCTGTACTACACACTCGCGCTCATTCGCTTGATGGGTGGGCAGCGCGATGAGGCGCGGCGGGCGTTCCAACGAACCTTCGAGGTCGACCTCGGATTCGTCCTCGGACACATGTACTACGGCAACCTGTTGGTCGAGGATGGCGACACGGCTGGTGGGCTGCGCGAGTACGCCCTCGCGGCCGAGCTTCGCCCTGGCGACGCGCTGATTCGCCAGAACTATGGCGCGGTGCTTCTGAACCTCGGACATCCCGACAGCGCGCTCGTCCAACTCACCGAAGCGATTCGTCTGGCTCCCGACTATGCGCCGCTCTACTTCAATCGCGCCGTCTGCCTGGAGCGTCTTGGCCGCATGGAAGAGGCACGAGCGATGCACAGTGAGTTCGTCGCGCGGGCGCCACAGCGGCTCGCCGAGCTGCTCCAGCAATCACGACGGCGCCTCGGCAACGGGCTCAAGGGACCATAGATTGGCGTTACCATGGATCTAGGCCTCGCCAACCGCGTCGCGCTCGTGTGCGGATCGACACGAGGCATCGGTCGAGCCGTCGCGAAGGCGCTGGCGCACGAGGGCGCGCGCGTGGCCGTCAACGGACGCACCGAGGAGTCGACGCGCCGGGCCGCAGAGGAGCTCTCGGCGACCCCCTTCCCCGCCGACGTCAGCGTGCCCGCGCAAGCGGAGGCGATGGTGCACCGAGTGGCGAAGGATCTCGG
>WNFK01229142.1_pt1 | contig 13393 bp, 10 predicted proteins | sample 5400281 | NCBI WGS metagenome assembly WNFK01 (sample SAMN13153350, study PRJNA577476) | soil metagenome | isolation source: 20 cm soil on Douglas fir-dominated hillslope | place: USA:California | collected 2013-09-17
CAGATCACCTTTGCTGATTTGAAATGTCTGACCGCCATTGATGCTTGGGCTGCGCCATTCCCCAGGTTCGATCTCCTTTGGCGCGTCCAGTCTGCCTCCGAGTATGAGCGTGGCAGTCCCTTCCAAAACGTAGTAAACGTCGTCGGAAGCGTCATGCAGTTCGGCAGCCGCCGTGGGTCTGCTCTTGTCATGTTGAATGGCCACACGGGTTTGCATTCCTTCGCCGCCGATTAAATCCTCGGCCTTGTTTTCCGGTCGTAGTTTTCGCTCGAAATCCGAAAGCGACTGGGCCGGCATGACGACAAAGGGACGCGTCGGGCTGCTCGGCGCACGTTGAACCCCGGTTTCGGCCTGTCCAAACGAACTAGTCGCTAACACAAAGGTTAGGCAGGCCATCGCCGGCATGTATCGCATCCTCAAGACTGTTTGCTTCATCTTCTTATCACCCCTTCTCAAATGCACTTTCAAAAATCTCTGTGCGTCAGCTGTGATCTCCGTGCCTCTGTGGTGAATTTTACTCGGAAAACACTGACCACAGAGGCACAGAGAACACTAAGGTGGCACAGAGAAGAACTGAAATCAGTTTACTACCGTTATTTCCTTCTCGGCGCGAACTGTTGCAGCAACCACCGCGGAAGATCTCGCGCGGCCTCGTAGTTTTCGAATTCCGCCGGTAGCTTTCTACCGTCGACATATTCGTTGTATAGCCAGGGGTCGCCCACGGCGAAGACGGCGCCTCGACCAAACCTGGCCGTTGCCACCATCACATCGCCGTTATGTTGCAAAAGCGGCCTGGCAGGCGGCGTGAGCGAGAGAGGGGAGATCTCGCTTACTGATGAAACAAGCATGGAATGGTCATACCTTTCGGTTGCTGTTTGGATAGAAAACCTGTTTGACGAACAGCTCAAAAACCGCTCAGCCTGCGACTCTATGGAGATATAGCCTCGACAGTGCGACTCAAACTCCTTGTTCGGGTGGTTGACCTTTGTGGTAAACTCGGGTTCCACCAAGGCAAGAATGGTATGACCGATTCCAACGGCAAGAAGTTTAAGACGATCGACGCTGCACGTACCGGTACTACTGCGGAAGAAGTGATCTCGCAGCTTCGAGAAATGATCCATCGGGGAGACTTGCGCCCGGGTGACAGGCTGCCGCCGGAGCGGGACCTGGCCAAGATCCTGGGTGTGAGTCGTCCTACACTTCGTGGCGGAATTCGCTCGCTGGCGGCGGTTGGCGTGCTGGAATCGCGACAGGGTGCCGGAACCTTTGTAGTTAAATCAGATGGACCGCCGGCGCTCGACAGTAGCCCGCTACGATTGATGGCTTCGTTGCACGGGTTCACTTCTGCTGAAATGTTTGAAGCACGACGATCGCTCGAAATGGCTGTTGCCGGGCTCGCCGCCGAGCGGGCAACCAGCGAGCATATGGCTTTGATGTCGGAAGAGATTGCCGGCATGTACGCTTCTCTTGATGATCCCGAGCAGTTCCTGGTCCACGATATGCGTTTTCACCAGGCAGTCGCTTCGGCCTCGCGGAATCGCATTCTCACCTCGCTGATGAACATGGTGGCGACAATTCTTTTTGACGTGCGAAGAAAAACCGTTAAGCGCGCCAAAGACCTGAAAGAATCAGCAGAGATGCATCGCCACATTTACCGGGCAATCCGCGAGCGTGATTCGGACGCTGCGCGAAACGCGATGCGCGACCATCTCATGCTGGCACAAAAAGCACAGGAAGCTGAAGAACCTGAATCCCCTGATGCACTTGCCTCCACCTCTGCCGATCACGGGGAGTGGTCAACTTCAATCTCCAAAAATGTCAGTTGAACCTTAGGTTGTTCTTCTGCAGCTCAAGCACGCTAGAGCTTGAACTCTGAACTCCGGTCGTTTTTATCCCAACCGAAAGACTAGCTTGACGATAGCGAGCGTCGCGCTTCATTGACAGCGGCGATATAAGCACGCGCTGCCTGCGTGACTTTTTCCGTCTCTCCAGATCGGATTGCCTTCAGGTCGACGAGGTCGGCGCCGACACCAAGCGCAAACGCGCCTGCCGCGATAAAATCTGCCGCGGTTGCCAGCGAAACGCCGCCTGTTGGAATCAGCTCGACTTGTGGCAACGGTGCTTTGAGCGATTTGAGATAGCTTGCCCCACCCACCGCACTGGCTGGAAAAACCTTCACTGCATCTGCCCCCGCGTTCCAGGCCCTTACAACTTCCGTGGGTGTCAGCGCGCCGGGGAAGACAGCCACGTCGTTCGCACGACAGAAGGCAATTGTTTCTTCGTCGAGCGCCGGGCTGACTATGAATTGCGCACCCGCTTGAATGCATCTGTCCGCGGTTTCCCGATCGAGTACCGTGCCGGCGCCGATTAACGCCTCACCGCCGAACTTAGTCGCTAACTGCTCGATCACTCCGATCGCGCCCGGTACAGTCATCGTGACTTCCAGCACGTTAACGCCGCCGGCCGTTATCGCCTCGACCGCCCTGATCGCCAACTCGGCTGATTCCGCGCGCACCACTGGTATCAAGCCTGTGTCATGGATGCGCCGGAGAACTTCAGTTTTGTTCATAGTTTGTTTGACAACCTCAACGGGCCACTCGCGCACTGCCACCTTTCATTACGCGCTCAACTTCTGACAGCGTGGCCATCGTCGTATCACCGGGAGTGGTCATAGCCAGCGCGCCGTGCGCAGCCCCGCATTCAACTGCCCACTGCGGACCCTTGTTCATCAGAAATCCGTAAATCAGTCCGGAGGCGAAACTATCGCCGCCACCGATGCGATCGTAAATCTCCAAATTCTCTCGAGTTCGCGCCTGGTAGAGTTCGCCGTCAACGTAGCAAACGGCGCCCCAGTCGTTCAGTGTTGCGGTAGTCGCGTTTCGCAATGTAGTGGCAACTACCTTGAGGTTGGTAAACTCTGCAACTGCCTGCTCGATCATGCTGCGGAAGTTGGTTGCATCGAGCTTTGAGAAGTGTTCGTCTAATCCCGCTACTTCAAAGCCCAGGCAGGCCGTGAAGTCTTCTTCATTGCCGATCATCACGTCCACGAGCGCTGCGAGTTCGCGATTAACTTCACGCGCGCGCGCCTTACCACCTATCGATCGCCAGAGGCTGTCGCGATAATTCAGATCGAAAGAGATGATCGTGCCATGACGCCGCGCTGCCTCCATTGCTTCTTTGGCGACTGCGGGACTGGTCTCGGATAGCGCGCAAAAGATGCCGCCGGTATGGAACCAGCGGGCGCCTTCTTCGCCGAAAATCTTTTCCCAGTCGATGTCGCCAGGACGAAGTTGTGACACTGCCGTATGCCCGCGATCGGAGCAACCGAGCGCAGCGCGCGCGCCGAATCCGCGTTCGGTGAAGTTCAATCCATTGCGCACCTCGCGACCGACGCCATCGAATTTCACCCAGTGAATGTGCGACTGGTCCACACCACCCTGGTAGATCAAGTCCTGTACGAGATGTCCGACCGGATTATCCGCCAGCGCGGTAACGACCGTGGCGTCCAGACCAAAACAACGTTTCAGTCCGCGCGCGACGTTATACTCGCCGCCGCCTTCCCAAACGCGAAACTCGCGAGTAGTGTGAATTCGATCGTCGCCGGGATCGAATCGCAGCATCACCTCACCGAGTGACACGCAGTCCCAGCGACAATCCTTCTTTGGTTTGATGTTCATCGGTTCGTTATCTGACATTCTTTAAAGCACGAGTACGTCTGGAGAGAGATATTCACGCCCTGCAACCTGAACCGGTATTTGCGGCCAATCGGGCGTAGTAGTCAGAACTTCCAAGCCCTCGGCAAAAGCAATGCAAGTATCCTCCACTTTAGTCCCGGTGACTGAAGGATTCCAGGCAAATGCCTGGTTAACTTGAACACGTTCCCTGCACGCGGGATGCGCGACCCAGTCACGAGTTCGGTAGCCCGTTGCGCCGCCCTGGTGATGCAATCTCTCTTCGTTCTCAAAACCTGCTTCAGCGTAAGCGCGAGCAGCGACCCGATACAAGTCGGAGCCGCTGGAACCTGGCTGCGTTGCAGCCATAAGTTGCGCGTTCACCTGTGCGGTAGCCAGCGTGCGGCGGTGTAGCTCATCCGGGATGGCGTCGCTCGAGACGATACGACTAAGGGATGCGATCATACCACCACGCTGCGCGCAGACCACGATCATGATGATTTTTTTCCACCGGCGATCAGTCGGAACCGGATGACGGTATTTCTGTATTCGTTCGTCCGCAGCGACGAGGTTTACCACGGCTCGAATGCTGTGAGTTGCGAGTGCGTCTGCGACGCGTCGTGCTATCTCGCGTTCCGTTTCTCCCGGCGTGAGCTTTCGGGCCAGGTTGCCAATTGCTTTTGCCGCGTCGCTTGCGAGCGAGCGAAATCTCTCAATCTCTGAGCTAGTGAGCTGATACCTACAGCGCGCAAGGGCGTGTTCCACCGGCAATACGTCCAAACCAAGGCCGATGTCTGAACCTAGCGTCACCCCCTTGTCGAGCAGAGTCAGAGCGCAGCTTGCAAGAAATGTTGGGGAAGCCTTCTCTTCTTCCCAGGGAAATTCGATTGGCTCAAACTCTTCGCCTGCAAGCTCCTCGCTGAGCAGTCGCGACATCTCGACGCGATTGGCGAGCACAAAACGTTTTCCGTCGTTCCTGACAAGCAGCGCGCCAGTTCCCGGTTCACGGCTTAAGTCCACTCCGTTCGTGCCACCGGCAGTCAACCAGGAAAAATTGTGCTGGGAGCTAACGAGCACACCACCGAGGTTACTCGCCGCGAGCATCTCGACAACTCTTGCCGTCTTCGCGCTGATCTCTTCGCTCTTATTCACTGGGAAATCACTGTTGAGAGGACACGCCTACTGGTTTACTCCGCTCGCCAAAAAGCCTCCATCCACCGTCACAATCTCGCCTGTCACGAAGCTGGCTGCGTCGGACGCTAGAAAAACCGCGGCGCCGGCTACCTCTTCCACTTTGCCGAACCGCTTCATTGGTGTGCGCAACAGAAACTCTCGCCCGCGGTCCGTCTCGTCCAACAACTTTTGATTGAGAGCGGTGCGGAAGACACCCGGAGCAATGGCGTTAACGCAAACGCCGGACGAGGCCCATTCCACCGCCAACGATTTGGTCAGTGACGCGACCGCGGCCTTGCTGGCCGAATAGGCGGCCACTTCATACAGCGCGACGGAACTTGAAAGGGAAGCGATGTTGATGATGCGTCCATACTGGCGTTCGATCATGTGGCGCCCAAAAATCTGGCAGGCGCGCAACGTGCCGGTTAGGTTCGTATCCATGATGGAGTTCCAGTCCTCGTCTGAGAAATCAATCGTCGGCGCGCGCTTTGTCCGGCCGGCCGAATTTACAAGAATATCGATCTTCGCGAAAGCGTGAACGGTTTCTTTCAGGACGTGTTGCAAAGAGGAGCGATCTAAAACGTCGGAAGTTAGGCGCAGCGTGCGGCGGCCCAGCGCTTCGATTTCAGCGGCGGCTGTTTCCACCCGTTCAGCGCAGCGCGATGTAGGGATGACGTCCGCGCCTGCCTGGGCTAAGCCGTGTGCGATTGCACGACCGAGGCCGGACGTGCCCCCGATTACGACGGCTACCTTGCCATTGAGATCCAAAGGAGGGTAGTTCATCTGTACCTGGTCCTTCTGAAAAGCTAGAGATTCAATCCACAAAGCCGAAAGGTCTTACCAATCACCGCAAAAAGGTAGCACTGTGTAACACCCCTGGAGGGGTGGCGTCAAGTTCTTTTCTTCAGGGTTGTGGCGGGTTTACCGACAGAGTTCAACTGCCGAAGCGATTGGAATCTCCTTGCCTTGAAACCAGCTATGTGGTAAATAGTTTGCTTGCAAATTTGAGAATGGTTTGACCAGTTCTGCAATTCTGAATCTTGAAAGACGGGCCGAGACAGACTCGATACAAAAGCGTTTGCGGAAGCGGAAACGTCGCCGCAGAAATAGGAAGGGGAAATCTTGTCAACACCCGCGCTGCACAAGCTGACTCGTCACGTGGTTGGCAGCAATGTCTGGCTCCATCCGCAAGCTTCCGGCGAAAATGCCTCTCAGGTGGAGGTTCGAGATCTCAACTATGAGGTTGTCGAGTCTGAGGAAGCGGTCGGCCGCGCGCAGTTTGAGGAGATCCAACGGGCAGCCGGAAACAAAGAAGGCGACCTGGTTATTATCCTTCTCGGCGGTCGCGGCGCGCAGGCCTTGTATCGATTGCTCGGCGAGCTGGCACAAACGGATGGCATCGATCAGTTACTCAGTCGTCTTCATGTTTTCACTCAAGACGCCTTGGCGCCGATGCGAATGGATAACGGCTTGAGCTTTGTGCGCGACTTCGAACGGCTGCTTGGCAGTTCTTTCTTTGAAAAGGTAAAAAGTTTCACGCCGATGCGGACCGACACAAACGATCTGGAATCCGAACTGGAACGATACCTGGAAACGCTGGAAGCTGTCGGTGGCATTGATATTTTTTTTCTGGGCCTGGGGCCAGAGGCTGGCGCAGCATCTCACCTCGCGTATATCAAACCGGGTTCGGGCGCGCGCGCTGAGGACCTGGCCGGAGTGATTCCGATTTCTTCCAGCATTCTTGAACACCACATTAACAAATTCAAGGTGGGTGGGAGTACCGTCACGGCCGCTGACGAAACAGAATGACGGTCCGCGACGCATATTTTGACGCTTGGGCCAGCTGCTATTCTCAAGGCAAGAAGGATTGTCCAATCGATCGTAGATGCGAGCACCGCCCCTGGCAAACGAGAAAGTTACCGACGGGTGCTTGAAACCGATATTTCGAACGACCCGAAGGAACGAGCGGCACAACTCGACGAGAACTCCGGGCTGTGGTTGCGTCTTCACGGCAACGTTCGATCGTTAATTCTGGCGGATGTGTTGTGAACCTGGAACGCGAATTTGGGAAGTTGTGACTATATGTCGGCTACTTACTTCGCTACGCCCATAACCGAACACGCGATCGTCGTCGATCCCAGAGACAATCTGGCCGTTGTCAAGAAAGAAACGCAGCCTGGTTTGGAGGTGACGCTTGCCGACAATCGAGTAGTTCGCGTTACAGCTGCAATTCCACCGGGCCACCGCTTCGCGATTCGCCCTATTCCTGCCGGTGAATTCGTTTTGCAGTATGGTCAGCCCATCGGAACATCTCTTGGCATTAACGAAGGTAACCAAATCACTCACGAGAATATGTCCAATGACGTGCCGGTTATTCGCGAACTGCCCGAGGATCTGTCAACGCCCGCTCCTGATTACATTCCCACCGCGGAACGTGCAACTTTCCGGGGCTTTCGCCGTCAGGACGGCAGGGTCGGAACTCGCAACTATGTGCTGATTGTGCCCACCAGCATGTGTGCGAGCCACGAGGCCCAGCAGATCTCGATGATGGCTGAGTTCATGCTGTACAACCGTGAGAAATTTCCAAATGTCGATGGTGTAGTCGCGATTCCGCACAACAAGGGCTGCGGCTGTCAGGATGGATCCACGCTTGACGTGATGTTGCGCACGCTTTCCAACTACGCGGATCACCCGAACGTCGGCGGCGTGATTCTGATGGACTTGGGCTGCGAAAAAACAAATCTTGCTTTTGTTGAGCGCTATCTACTCAAGCGCGAAAAATCTTTTAATAAACCAATTGCCAAGATCGGCATTCAGGAAGTTGGCGGCACTGAGGCAGCTATCAAGCTTGGACTCGAAGAGGTTGAACGCATGCTTCCGGAAGTCAATCGCGCGGCGCGCGAAGACGTGTCGGTCAGCGAATTGGTGCTGGGAGTTAAGTGTGGCGGGTCTGATGGCTTCTCCGGGATTTCGGCAAATCCTTCGCTGGGACGGGCGGCGGACACTTTGGTTCGGTCCGGCGGCACCGTCTTGATCACGGAGGTACCGGAGTTTTGTGGCGCTGAACACATTCTGGCGAATCGCGCGAAAGACGCGACAATAGGTCGAGCAATTTATCGTCTGGTGGATTGGTACAAGGAATATGCGTCGAAGTTTGGCGCGGTGCTCAATCAGAATCCGAGCCCGGGTAACATCGCCGGTGGTTTGCTTAACCTGACGGTCAAGAGCCTGGGGGCGATGTCAAAGGCTGGTACTACGCGCGTTGAAGGCACTATTGAGTACGCCGAAACTCCGAAAGGTCACGGACTGCATTTAATGCAAGGGCCAGGTTATGATCAGGAGTCTACGCCAGGACTTGTCGGAGCAGGTGCAACGGTGGTGGTGTTCACAACCGGACGTGGTACGACCATCGGCAATGCGATTACTCCGGTGATCAAACTAGCGTCAAACACTGCGGTCTTCGAGCGCATGTCTCGGGACCTGGATCTCTCTGCCGGCGGAGTGATTGACGGCACCGAAACCATTGACGATGTCGGCGCGCGTGTTTTTGAGCAAATTAGAAGAGTAGCCAGTGGCGAAGTGTTAGCAAAAGCTGAAGAGCATAAACATCGCGAATTTCAATTCTGGGCTGAACAAACAGTTTCCCTCTAGACGAAGCATCCCGTCATGAAGAGGGCCGACTGTGATCATCCATGTCCAGAGGTCACGACAACGGCAGTAGAAGTTTCCCAGGAGGTTCGGATGAACGATCAATTGACGACGGCAGAGATAAAACGAGAGACCTGTTTTGTTCCGGCTACGCACAAGGGCAAAGGTCGCCGCACCGCGGTAGCGCCCGGGACCTCGGCTGCGCGTTATCTGCACTATGGACGGATCACCCTGGGCGCAATTGATGCTCCGATTACTTTCGAGAACCATGAACACGAGACGGGTCTCGTCTGTCTCGCCGGAGCGGCAACCGTGACAACCGGTGGCGAGAGCTTCAAACTTGCCCGCTACGACGCCTTGTACATTCCGCGCGACTCGGAGATTGATGTGCGAGCTACGGACGATAACGGTTGCGATCTGGCCGAGATCTCGGCTCCGGTCGCGAATCATTACCCCTTAAAGTTCGTAGCGTTCGCCGACGTACGCAAGGATCCCAAACTGCACGTCGCCGCCGGCCAGCCCCCAGCCGAACGTGATCTCAATGTGCTGATCGGAGCGAACGTCGAGGCCGGACGAATTATGGCGGGCGTCACTTTCTCGAAGCCGGGTAACTGGACTTCCTGGCCACCTCACGAACATTCGCGCATGCTCGAAGAAGCTTATCTCTATATCGACATGCCCGCGCCGGCGTGGGGCGTGCAGTTTGTTTACACAAATCCGGCTGAGCCTGAGTTGATGCAGGTCGTACGTGAGGGCGATTGCGTCTTGATGCCAAAAGGGTATCACCCCAACGTGGCCGCGCCCGGCGGGCAGATAAACTTTTTGTGGATGATGGCGGCTGTACGCGAAGGTGAGGACCGGCAGTTTGGTGTGGTCAATGTGCAACCGGAATACGCTGCCGGTGGTTCCGGCCTTGAAGCTGCCGCTGCGAAATAGACGAGAAACAGATGATTTCAACCTCAAATCAAGAGATCGCCACCGCGGCGGGTTCGTCGTTAATTGGCAGCGCGCAAAATCTCAACTGGTCCAGCATTCCAGTCGAGCATCCGGCCGAGGGCATCGAGCGACAAATGGTCGTCGGCGAGCAGATGATGATCTGTCGTTTTCGTTTCGCGCCTTTCCTTGTGACTCCTGAGCACACGCACCCACACGAACAGATGTCGATGGTTATCAGTGGTCGCGTGCGATTCTTTGTTGAAGGTGAAGAGCGCCTGGCGCTGCCCGGCGATGTGCTTCACTTTCCTTCAAACTGTCTGCACGGCGCGACGATGATGGACGAAGAAGTGGTGATAATCGACATCTTCACCCCACTGCGGGAAGACTTCCTTGAGTCAAGATAGATCTCTTTTGGAGTGCGCCGACTAGTCGGCGCTTTGTTTCGGCTGCGACTTGTCGCAGCCGTAGCTTTTACACTCGCAAGCAGTCAGAACGCGGCGTCAAGCCGCCGCGGACAAAAGCGGTGACAGGTCACCGCACTCCTAAACATGATCTACGTTGGCATCCTTGGCGGCGGGAACATTAGCGAAACTCACGCGCGCGCTGCGTACGAGACTGATGGCGTTGAGGTCGCGGGCATCTACGGTCAAAACCAGGAGAAGACAGCAAGGTTATCCGAACTATTTGGCGGCAAGGTTTTCAACACCTTGCCGGAGTTACTTCAACATAAGCCCCTTGACGTGGTGATGATAGGCAGCCCATCGGGCTTGCATGCGGAGCAGGGAATTGCGGCTGCGCAAGCCGGGCTGCACGTACTGGTTGAAAAACCGCTCGACATCACTACTGAACGTGCGGACGCGCTTATCACAGAATGCGCGCGTGCGGGCGTTAAGCTCGGGGTCTGTTTTCAGGATCGGATGGCGCCCGACATTCGCCGCCTCAAGGATCTGCTCGCTGCCGGCACGCTGGGAAAGCCGATTCTGATTTCCGCGCGCGTGAAATGGTACCGGCCGCCGGAATACTACAGCGGTTCGCGCTGGCGTGGGACAGCGGCGCTGGATGGCGGCGGCGCGCTGATGAATCAGGGTGTGCATACGGTTGACTTGCTGTTGTGGCTGATGGGAGACGTTGCGCGCGTCACTGCCCGGTCGGTTACCGCGCTCCATGATATTGAAGTTGAGGACACAATCGTAGCCACACTTGAATTCGTTAACGGTGCAATAGGGACGTTGGAGGCTGCGACCTCCGCCTATCCGGGCTATCCGCGGCGAATCGAGCTGACAGGATCCGAGGGAACGATAATTCTCGAACACGATTGGATCGTTGCTGCTGATCTGCTCAGCGGTCACGTTGATTTACTGCAGCCTACCGTCCGGGGCTCGAATCCAGGCGCTAACTCGCCGGTAGTTTCCGATGTTACGGGTCATAGGAAACTGTTGCAGGATTTCCTGGGAGCGATCGAAACGAATGGCAGTCCAAATTGCGACGGCGTTGAAGGACGGCGGAGCGTTGAATTAGTGCAAGCGATCTACGAATCCGCGCGGACCGGAAATGCTGTGACGCTATAATTGTGGGTCGACGCGGCCGGAGCGGCGCAGGCCCCAGGTACGCCGATTTCGACTGGTTCAGAATTGAATACGTCGGCGCTGCAGCGGTGTCCTAGGGAATAGTTCGATCGAGACCAACCAGCAGCGTGTCGAAACGCGGATCGGATCTGAGCGCCTCCAGCCGTGGATCGACGCGCACAAAGGTGAACCCGACTGCATGTTCGCGCTCAGCTAATGCGAGCCAGCGGAAAGCGTCGTCTGCCTTGCCGAGCAAGCTTAAGACAATCGCAATCTCATAAGCTGAAACCCATTGCTCAGATCGCCGTGCCAGAATCTCTTCCAGAATGACGCGCGCTTCTTCATGTCTGCCAACCGACGCAAGCACCGACGCTCGCTTTATGTGTGTTGTCGGCGTGTCACCAGCAAACACCCGTTCCTGTTCGAAAGCCGAGAGTGCTTCGTTGTGCAAGCCCTTTTTCTCATAGGCCCAGCGCAGGACGGTATGAGCGGAGACGGCTCCCGAATCCAGTTCCAGTGCCTTATAACACTGCTCGATCGCCTCGTCATACCTGCCTGCCAGAAACAGCACATTGGCGACCGCGGTTGCGAGCACGGGAGACTGCGGTGAGATTTGGCGTGCGCGCTCAATTTCGGCGAAGGCCTCTTCATGACGACCCATCGCCGACAGACTGAAGGCGTACCAACGATGCGCCACTTTCGTAACTCACGCTCGGCATCGTCCCAGTCGCGATCGTGATGAAGTCTGACAAATCCCAGCGATGCATGACTCTCAGCCAATTCGGGATCCGCTTCGACTGCCTTGAGCGCAGCCTGCTTTGCAAGTTCCCAGGCGCCGGCAGGTGGCGGTTCGACGTACCAGTTCAAAAGGGAGTAGCAGTCAGCCAGCTCGGCATAAGCCAGGGCAAATTCTGGATCCAGTTCCACGGCGCGCTTCAAACGTTCGATCGCCTGCCGCATACCTTCTGCGGTGCGTCGAGTGGCGTAATAACGACCGGCGGTGTAAAGCTGACGCGCCTCCTCGTTGGCACTGTCCAGCGTCTGTGGCGCCGGACTTGGAACTGGCGAAGTAATGGAAGTACGTTCAGAAGCGTAAAGTGGTCGTGCGGCAGCGGAAGCGCGCGCCTTTTTAGCAACACCAATAACGGCGGGGTTCCTGGTGCTGTTTAAGATTTCTGAAAAGGCCGCCTCCGCTCGCAGCGGATCGAGCTGCGGTTCTACAGCCAGCCACGCAAGCCAACCCTCGTTGATGGAGCGGGCCTCGGCCAAAAGCTCAAGCGCTCGCTTGCGCTCCCCAAGAGCAACGTGAATTAGAGCGCGATGATAGGGAGATACGTAACCGGTTGCGGACATTTCGTCGAGCCGTTGCAGTGCAGCTCTGGCGTCGCTGGTGCGTCCGGCAGCCGCGTATGCGCCTCCCAGCACCGCTACGTAAAACTGACCGCCGCTCGATAGTTGCAGAGCTCGTTCCGCCTTCTGAACCGCCTCCGTACCCCTGCCCAGGTGACTCAGCGTCCAGGCATAAGTGGCCAACCCATAAGCCAGGTCAGGATTGCCGTCCAGCATGCTTTCAAAGGTGGCAACGGCTTCCTCAAAGCGCCGCGCTTGATAGTAGGCCCAGCCGAGGCTTTGCATGATGCTGGGTGACAACGGATCCAATTCACGTGCTCGCAGCATCTCTCTGATCCCCTCGTCGAAACGCGCGGTCATCAAAAGATGAAATCCATACCAGTTGTGACCGGTTGCGTAGTTTGGATTCAGACTAATTGCGAGGCGATGTTGCCCGTCGGCGACGGCCCAATCAAAGTCGTAACAGACGGTGGCAAAACCGAGTGCGCTGTAGGCTTCAGCCGAACTCTCATCCAACTCAACCGCTTTGGTTGCCGCCTCTCTAGCAGCTGCAGAAGTCTCCGCAAACGGCCTGATACCGAAAACGCCGAGCCAGTTGTAGTAGTCAGCGATACCGGTGTAGGCCAGCGCATATTTTGGATCCAGCTCAATGGCGTAGTTGTAGCATTCGAGGGCCTTGGCTAAACCTGACTCGGTGTAACTGTTCCAGTAATAGCGACCGCGCAGATACGATTCAAACGCTGCCACGCTATCCGTGCCGCGTTTCGACAGTTGGCGCTGCTCGTCGCGGGTTAGTTGCGGCAGGATCGCGCTGGCTACCTGTTCCGAAATCGAGTCTTCGATGTGGAGTACGTCAGTTGAGTCTTCATCAAACTGTTCCGACCAGCGAACAGCACCGGCCGCGACATTCAAAAGCTGGGCCTTAACCTGCAAGCGATCGCCGACGCGTTGCAGGCTACCCTCGACAATGTAGTTGACGCTCAGATCGCGGCCCGCCAAAAGTGGATCGATACCGGCGCCGCGATAGCGGAGCACGCTGCTGGTGGGACG
>WNFK01073505.1_pt2 | contig 13389 bp, 7 predicted proteins | sample 5400281 | NCBI WGS metagenome assembly WNFK01 (sample SAMN13153350, study PRJNA577476) | soil metagenome | isolation source: 20 cm soil on Douglas fir-dominated hillslope | place: USA:California | collected 2013-09-17
GTGGAATTGCCGGCACAGTTCGCGATCGGCATCGGAAAAAAAGTTTCCCCCGTATATCTGGAGTTCGACGTGATCCGACGGCGCATAGACGGGCTCCGCTGAGACCGCTGCGCGCGAGAGAGACGCCATGAATTCCTCGTCGGCCCGCACCGACGCCGCCCGCCGCGTCAATTCGTCCTCGGTCTGACCGATGAATCGCTCGGCGTCGATATCCCACAACGGATAGAGCAGCGGGGAGGCGTTGACCTTAAGCCGCCGGATCGGTCGCGGCTCCTGCATCATCCGTTCGGCGAGTGCCGCGTCGTCAAGCTTGCGCAGACCGTCGATGTCGCACTCGAGGTCGAGGCAGTAGTGGGCGTTCGCGTCGTTCGGACTGACGCCGATCCTCGTCAGGAAATGCATCACCCGCGGACTTCCGAAGAAATCGAAATAGGCGAACGCATCCTCGTCTCGCACGAGGTCGACGACCGCCGCCTTCGAGGAGAAGCGGAGGAAGGTCGACCACAGCCCGGGCGCTCCGTCCCGGACGAGCCGGCACAAGCCGAGCATGGCATCGACGTCGGACTCGGCGTCGTGGGCCCTCCCCTGCGCGATTCCGTTCGCGGCGGCGAGCGCGCCGAGGCGATGGCTGAGACGACCGTCGATCTCGACGCCGGAATGGATCACCGTCGGGTGCAGCGTCGTTGCAGCCCGCATCAGATTGAGCACGTCGGCGCGCGCGTTGCCGTTCGTGTTCGTCAGGAACACGGGATGCAGACACTGATAGAACGCCTGCCGCAGGAACTCCTCGTCGAAGCGGATCGAATTGAATCCCAGGAACGTGGCGGAACACCACGATGCGAGCGTCTCCGCGATCTCGCACACCATCGAATAGTGCGACTGCCGCGCCGTGCTGTTCGCCTCGTCGAGCGTGCTGCCGGTGACGTGCAGTGCCCTCGGCGACGGGACGACGTGCGGCAGAAGGCGCGACCGCGTCTCCAACCTGTGGGTTTCGACGAGATCGGTATCGGTCCGGACGGCGGCGAACTGCAGTATTTGGTCGAAGCGTTTGTTCAGACCCGAGGTTTCGACGTCGTATAGGACTAAAGCCACGCAGGTCGGCCCGTCAGATGCGCTGCAGTCGGTACTGCAGCGCCATCAGACTGACCTTGAACCGTTTCGCCAGCGCGATCAGGCGGTCGTCGTCGAGGTCGAGCATACGATCGTCTAGCGCGCCGGCAAGGAGCTTCTTCGGCATCAGGAGTTCAGCCGCGAAGGCGTTGGCCTCGCGCTCCAGAGGGTCGGTCCCCTCCTGCGATACGAGATCCCTTCTGAGCGAATTGACCGAACCCTGGTCCACATGGACACCCGCCTCCAGATGCGGGCGGTGGAGGCAGATGTGGGCCAATTCGTGCGCGAGCGTGTAGCGCTGGCGGTTCGGATGATGGTTGGAGTTGATGCCGATGATTTCGGAGCCCTCCTTCAGGAAGGCCATGCCGGAAAGCTCATCGTCGAAAGGTGCGTAATGGACGATGACCCCGAGCTGCTTCGCGATCCGCTCAACAGGAACCGGCGGAGCCTTGACGCCGAACCGCTCCACGAGTTCGGTCGCGCGGGCTCTCGCCGCTGCGATGTCGACCATCGTCAACGCCTGCCCGGCGCGCGCCGGACGAATTGTTCGGCTTGAACTCTAAGATCTTCTCTCATGTCGCCCTCCACGAATACAATCGGCTCGTCCGGCCCGGAAGTCGAGAAGCGCGGCGGAACCAGATCGAGTATCGATTCGATCCTGAGCGCCTCGGCGGTGCACGGCAAGATCGCGCTGCCCCTGATCCTCGTCGGGGTGGGCTTGGTCAATCCGGGCTGGAAGGATGCCGCCCTCAGTTTCCTGAGCGGGATATTCGGACTTGGCTTGTCGCTGGACGCGCCGTGGTGGGTCGGCGCAGTTCTGATCGCTGCCGGCGTGGGCGTCTACGCAGTCGGCGAGTTGCGCGGCACGGAGGATGCGGGCCGTTTCGTCGCAGTGCGCCACCAATCGTTCCAACCGTTGACCGGTCCGCTTCCCAAGGACGCGTTGCCGCTCAAGATGCGCAAGCGGAGGATCGACACGCTCGATTGCGACCAATCCAATTTTCTGTCGGGAGGCGCGCTGGACCCGATCGGCGCCGTCCGACAGCAACAGCGGCTCGCATTCGAAATCGCCGGCATTATCAAGACCGATTCGTCGGCGGCGCTCGGTTACTACGGCATCGTTCATATTCCGCTGCAGTTCCTGGCCGGCTGCAGCGTCTCGACCTTTCCCAAGGTAGCCTTGTTCGAACTTCAGCGCGAGACCAGTACCTGGCGCGAACTCGCGGACGGCGACGCTCCGGATCTCGACGTGACGGTCTCGAGAACCATCGATCCGCCCGCTCCGATCGCGTGCGTCGTCCGGATCGCGGTGAGCTATGCCGTCGGCGCCGGCGAGCCGTCCGAGGTGGTCGGCGGCCCGTACCGCGACTACTCGATTTCGATCGGGAAGCCCGGCATCGACAAGGTCACTCACTACAGCCAGGTCGATGCGATCTGCCGCGCCTTCCGGCAGGTGCTCGACGAGATTCACGGCGAGCTTCCCAAGAACCTCGTCGTGCACGTGTTTTACGCGGGCCCGGTCAGCGTCGGCTTCAGTCTGGGCCGCCGCATCAGCCGGACCATCCATAACCCTGTGCTCGTCTACAACTACACCAAGAGCAGCACGCCCGCCTATGCCTGGGGTGTCGAGGTGACGAAGGAAGGCAAGCCGGAAGACATGGTGGTGATCACGACATGACCATGTTCGACCTGAGTGCCGATCTCCAGACCTTCTACGACAAGAACGTCCGCCTCGGCGGCGAGCGATGGGCGAAGTTGGCCGAGCATCGCGACTTGAACATCACCAGGCTGAAGAGCGGGCTCGATGATCTGGCGGCCGAATCTAAGCGGCCCCGGCCGCATCCTTACGACTGGCAGAACCAGGGTGGCTACGCGATGCACACCCTGAACCAGGACCCGCGCGACGACAACGACTACGACATCGATGTGGCGTTGTTGTTCGAGCGGTCGGCGCTCCCCGAGGATCCTCGAGGCGCCCGGCAGCGCGTGGCCGAAGCGCTCTGCAAACGATGCACGAATTTCACTCAGGAGCCGACCGCGCGCACTAACGCGGTGACCGTCTGGTACGCCGAGGGCTATCACATCGATTTTGCGGTCTACCGAACCTACATCGACGACCTCGGCAGGCAGAAGATCGAGCATGCGAGCACGGAATGGAAGCAGCGTGATCCGCAGGAAATCAACAAGTGGTTCCAGAACGCGGTCAATTCAAAAAGTCCGGCCGCCGGCATGCTCACCGCGGTCGGCGCCGGCCAGCTTCGGCGCATCGCACGATTCCTGAAATGGTTCACTCGGTCGCGCCCTTCGTGGAGCCTTCCCGGCGGCCTGATCGTCTCGACGCTCGTCGTCGAATGCTACAGGCCGGACTTCCAGCGCGACGACGTTGCCCTGTACGACACGATCGTCGCGCTGCGAAACCGGCTCGCGGCCGATGCCAAGGTGTACAATCCGGTCGACCGTTCCGAATTCACCGCCAACGTGGAGGTGTTCAACCAGGTCAAGCGCTTCAAATCTCAGCTGGACATGGCGGTCGGAAAGCTCGCTGCACTGTTCGAGGCGAACTGCGACAGGGCGAAGGCCCGCAGCGCCTGGGACTGGATCTTCGTGCACGACTACTGGGGAGGCAAGGAGGTCGCCAAGGTCGCCCTCGACGAAGCGCTGGCGAGTTCGGTGCCGTCCGTCTATTTCGTCAACATCCGGTGCGATCTGGCGCGGACCTGCGGCGCGCGAACATACAAGCGATACGAGAGCGGCTCGGCGGTCCTTCCGAAGAACGTGGCGCTCAGGTTTTCGGTGGAGTCCACCAACGTACCGGCCCCCTACAAGATCGTCTGGCACGTCGACAACCACGGCGACGAGGCCAGCGAACACAACCAGACCACCTGGGAAACCCCGCCGGCGGACAGTTACGAGCACTGGACGAGCACGGCATTCAAGGGGTCCCACCGTATGATCTGCAGGATCATGAAGGAGGGCAGGGTCTGGGCGGAAACCTCGCACATCGTGAAGATCGCCCCCGGCAGGTGGTGGAAACGCTAGAACAGGAGATCGGAGTGCCCAAAAACATCGTGGTCTTTTCCGACGGCACCGGCCAGGACGGGGGCGCCCGCCCCGAACAGCGCATCAGCAACATCTACAAGATGTACCGCATCTCGCGAGACCATGCGGACACCGCCATCGATCCGTCCCAGCAGGTGGTTTTCTACGACGCCGGCCTCGGTACCGATATCGGCGCGACCGCCGTCACCGCACCGGTGCGGTTCGTCCAGAAGCTGCTCGGATCGGTCATGGGTGCCGGCATCAAAATCAACATCGCCGCCTGCTACGAATTCATCGTCAATCACTACCAGCCGGGCGACAGGATATTCCTGTGCGGGTTCAGCCGCGGCGCCTACACCGTCCGCAGCCTCGCGAACCTGCTGATGCTCTGCGGCATTCCGACGAAGACGCCCGAAGGTCCGCTTACGCGTTTTCGAAAGGCCGTGCACGACATTGCCTGGGAGGCGGTCGACACCGTTCTCGAGCACGGCGCCGGACATCCGCGCAAGGACTATGAGGACGAGCGTCTCGAACTCGCGCGCCGGTTCCAGTTGAAATACGGATCCGGCGACGGCTCGGACTCGAATGCCGCCCCCTATTTCATCGGCGTGTTCGACACTGTCGCCGCACTCGGCGCCAGTGGACCGAGGCGCATCATGATCCAAGTCGGGCTGACCGCCGGGGTGGCGGTCGCCGGGCTCGTCGGCGGCTTCGTGCCGGCGGTCGTGCTCTCAGCACTCGCTTCCTGGATCTTCGGCACCGGCTTCATGTTCGTGGGCTTCCTCCTGCAGGTTCTATTCGCCGCAATCGCGGTCGGGATTTTCTGGCGCTGGCAGAACAAGGCGAAAGTGAAGACCATCACGGACTACCCTATCTCCGGGCAATCGCGGTCGCACCTGGCCGAGTGGAAGGGGGAAAATTTCGACAGGCTGCTGAGCAGACACGTGGTGTTCGCCCGTGCGGCCAACGCCCTCGACGAAACGCGAAAGGATTTCGATCGCGTCGGTTGGGGCGGCAGCGAGGACGGCGCGCCGCATGTTCCAGGCCATGCGCGGCTCATCCAGCTTTGGTTCGCCGGAAACCACTCCGACGTCGGGGGCTCCTATCCGGAGCCGGAGTCGCGCCTCTCGGATATTGCGCTCACCTGGATGTGCGAGCAGGCGACGTCCGTTCCGGACGGGCTCAAGACCGGAGCGATTTTTGTCGACGGACAGAAGATGCCGAACACCGGCAGCGCCGGTCCCGGTCTCAATATATTCCCCGCGCCGAACGGCGTGCAGCACTGCGAGATCGCCGGCATGCGCGATACGCTCGATGCTTACGCGGCAAAGCTTCCGAAGTGGGGTTGGCTGCAACGCCGTATCGGCGGGTTGAACTGGCCGGCAAAGATACGCGACGTCACGCACGATGCCCCGGTGCATCCGACCGTCGGGACGCGCTTCGGCCTTCCCGAGGTCATCCAGTGCGCCAGCGTCGGCGCCTACAGACCCGAGGCTCTTCGTCACCACGACGATTTCAAGCAACTTTATCCTCCGCCGGGTTGACCGGTCGGGCGGTCCGGTGGCGCCGGCGCACGGTTCGACGCCATCATGGTCGATCGGCATCGCAGAGCGACCGGAGTCCGCCCGCCCTGTTGGGGGAAACGGGGCAACACGGATCAACGAATTCATCGACGCCCGGAACGCACATACTGGCGCGATCGCGCGAACCGACCTAGCCGGGAGCACGGCCGTGGTGCCGACGGGCAGCTCTTATACGTTTGTCAGTGCGGACGCCAGCAAGTGCGTCAAGACGAGGCGCTTGTTTCTGCGTCGCGCGTCCCCCGCCAAACATAGGCGAGCATCGAAAAGGCTCGATGCTCGCCTGTAGATCCTTCTGGCAATCAATGTCTCCGCGGACGGAGAGGCGCCGCAGGCGATGGTCTATCAAACCGAAATGTCGCCTGATGGCCAGTGCTGGATCAGCCAGGGCGTGATACTCGGACAGCCCAACGCCGTGGCCGAAGAACTGACGTCGAGCCGCCGAACTCCGTTGCTAAGCCTTAAGGTCCGCTAGGGCCGACCTCCCCCTCGCAAGTTGGAAGGCCGCGCTCCTTGCGCGGCCTTTTGCTCGCGCGAAATGGACGCTCGGTGCGATTAAACACGTTCCGTCCTCCGAAGCTAAGTGAACCAAGCTTCAAAGTTCGGCCTGAAAGCCAAGCGCTGCGGCACAATCTTCAGGTGACGCACGATTGGAATAGTTGGGTCGCGCGAGAGAGGCAAGAAGATAACGAAGTTGCGAACCGTAACAAGACAGGCCTCCTCTTCGAGTTCAAACCGAAAAGGATCAGCCCATATCGGATCACTTGGATCTGTGTGAGGATCACCCATGAAGATCGCTCGAGATCGTGTCCCAAGTCGATTGTGCAGTGTCCTCGGATTGAAGAACTGCTCTCGCAAAATCAGACCACTTTGCATCAATGTGACGATGTAGCCGTATTTGGCAACCATCGCGAGATATGCCAATGCGAGCCCGCCGACTATTAATGCGTCGGCAACGTGCTTATTTCGATGCTTCGCCACCTTACCGGTGAATATTTGCGTCATTGCGCCATCAAAATTCTTTCCCTTCCAGCTGTTGCAGCCATTGTTATAGAAGCGCGCCCCTCGATAATGCAGCGCCTTGGTGCAAAGCAAGATTGTGCCTGCGCGAACATTCGCAGGCGTTTCGGGATCATTTCGGACTTCCTCAGGGTCGCACTTGATTGCTCTTTTCGATATCATGTGATCAATGTCGAAATGCTCTGGCGGAAGAAATCTCCCGCACGCGCAACACATCAGTTGATTTCGATCCACGACCTCAGGGATGTATTGTGCCAAGTCACCTTGCATTTTTTGCCAAAGCGTCTCTTTCAGAGAAGGCATGTCAACGTCAGGCATGGCGACCGTTCTCCGGTGGCTTCTCGTCCGCATTCATGGAAGCGCAACCATAGAGATATATCAATAAGTATCTCGCCTCTTGTGAATGGGGATACTCCGCTCGGCCCGGCAGTAGCGCATCCACCCAGTCCTCACCAAGGTCCACGAACAAGCGGTATCGGCAGAAATGTGCGCTCACACGTTCGATCGTCCGGGTTGAGACCTATCTTCATCGCTGGTGCCTCGACTACATATTCCAACGTGGACTAGGAGGACCGTGTGAAGGCCGCAGTCGCAACGCCGTCGAGGCTATCGAGATCGGCGAGATGGCGACCAAATCCGGCGAGCGCTATGCCGAAGACTTGGTCGTCGTCGTCGCGGCTTTAAGGCCGCGGTGTCGCGTAAGAGATGGCTTGTCCGAATATCAGGCGCGGCGGCGTCCCATTCGTATTCAAGGAAGAGGAAGAAAGCGCAAGCTTCGCAGGCCGCAGCAAAGCGCGGTCAAAGTGTGATCCGCTCGACGAGGTGAGTCGATGTCCTTGTACGGATTCGAAACAGAAACGCGCAAGCGCGATGACATTGGGCGTCGAGCTTTGCGTGACTAGCCATTCGAAGCCCACCGCGCGCGACGGCCCGCGCTTCGTCTCAGGGTCGGCCGTAAGTGAAGATCGGGTCCGGGACATCGCGGCCGAAGAGCTTCGATTGTCGCGCCGATTGCCATTTCTTGACTCGCGAATCGACCCCATCTTCGATGGTGCAGAAGAAGCGCATGAAGGTTTCTCCAGGAGATCCGCAGTCGTTTTGCCAAAGGTCGAAGCGACCGTCGACGATCTTCGCAAAAAGGACAGCGAATTGCCAGAACTCTTCGGCATTCGTGGCCGCCTTCATCTCGCGATACCAGTGCCGCGACCATTCGTTCCTGCGATAGGCATAAGTCGCTGCCCGGTGCGCATCGCCGATGAATCCCTCGCGCCCCTCGAATTGCTGCAGTACGCGATCTGCGTGATCGTTCATGTCGCAGAATCCACAAACGAGCAACGCGCGCGCCGTCTTGGCTGGTTCTCCGGCCGACAGCTTCGCGTCGACATATTCCCGAGCGAACGCCTGCGCTCCAGCCCGTTCGGCGGCCAAAATCTCCACCGCTATCCCGCCATCGTTCGCGGCTTCGTCAAGGCGCGCGAAGCACAGCCTACGGATCTCCGGGACGGGAGCCCGAGACCAGGCTGCGACCGCCTCTGAAGGAATGCCAGACAACCCGATCACGCGGTTCACGAAAGGCCGCTGTGCGGCGATACGTGCGAACAACTGTGCGGCGCCAACGGGATCAGTCGGCGCGAGCGCCCTTGCGAGCCCGGTCGCGAAAGCATGCATCGCGCGGAAAACACCGTCCTGGACGGCGAGCAGCGACCGTTTCCAGCCATCCGCAACTGCCGGATTTCGGGCTACGATCGCGTCGAACCATCCCCAGGAGAAGTCGTCCAAAATGATGCGCGCGTCCGCGCGCGATATCCGTTCGACGAACCGGTCGAAAGCCTGCCAGGACCGCTTCTGTCTCTGCTGGAATGCCTTATCGTCTTCTCCCAACATCTTGAGCGCCTGCCGGATGTCGCCAGCTGGCTGGTCCACCAGCGACAAGAGCGGCGGCTCCTGTTCCTCCGCCGCCGTGACCGGCTGTTGCACCAAGGGAAACTGGGGTATGTCGTTCACGGCGATTGCGCGCTGGAATGCAACATCAACCCTGTCAGCGACCGCCTGTGCACCCTCATTGTTGATCTGCGCTGCGAAGCCATAGAAGTTCGGCCCCATGCGCGCGACGGCCTCGGCGGTGTCGACCAGCCCCATGTCGGCGGCGGTCAACAGGCAGCGCGAACCGTACCAGAGCTCGTGGTATCCGTTCTTCGGATCGCAATCCGCGGCATCCCAACCGGTGGACAAAAATCGTCTCAACGAGTCTGCGTCGCGAGTCCGCGACGCAAGCGCCATCGCCCTCATGCGCATCCCCCTATCCGTCGATGCAAACAGGGGAGCGAGCCCGGATTTGGCCTCACGTGAGAGTGGCGTCCCGCTGAATTGGGCGAAGGTCAGAACCGCCGCCAATGTGTTGCTGTCGCCAAGTGCGGCAGCGCGCTCGAGAGCCGAGTCCAGTTCTGCCTCGCTGGCGGGCGAAGTCGACTCCAGAAGATCCAGCAACATCTCGCTGCTTCCGGCGGCTTCGAGAATCCTTAGCTGCTCGCCTCCGCTCTTATGCGGAAACGACACGCGGAGTGCGTATTGCTGCGCGAGCCACTCGTCCCGAACCTCCCTCTTGTCCGACATGAATTCGGACGCCGGCGCTGAAGAACCGATGGAGACCAGCTTGTTCACCGCATCCGGCTCTAGGATCGCACTGTCCTTTAGCACCGCTATCATGGCTTGCCGCAGGGGCAGGACGTCGGTCCGATCGAGCGCCTCGCGCGCGAACCTACGACGCAACTCAATGGCCGTCGCGGACTCGAAACGCGCGAGGACGGGCAACGACCTGGACATCATGTGATCTTGGGCGGTCATGCCGCGACCGGTGCTCAAAACGCCAACATCGATGCCCGCGTTGGCGGTTACGATCTTGTCCATGTTCGGAGGCGATTGAGTGCTCGGATCGCATGGGTCGACCTGGCTGTACGTCGGATCTGCCGGCCATGAGAAGCTGGACCGATCGCGATCCAGTGTCTCGAAGATCGCACGCGCGCGAGCCGCGTCATCTGGATCACCTGTAGCGCCCAACATGGTGACCACAGCACGCCTGGCCGTTGCCGACGCATCCGGAGCCAGAAAGGGCTCGCAGGCTGTCCGAACCGCTTCGCGTGTCCGAAGCCAATCCACGGCATTGAAGCGAACCAGTTGGCGGAACTGCTTGTCGGGTCCGTGCACGTCGGAGTTCAAGGCGTCGGCATAGGCCCATCCCACCAGAGCGGGCACGGCGCCCTCGAGCGCCTTTCCCGCCAAGAGCTCGAGCGCGTAGAGATGAAGCTGGGCCAGACCTTCCCGAGACTCTCCCTTCAGCCTGCTCCTAACGAATTCACGCTCGGGTCCTGACTGTGCCGAAAGACGGCTTTCGAGACCTGCCCGCAACCGCACTAGTTCCGCCGCTTCTTTCGCTGCATCGCGACCGGTGTTGCGGTACATCCCGGCCTCAGCCGCAAGCGAATGGCGACACAGCCACTCCCCCGCCTCGCTCGAGATCTCCGAGGCAAGCCTTACCCGCGAAAACGCTGCGTCTTGGGTCGCCTTGAGGAACGCTTTGGGCGCACGCTTGACCAGCGCCTCGAACGCAGGGTAAAGGTCATCGGAAACGTTCTGCAGACCGACAAAGTATTTCGCCAACGCTGCCTGGACCTCAACCGGGCAGCCTTCCTGCAGGAAGGAGATCTGTAGGGCGGCAAACACCACGGCGGAGGTTTCCGAGAGGGCATTGATCGGCTCGGTCACCTCGGCGAGCCGAGCGAGCGGGTCTCTGGATGCTCGCACTTCCTTGCGAAGGACGCTGGTCAATGCGAGGCCGAGCGCCAAGGGAAGGCCTTCCTTCCGGATGGCATAAAGATCGCTTTCGCCTTCCACCGGCTCGAAGAAGCGGCTTTGCGAAACAGCGCTCAGGTCCTTTCCGAGGTCGAAGATCGTGAGATCGTCGCTCTTCTGCGCGTTCAGTCGCTGCAGCAACTCCTCGGCATGCGTCTGCAGCGTCTTCGCGAACTCGCGTGCCGAAGTTCCGTTCGTGACGTCGTCGCCATGCCGGCGGACGTGTTCGAACAGCAGTCTGCCGACCGTCAATTCGTCGACGCGCTCGATCTCCTTCGCGTCGAGGAGTTCGACCGCGATTCCCAGAATCCTCGGATTTCGTAGGAAGTCGAAGACGTCGGCGGAGACGGCATCCGATTTGACGCCCTTGGCGTCGAGGATTCCCTTCAACTCCGACTCCGACCATTCTTCGACCAATATGCGGTCGATAGGCGATGTGATCATCGAGCGTATCTGGGCATGGTGCCAAGTGTTCGTCGTGACGATCAGGCGGCCGCCGATTTTCTCCAGGAATCGGGCCATCCCGTCGATCCAGCGGGGCCAAGGTAAACCGACCGCCTGGTTGAGGCCGTCTACCCAGACCACGAGCCGGACGTGCCCGGGTCCGGGATTGGCGCGCCAGCCCTTGAACCGGCGTGTCCAGCGCCTTCGGACGATGTCGGTGAGAGCATCGCCGGCCTGCGATGACAACTTCGAGATCAGCACCTCTTCGATGTTGTTCATCGCTTCGGGCATCGATACGTCGCTTGCCATGAAGGCAGCAAGCAGCGGGGCCGGCTGGCTCACGCTCCATCCCCTGGCCACCAGCCAGGACTTGCCCGTGCCTTCGCCGCCCAGAACCAGGATCACGCGATCGTCTGGCGGACCTGAAACTTTGGCCTGCACCTGCTGGACGAGGGTCGACCGCTCCGCCCATGGAAGTCCGGACTTGTCCATCGGTGCGAGCGGTTGGCCGAACACCCTTCGCGCCTCCCGACGATCCGAGAAAGCTTCGGTGAGGGCAGACTGATTGGCCGCCTTCGCAAGGCCAAGTCCGATCGATCCGTCGCGGATCATCGACCTCAGGCTCTTCGACAGATCGGCGAATTGACCGTCTGCCGCCACGGCATCGAGGTCGGACCGTATTCCGGTCACGGCGGACGGGTCTTGGGAATGATCCAGCACGAAGCGCTCGACACGCCGCGCAGCCATCGCGAGCAAGACCGCAAGCGTCGGCAGCGTCCCGCTGGGCCAGTCGAGGATCAGGCACCCGATGCCGAATGCGGCGAGCGATCCACGGTACTTGTCGGCGTGTTGCGAACTTACCGAACTGGTCGCGCAAAGGATCCAGGTATCGACCTGGCCCTTGTCGTCGTTCGACAGGTCGATGATCTTTCCATTCACCGCATATTGCGGAACGTCGTCCGTGTAGAGTTTCGCTTCGAAATAGGTTGCGCCGTCGTCGAATGCCGAGTCGCCATCCCGTCCGCGCTGGGAACCACTCGACGCCACCCTGAAGGGCTGACTACATGTTTCCGACAGGACGACCGCCAGCAGCCCCTCGAAACCAGTGGGGCCGCTATCCTTCAACGTCTTCAGCGCGGCCTTCAAAGCCGCAAGGTGAGATTCGGTGCCGGCATCCATGGTCGCCTAGATAGCAGAGTGGACGCTGCCACAAACGAGAATCGGCCTCCGCCCTCCGAATCGCTGGCCGACCGGAGATTCCATCGGTCCACGCGGCGCCGAATGTCCGAGCGCACGAACGCCCGCGGGGGAGATGCGATTTGCCGGACGCTTCGGGTCAGATTACCCACCAAAACCGAGCCCTCGATGCCCGCAGACAGCGCTTGGCGATGGCAAATTGCGCGGTTTGATGTAGGGTTTGAGCAACCGCGGAGGTGCTACACCGCGGTGCTCCACCGCCAATTTCCGGCGGTTCGAGAAACGCCTGATTTTGAAGGACTTTTCCGCTGTCACAGATCGGTGGCGGAAAGGGAGGGATTCGAACCCCCTTTGACTCGGTGGAGCCTACCGGTCGGCGATGCATGAATATTCCATAACGTTGGACCCCGAAACCCGCAGCCGACCTTTCCGGCTATCTCCCTCTCCACAGAGTTTCGGATTTGCGGGTGAGCAACGCGGTCTTCGCCAACGCTGTCGCCTCCGAATCACCTTGCAAGACCCGGCCGACGAGATCGGGCGACAACCAGGCAAGATGGATCAGGTTGCTGACATAGTTATCGGTGATGGTTTCACGAACGGCAATTTGTGCCATCGACTGCGAGTTGCCTGCCGTGAGTTGTTCGAACCAGATCGATGCGCGTGCAATCGCCTTCACGACAACGGCGTCAGGTGTTTTGGCATTTTTATCCTCGAAGATGAGTTTGCTGGATCCGCCGCCGGAAACGGCAGGAACAGTCACCTCGAGTGAGATGACGTTGTCTTGGCCGTCGTCCTGCGATTGCTCCACGAATTTGTCCCTTAACGTCGCTAGCAACCGGTCTCGCTTGATGGAGATTTTGAGGCTTCTGTGGCTGGCGGTCACGCGCGCCAGAAGATCGGCAACACCTTGCGCCATGGGTGAGTCAGACGTCAGCGAATCCGCAAGCTCGCTTGCGATCCCAAGACCGCTGCCAATCTCCGCCGGCCGACATCGCGTTTCGCGAAGCAGGTTTGATATTTGGGCTTTATCCGACAGATAGCTTTGCAGTTTCACCCGCAGAAGCTCGTCGATCATGGTGGCGGGTAGCCGGAGCTTTGGTAGACTAGCCGCTGCGACGGAACGCCCAGTTGCCTCTGGTGTGACGTAATA
>WNFK01090496.1_pt2 | contig 13389 bp, 15 predicted proteins | sample 5400281 | NCBI WGS metagenome assembly WNFK01 (sample SAMN13153350, study PRJNA577476) | soil metagenome | isolation source: 20 cm soil on Douglas fir-dominated hillslope | place: USA:California | collected 2013-09-17
GTGCCGCCGAGAGCACGCTGTCCTCGCTGTTGGCGGCGATGTAGAGCGGCGGATGCGGGCGCTGCGTGGTGGCCGGGCGCACGTGCAGCCGCTCCGCGGAGTGGAAGCGGCCTTTGAAGTCGAACGGCGCGCCGCTCCACGCCCGACGCATGAGGGCGATCCCCTCTTCGACGCGCTCGCGACTGTCGGCACGATCGGACTGAAACGTCTGGTAGTCCTGCAACGTGCCGCCGCGCCCGATGCCGATATCGAGCCGTCCGCCGCTCACCACGTCGAGCACCGCCAGCTCCTCCGCGAGGTCCACCGGGTGGTGCAACGGCAAAAGGCTCACACCCATGCCGAGCCGCAACCTGGTCGTGCGGGCGGCGACATACGACGCGAGCACTTGAGGGGCCGGGCAGAGCCCATAGTCGTTGAAGTGATGCTCGGCGATCCACACGGAGGCATAGCCGAGGGATTCGGCGGCCAGCATCTGCGCGAGGCCGGACTCGTACACGCTCTGCTCGCTCCACGCCTCGTCGCGCTGCATCAGGAAGAACAGCCCGAATTCCATCGAACCCTCCGTCGACCGCTTACGGCGCTTCGATCCTGGGCGGGACGCTGATCGAAGTGTACGACACGAGGACCCTGCCGATCTTCGTGTCCGAGTTGAACAGAGCCATGGCTGCGATGCGCCGGTGCTCGGCCTCCGCGACCTTGCCGATGCCCTCGGCGTAGAAGGTGTAGAGGGTGTCCTTGACCGACACCACCGCGAAGATGTCGATCTGGTATTCGGACTTGATCAGCGCCGCGCGGAAGGTGCCGGCCGGCGTCCTGACCCGGTAGACCCCGGTGTACTCGGTCGTCGCTCGAATTCGTCCGGTGTACCACTTGATCGCCGGGTTGTTGACGCTGTAGACGTCCATCCGGCCGTCGAACGTCCGCGACTCACCCGGCCCGAGCCCCGCGATCAGATAGCTCAGCGGCGGCTCGAAGTACACGAGCGCCTGATAGCCATGCGTGATCTGGCTCGGCAGCACGAGGCCGCCACCGCTCACCTCGCGAATGAACAACGTCGACTCCTGCCCGATCGTTCGCTTCCAGGTCTCTCCTCGAGCGGTCTTGCTGATCGATGCCACGCTCTCGACCTCTGTCTGACCGCTGCGCGCGCCGGAGGTGATCCGATAACGCCACTCGCCGGTTTCCCAGCGGGCGAGCCGCCCGGGATCTCTGAGGGGCGGCGCCGACTCCGGGCCACCGACGACGCCGGCGCCGAGAATCTGAAGCAGCTCGACATCGGCCAGGCTCGGGGAGACGCTTTGCGCGCACGCCCGCATCGGCCCGAGACAGGACATCGAACCGCAAACAAGTGCGACAGCTGTCAACATGCGCGCGGAGCGGGCTCGCGACATAGCGGGAGCGCATGATACCGCCGCTTACGAAGGCGTCAAACGATCCGATTGCCGGTTGAGTGCGCGACGCAGTGGCAGGCGCGCGGGTTCTCGCAAGACGAGGGGCCCTGTAAGTCCGTGCCGCATCGGAAGAATCGTCGGCGCCCCACCGCGATTCGATTGGCACATTCGCTGCACGACACCGTGACGGGCTTTATCAACGCGACGACAGCCAGACGGCTGGTCTCGACATGCAGGATGGAGAAGTGATGGCGAAGCGAATTCTCGTCCCGATCGAACGAACCAAAGCGATGGAGTTCACCCTGCGCGTCGTGCGGATGCTCGCCGACGAGAGCGGCGGCATCGTCCGACTGCTCGAGGTGGTTCCGATTCCCGAGCCGCTGCGTGACTCGCGCGGCTGGATCCTCCTCACCACCGACCAGCGAATGGAGCGATTGGCGATCTCGACCGCTGAAGGGCTGCGCCGACTGGCCGCGCTCCATCTCGACGGGGTGCCGGTCGAGACGTCCGTGATCTTCGGCGAACGCGCCGACGAGATCGCGCTGGAAGCGGAGTGCTTCAACGCCGATCTCGTCGTCATGCCGCTGCCGCATCGGCGCAGCCCCGTGGCGCGGATCACCGAGCGCGCGCACCGTCTGCTCGCCGGCCGGGCCGCTGCCGAGATCGACGTCTTGCGCGTCTCGGCGCTTCGGGCCTAGCCGCGCGTCGGCGCGTCGCTCAGCCCAGGGTCGAGTCGACGATCGCCAGGGGCTCTGCCCCGCGGACGAGCTTCACCTCGGTCACGCCGATCATGCGCCGCGCATCCGTCTCCGGGATCTTCATGGGCCCGGGGGCCGGCGCGGCGCCCGGCGCCGGCTGGGGGAAGGCGGTCGACATCGCCGTGTGGAACTTCACGCTGCCTTCGACCTTCGTCAACACCTGGTGGATGTGGCCGTTGAGCACGGTGACGGAGCCGAAGCGCTTCAGCGAGGTCAGCGCGCGCTCGGCATCTTCGGTGACCCAGCCCCACTGCGGATAGACCGCCCAGAGCGGCACGTGCGCGAAGACGACGACCGGCGTGCTGGTCGCCAGCGGGGCCAGGTCCTTCTCGAGCCACTCGATCTGGTCCTGGCCGAGCGCGCCCATTCCCTCACCCTTGTACTTGAGCACGTTGACGAGGCCGACGAAGTGCGTGCCCTTGTAGTCGAAGCTCTGCCAGCCGTGTTCACCGACCGTGCCCTTGCCGTAGCGCGTGAGATATTCCTTGCCGCCGTCGAGGAACACGTCGTGCTCGCCCGGCACGTAGAAGATGCGCTCGGTCTTCACGCCCTTGAGCATCTCCGCGAGTGTGTCGAACGCGCCCGGCTTCTGTCCGTGCGTCTGGTCACCGGTGTGCAGGACGAACGCGGGAGCCGGCCGTAGCGCGTTGATCCGATCGAGCAGCTGTTGCAAGGTGGCCGCGGCATCGCTGTTCGCCTGGCCCTTGAAGCCGATGTGCGTGTCGCTGATCTGCACGAAGCTGAAGGTACCGGCCATGTCCTCCGCGGCCTCGGCCGGCCTGACCATACGCGAGGCCAGCACGCCGCCGGTCGAGGTCCAGACGAGCGCCGAGCCCGTCCACGCCATGCACTCGAGAAATCCGCGACGATCGATCCGATCCATGTGGGCCTCCGTCGGTGGTTGTGTGGGGGTGCGTCCGAAGCGTCGTTGGGTCACTTCACGATCACCGTCGCGCGCATTTTCGGGTGGAGCGCGCAGAAGTACTCGTACGTCCCGGGGCGGGTGAACGTCTGCGCGAACGTCTCGGCGTTACCGAGACCGGCCGAGGCGAATGCGCCGGTCGTGGACGTGATCGTGTGCGTCTCCTCGTCACGGTTGGTCCACGTCACGGTCGTTCCCGTGCCGATCTCGAGCGCCGTCGGCGCGAACTTGAACTCCTTGATGCCGACCGCCGCCGACCTCGCGGCGAGCGCGTGACCGGCGATCATCGACCCGGCCAGCACGAGCCCGATCATCACTGCGATCCGGATTTTCATCGTGACCTCGTGACCTCCTTTATGGTGCTCACCTCTGCCAACGCCGTTGTCGTGCGATCGTTCCCAGGGAACGATTCGTCGTCTCGCGCGTTGCGAAAGACGAAGGGGTTTCATCCCGGTGCTATTGTGGGCGGGTGGCCAACGGGGAGCGCGCGGCGTGAGTGCCCTGGCGAACCAGGCGCTGGCCTACGTCGACGCCCTGCACAACCTGGCGCGCTATCTGACCGGCAACGAAACGGACGCCGAGGACCTCGTGCAGGAGACGTACGCCCGGGCGCTGCGGGCCGAGCACCAGTTCACGCCCGGCACGAACTTGAAAGCCTGGCTGTTCCGCATCTTAAGGAACACGTTCTTGAGCTCGTATCGCCGCCAGCGCAACGATCCGACGGTGGGCGGGCTCGACACGGTGGTCACGGCGATCGAGGGCGCGGCGCCGGCCGACTGGCTGCTCGGCGACCTGGAGCTCGATCGCCTGCGCAAGGTGGTCGCCGACGAGATCGAGGCGGCGCTGATGACGCTCTCGGAGGAATCGCGCACGGTGATCCTGCTGGATCTGGAGGGACTGACGGAAGTGGAAGTCGCCGACGTCGTCGGCTGCGCGGTCGGCACCGTGAAGTCGAGGCTGGCCCGCGCCCGGGCGGCCCTGCGGCTGAAGCTCAAGGACTACGCGCGGTGAACGATCGATGAAGTGCGAAGAGGTCCGGCTGCAGCTGCTCGACTACCAGGAGGGCCGCTTGCGCCTCGAAGCGCAGAGCGCCGTGCGCGCGCATCTCGACGGCTGCCCCGACTGCACGCGCGCCGACGTGATCGAACGAGATCTGACACAGCTCCTCGAGCACCGCCTGCCGCAGCACCCCGCCTCGCTCGCCCTCAAGCGCCGGCTCGCCGCGCAGTGGTCGGAGCCGATCGTCCAGCGTTCGTGGTGGGCCCGGTCGCGGGGCTCCCTCGTGCCGGCACTGGCCGCGGCCGCGGTGATCTTCGTGGCGGCGCCCCTCGTCTACTACGAGCGCACGGCATCGCGGGCGTCGCGTGAGCAATCCGCGATGGTGACCGAGGCGGTCAACGATCATCTGCGCCTGCTGGCGAGCCAGCACCCGCTCGATGTCGAGAGCGGCGGCCTGCATCAGGTGAAGCCGTGGTTCGGCGGGCGGCTGGATTTCGCGCCGGTCGTCACCTTCGAAGGCGACGCCGACTTTCCGCTGAAGGGCGGCAGCGTCGGCTACTTCCGTGACCGAAAGGCGGCGGTGTTCGTCTACGCGCGGCGGCTGCACTCGATCACCCTGCTCGTCTTCCGCGCCGACGGACTCGCCTGGCCGGCGCGGGACCTCATCCGAATCGGCGGCCGGGAGGCGTTCGTGACGAGCGAGCGCGGCTTCAACGTGATCGTGTGGCGGCGCGGCGAGCTCGGCTACACGCTCGTCTCCGACGTCGACGCCGGTGAGCTCAAAGAGCTCGCCGGGCGGATCACGCCCGGAACGTAGCGCGGCCGCGCTAGACGGCCGTCAGCAGCCGGCCGAACCCCGCGACCGGCTCTCGCACACCGGCCATGCGGAGTGCCCGCCAGAGCGAGGCCTGGTTCGACGAGACGACCGGCTTGCCGAGATCGCGCTCGAGCACTTCGAGTACGCCGACCGTCGGCAGCCCCGTCCCGCTCAGCAGCACGGCGTCGGCCTCCGGCACGTCGGCCTGGCGCGCCAGGCGGTAGGCGCGCTCCTCGCTCTCGTCATAAATGTTCTCGACGCCGGCGAGCCGCGCGTAGCCGACCACCTTGAGCCCGGCCGCCTCCCAATACGCTCGGCCGAGCGCGCTGATGGACTCGGGATACGGGGTGCCGAGTGCCAGCTTCTTGACGCCGAGATGTTGCAGGGCGGCAAAGATCGCCTGGGCCGCGGTGAGCGCGCGCGAGCCGGTCAGCGACGCGATGCGATCGGCCAGCACGTGCTCGCGGGCAAATCCATGGCTATAGCTGGCTGCGGTGAACGCGAGCACGACGACCGCGGGGTTCACGGCTCCGAGCGCCGGCGCGACCGCCGGGAGCGAGTCGAGGTAGGCCTGCGTGCGATCTTCCATCCCACCGTGCGCGCCGGGCGCACTGGACGACGAAGACGAATCGAGCCGGGCGAAATGGATCGAGACACCGTGGGGCGTCATGCGGTAGAGCTCGGGCTCGACCGTCGGGTTCCCCGGCGGCAGGAGCACGCCGATTCGTGCGCGCCAGCCAAGCATGGTCAGTCATCCTCGCTCAGGCGGCGCATGGAGTAAAGCAGCCCGGAAGCGAAACCGCCGGCCGGCGCGCGAAACCTACTTGCGACGCGCGGGCCGGCGGTCGTTGACTCGCGGGAGCTAGCGGCCGACGCCGAGCAGGAACAGGATCAGGATGAGGGTCAGCGGCGCCCCCAGCAGCCAGAGCAAGATGTAGATCATCGCGTCTCTCCCCACGCACGCCCATGCTCGGGGTGCGGTCTGTTCGAATAGTTGAGGCTCATGCGCTCACCCGAGCCCATCCAGCCTCCGACGACTGAGCCGACGAGGCCCAGCAGCAGCGCCGTCAAGCTGCCGAGCGCGGCGTTTCGCGCCGCGAGCGCCGCGGCAGCGCTCTCGACCATCGGCGTCGCTTGAGGCGCCCAGGAGGGCGGCGCGGCGAGGCCGCCGTACCAGGCCCCGAGATAGCCGCCCGCGCCGAGCGCGGCGAAGAACAAGAGCCCCGGGATTGTCACGAGCCACGCGATCGCGCCGTGGAGCATTGCGGTCTCGGCTCGTCGCGTCCCGGTGACCCGCGCTGCGGCCCAGCCGCCGAGCACGAACGACAGGAACGAGCCGAACACGCTGAACACGAGCGTGATCAGATGAAATTCGTGCCAGGTCGCGAAGCGCTGGCCGATCTGGTGCGCGCCGATCGCGATCGCGGTGAGACCGAAGACCAGCAGCAGGGCGATCGCCGACAACGCGCCCACGAACACGCCGCTCCACGACACGTACCAGGGCAGAAACCCTTCGTCTGGTTCGAGCGCCACGATCTCCTCCACCTCAAGTCTTGCCATTGGCTTTTCCTTCTGGTGCCTTCGGCTCGCGCTCCCAGTACTTCGCGCGGCCGAGATGCGTGTACAGCCGCTCTTCGTGCTCGCGGATGAGCGGGACGCTCGGGTCGAATTCAGGAGCGGCTTCGATGTGTCGCTTCGACAGATCCACGTACACCTTCGAATCCTCCCAGCTCACCCGCTGGATCCACTCCGGCGAGACGAGCACCTTGCGGCCCGGCAGCCAGTTGCGCGTGTCGACGATGCAGTACCGGATCGCCCACGTCTCGTCGTCGACCAGAAAGTCCTCGACGTGGCCCAGGTCACCGTCCGTCGCCTGAATGTAGTAGCCGGTCACGTCGCGGACGCTCCGGAGATGGGGATCGGTGCTCTCACGCTCCCGCGCCAGCATCTCCTCGTCGACCGCGGTCGCCGGCACCGTCGGGATCGGGAGCGTCGGGTACGCCAGGTCGCCCCAGCGATACGGCCCGACCCAGTAGTACGGATAGCCGTAATACTGCGAGAACGCGATCTCGCGCTGCCGATCGACCGGGCGATCGGTATCGACCGACGGGCTGTTCTTGATCTGGTCCTTCGTCAGTGACGTCCGGAGCCGCGAGGCGCCGGGAACCACCTGGAAGGCGAACGGCGAGACCAGCACCTGGCGGCCCGGGAGCCACGTTCCGGTGTCGACGACGAAATAGCGAATCGTCCAGGTCTGATCGTCGAAGTACAGATCCTGCACGCTGCCGATATCACCGTCCATCGCCTCGATCGTGACGCCCTTGAGCTCGCCGGCGGTCCTGAGCATGTCGTCCTCCTTGCCGTCGCGTGTCCCGGTGCCTCGCGTCCCGGACCCGCCGCGTCTACTTCACGCGGGCGGGCAGGCACTCCTGCTCGTGCTTGCGCAGCTCTTCCTGAGAATTGAACTTCCTGCCGCACTGCTGACACTTGAACAGTTCCATCGTGTCCCTCCCTACTTGGTCTTCGGTGCCGGACCGTTGTCCTTCAGCGCGAGCTCGACCGTCACGCTGTCACCCTTCTTCACGTTCTGGAGCGCCGACGACGGGAAGTGGAGCAGCATCCGACCCTCGGGTGTCTTGACGAGGACTCGGCCCTTGTCCGGCGTGACGCTCGTGACCTCGCCCGTCATCGTGTGGCGGGCCGTCATGTCCGTCGCGGGCTGCGTCATCGAAGGCTGCGGCGGCGGTGTCGCGGGACCCTGTGCAACAGCGAGTCCCGCGAGCAGCAAGCCGGCGGTCGTGCCGGCGAGCATGGCTGGCAGCTTCATAGCATTTCTCTCCTTTTGTGTTTCCACTCGATCAGTGAAACAGCAACGCACGTGCCAGCGGTGCACGTCGCCGAAACGATCGAAAGCGCGAGCGATCGGCATTTCTACGCGCTCGGGCGCGACTTTTTACCTGCGCGTTACTTCCGCGGCGCGCGTTCTTACCATGTAAATCGTTCATCGGGCTTCGCGCGTGAATCGCCGACCGCCCCGGACTGCACGCGCCGCGCGCCAGCGTTTTCTGAGTTTTCCCACGCGTAGCCGCCGGCGTGCTCGGATCGGCACGTGACTTGCGGATCGAGCGCAGAGGCATTGCCGAGAGCGCCGAAGACCGATTGGGCGCCGGGGAGAACGTCACATGGCATTGACAGCAGCCGACGTCCTGATCGAAACGATTCAAGACTGGGGCGTCGAGGTCGTCTTCGGCCTCCCCGGCGACGGCATCAACGGCATCATGGAGGCGCTGCGTAAGCGCCGCGACCAGGTGCGCTTCATCCAGGTTCGCCACGAGGAAGCGGCGGCGCTGATGGCGTGCGGCTACGCCAAATTCACGGGCCGGCTGGGTGTCTGCCTCGCGACGTCGGGCCCGGGCGGGATCCATCTCCTGAACGGCCTCTACGACGCCGCACTCGACGGGCAGCCGGTCCTCGCCATCACGGGTATGGCGTTTCACGACCTCATCGGCACGTTCACCCAGCAGGACGTGGCGTTGGATCGGCTGTACACCGACGTCGCGAAGTTCAACCAGCGGATCATGGGACCGGCCCACGTCGAGAACATCACCAACCTGGCGTGTCGCACGGCGCTCGCCTACCGCGGCGTCGCGCACATCACGTTCCCGGTCGATCTCCAGGAGATGGACGCGGGCGCGTATCGCTCCAAGCGCAACGTCAAGCACCACACGTCGGACGTGTACGCGCGGAGCGCGCGCCTGCCCGCGGAGACCGAGCTGGCCAGCGCGGCGGAGGTGCTGAACGCCGGCAAGAAGGTGGCGATTCTCGCCGGTCGCGGCGCGCTGCGCGCGACGGACGAGCTCGAGCAAGCCGCCGATCGGCTCGCCGCACCGATCGTCAAGGCGCTGCTGGGTAAAGCCGCCGTCCCGGACGACAGCCCCTTTACGACCGGCTCGATCGGTCTGCTGGGCACGAAACCCTCGCAGGACGCCCTCGAAGAATGCGACACGCTCCTGATGGCCGGGACGTCGTTTCCCTACATCGAGTTCCTGCCCAAGCCCGGGCAGGCCCGCGGCGTGCAGATCGAGCTCGACCCGATGCGGATCGGCTTGCGCTATCCGGTCGAGGTCGGGCTGGTGGGCGACTGCGCCCGCACGTTGCAGGCCCTCCTGCCGCTGCTCACGCGAAAGACCGAGCGCGGATTCCTGGAGTCGGCCCAGGAGCGGATGAAAGGCTGGCTCGAGCTGATGGAGGAGCGCGCGACCCGCACCGACTCTCCGATGAAGCCGCAGGTGCTGGCGCACGAGCTGGGTCGGCGGCTCCGCACCGACGCGATCGTCGCCTGCGACAGCGGGACCATCGCCACCTGGTGGGCCCGGCATATCCCTGCGCAACGCGGCCAGATGCACTCGCTCTCCGGGAACCTCGCCACGATGGCCGCCGGGCTGCCCTACGCGATCGCCGCGCAGGTGGCCTATCCCGACCGGCAGGTGGTCGCGTTCGTGGGCGATGGCGGCTTCTCGATGCTGATGGCCGAGATCGCGACCTGCGTGAAGTACCAGCTCCCGGTCAAGGTCGTGATCGTCAAGAACAACACGCTCGGTCAGATCAAGTGGGAGCAGATCGTCTTCCTCGGCAATCCCGAGTACGGCTGCGAGCTGCAGCCGATGGACTTCGCGCTGTTCGCGCGGGCCTGCGGCGCCACCGGATTCACGATCGACAACCCGGCGGACTGCGGCCGCATGCTCGAGGAAGCGCTGGCGACGCCGGGACCGGTGGTCGTGCAAGGCGTGGTCGATCCGTTCGAGCCGCCGCTTCCAGCCAAGGTGACCCTGGATCAGGCGGCGAAGTTCGCCAAATCGCTCCTCCGGGGCGAGCCCAACAGTCAAAAAATCGCGCTCACCGTGCTCGGTGACCGGATCCGCGAGCTGGTCTGAGCGCAGGCCCAATCTACCTATTCAAGGAGACCGACATGCGATGGCTCAAGATGCTCGTGGTCGCGACGCTCGCCGCGGGGTGCGCGGTGCAGTCGTCGGGTCAGACCGATAGCCGGCAGCCCCAACCGACCCCGCAGCCGACGGCGAGCAAGCCGGCGCCGTCCGCGAAGAAGGTGGATCCCGCCGTAGTCGAGCGGCTCCAGCGCGTGATGATCCCGCTCATGGCGAAGATGAACAAGCCGCGCTCGCCGAGCGAGGTGAAGATCGGCATCATGGACGATCCGCACATCAACGCGGCCAGCGCCGGCAACGGTGAGTTCTACATCACCACCGGGCTCCTGGAGAAAGCCAACGACGATCAGATGCGCGGCGTGATCGCCCACGAGCTCGCCCACGACGATCTCGGCCACGTCGCCAAGGCGCAGCGGCTGGGCGCCGGGCTGCAGATCGGCATGGTGCTGCTCGACCAGATCATTCCCGGCAGCGGCAATCTCACTCCGATCGCCGGCGAGCTGATCTCGCGCTCGTACAGCCGCAAGGAAGAGTACGAGGCCGACAAGCACGGCGCCGAGATCCTTCAGCGGGCCGGCTTCTCCAGGGACGTCATGATCAACACGCTCACATGGCTCAACGAGACCGAGGGCGCCAGCGGCGGCGGCTTCTTTGCCACGCACCCGGCCACGGGGGATCGCATCGACGCCCTGAAGAAGAGCTAACGCGGCGAGCCTGATACCGGGGCTCCCCCTTGACGATCGCCCTTCGGCGCACTAGCGTGCTCGCACGTTCGCGTCACGCGACAGGAGGTCTTCATGGCCAAGGGCGGCTTCAAGGTGATGGACAGTGACATCCATGTCGACGAGCCCCACGACCTCTGGGATCGGTACCTGGAGCCCCGGTTCAAGGACCGCGCGCCGCGATTCGCGGCGATCGATGGCTCGCACACCAACGGCTGGCAGTTCGAGGGCAAGGTGTTCCCGGCTTTCTTCGATCGGCCGGAGCGCCGCCGCTTTGGACGCATCCGCCGCGAAAAGGCGCTGGCCCGTCATCTGGAGACGGGGCGCTACAAGGACCCGGCCGAAGACCTGCCGGGTGACGATCCGCACGCGATGCTCAAGGCGATGGACCGCGAGGGGATCGACCTCTCCATCGTCTTCCGCACACGCGGCGCGCACCTCATCGCCCTGGACGGACTCGAGCCCGATCTCTCGGCGGCGATCTGCCGCGCGTTCAACAACTGGCTGAGCGAGTTCTGCGCGACCGACCGGGCCCGTCTGAAGCCGACGGCCATTCTGCCGCTGCATGATCCCAAGCTGGCCGTCGACGAGGCGCGCCGCAGCGTGCGCGAGCTCGGCGCGGTGGCCGTGGTGCTGTCCAACCACCCGGTCAACGGCCGCGCGTGGTACGACCCGGCGTACGAGCCGCTGTGGGCCGAGGCCGAGCGGCTCGGCGTGCCCGTGGCCTTCCACGGGATCCAGATGGCCTACCAGGAGCACCTGGGGCGGCGCTTCATGGACAACTTCGTGATGGCCCACGCCGTCGCGCATCCGCTCGAGCAGATGATGGCCCTCGGCAGCCTCTTGACCGGCGGCGTCTTCGAGCGACACCCGCACCTCAAGGCGGCGTTCCTCGAAGGCAGCTGCAGCTGGGTGCCGTGGTGGCTCTGGACGCTCGACGAGCGGGTCGAGAAGTTCGGCGACGACGAGCGCTTCCACCTGACCATGCGCCCGAGCGAGTACTTCCAGCGCAACTGCTGGGTCTCGGTCGATCCCGACGAGGACGTGGTCCGCCACGCGCTGCCGTCGATGGGCGACGACAACATCGTCATCTCGACGGACTGGCCCCACGACGACTCGGCCTATCCGCGCGCCGTCGAGACGTTCCTCAGCCTCGAGGGCGTGACCGATACGACCAAGCGCAAGATTCTCTGGGACAACTGCGCGCGGCTCTACGGCCTCGGCTAGCGCGCGCTCGGCTCCGGCTCCGCCGGCGGGTCGTCCGGATCGCGCGGGCTGCGGAGCGCGTAGGCGGCGGGCAACACGAGCAGGGTGAGCGCGGTCGAAGAGACGAGGCCCCCGACGACGACGCGCGCCAGCGGCCGCTGGATCTCGGCGCCGATGCTCTGGGACAGGGCCGCCGGCAAGAATCCGATCACGGCGACGATCGCCGAGACCACGATCGCCCGGAATCGCAACTCGCAGCCGCGCGCGATCGCGTCGTCCGGGGGCAGGCCCGCGTCGAGAGCCTGCCGGATCGACGAGACGAGCACCACCCCATTGAGCACGCTCACGCCGAAGACCGCGATGAAGCCGACGGCGGCCGAGATATTGAAATTCGTCCGCCAGAAATACAGCGCCAGGGTGCCGCCGATCAGGGCGAAGGGGAGGTTGAGCATGATCAGGAGCGCGTCCCCTATCGACTGGAAGGCGCCGAAGAGCAGGACGAAAATGATGAAGACCGCCAGCGGCACGATGAAGTAGAGGCGTACCAGCGCGCGCTGCTGGTCCTCGAAGCGGCCGCTCCACACCATGCGGTAGCCTTCGGGTAGCTTCACGGCCGCCTCGACTTTTTTCATCGCCTCGGCCACGAGCCCGCCCATATCACGCTCTCGGGCGCTCCACTTGACGACCACGCGCCGGACGTTGCCTTCGCGCACGATCTCGGTCAACCCCTCGGTCTTGACGAACTCGGCGAGCTGGCTCACCGGAATGCGCTCGCCGCTCGGCGCGCTGACGGTGAGATTGCGCAGGCTGGCCACGTCGTTTCCCTCGCGCCGCAACCGCACGACCAGCTCGAACCGTCGCTCGTTCTCGAAGACCTGGCTGACCGTGCGCCCCTTCGTCGCGGTCTCGAGCACGTCCTGCACGTCCTGCACATTGATCCCGTACCGGGCCGCGGCCGCCCGATCGACCTTGATGCGGAGCTCGGGCATCCCCACCTCGTGGTCGTAGTCCAGGTCGGCGACGCCCCGAATGTCCTTCAAGAGGCCGACGATCTCCTTCGCCTTGCCGTCCATGACGAAGGTATCGGGCCCAAACAATTTGATGGCGAGCTCACCCTTGGTCCCGGCGAGCGCCTCGTCCACGTTGTCCTTGATCGGCTGTGAGAAATTCGTCGAGATGCCTGGGATGTGCTCGAGCGAGGCAGTCATGACCTCGATGAGCCTCTCCTTGTCACGGGTCGTCCGCCACTCTTCGCGGGGTTTGAGGCCCACGTAGAACTCGACGTTGTCCGGTGCCTCGGGATCCGTGCCGTCGTCCGGCGCGCCGAGCTGCGACACGACGGTTCGGACTTCCGGGAACTGGAGGAATCGCTCGCGAATCTCCCGCACGTACGGGCTCACCCCCTCGATCGAGACGCCGACCGGGAACTTCACCCGCACCCACAGGTCGCCTTCGTCCAGCTCGGGGAGGAACTCCTTGCCCAGCAGCGTGAAGACGAAGAGCGAGAGGGCCAGGCAGAGCGCCGCGCTCGCGATCGGAATCAGCGGCCGGCGCAGGCATCGGCGGAGGATCGGCAGATACGGCCGTCGGAGCCAGCGAAGGAGCGGGCTTTCGCGGTCCGCCGGCGG
>WNFK01037864.1_pt3 | contig 13388 bp, 11 predicted proteins | sample 5400281 | NCBI WGS metagenome assembly WNFK01 (sample SAMN13153350, study PRJNA577476) | soil metagenome | isolation source: 20 cm soil on Douglas fir-dominated hillslope | place: USA:California | collected 2013-09-17
CCGAGTCGGCGCGGTCGGAGCTCCCCGACCGCAACATCCCCGCGCGCATGGCGACCAGCCTCGCGCGCCGGCTGCAGGACCCGATGGCGGAGATCCTGAAGGTCGACCCGCGGCACCTCGGCCTCGGGTCCGAGCAGGGACTGGTCAGCAAGGCCAACGCGCGCCGGGTGTTCGTCGAGATGATCGAGTCCGCGGCCGCGCACGTCGGCTGCGACGTGAACCGCGCGACGCCCGCGTTCCTGGAGATCGTCCCGGGCCTCGGACGCGACGGCGCGCGCAAGATCGTCGAGCGGCGCAGGCAGACTCCGTTCCAGAGTCGCGAGGAGTTGCGCTCCGAGGGGCTCTTGAACGAGGTGCAGTGGACGAACGTCGCCGCCTTCCTGCGCGTGCGCGCCTCCGCCGAGCCGCTCGACGCGACCGGTCTGCACCCCGAGCAGTACCCGCTCGTCCGCCGGCTGCTCGACAGCTGCGGAGCCAGCGTCCAGCAGGCGCTCGGCCGCTTCGGCGCGACGCGCGGCCTGCGGCGCAACGATTTCGAGGTCGATGAAGCCACCTGGCGCGATCTCATGCGCGAGATCTCCTGGCCTGGACGCGATCCGCGCCCGCGGTCGCACGTTCCGGAGCTGCTCGATCCCGACGCGGACCCCGTCCGTCTCGTCAAGGACCGCGTCGTCGAGGGCGTCGTCACCAACGCGACGAGCTTCGGCGTGTTCGTCGACGCCGGATTGCCCACCGACGCGATGGTCCACATCAGCGAGATCTCGGATCGCTATGTGCGCGACGCACGCGAGCTCCTCTCGATCGGACAGGTCGTCCGTGCGCGCATTCTCGAAGCGGGCGGCCAGCGCCTGACGCTCTCGCTCAAGGGCGTGCCCCCGCCCCAGCGCGAGTTCCGGCACGAAGGCGGAGCGCGCCCGCAGCGCGAGGATCGCGGTCGCGGACCCGGAGGCCCGCGACCCGGCGGGGACGGGCCGCGCGGCCGCGGGGGACGCGGGCGCGAACGCCCCGGGCGCGAGGACGAGCGCGCCGGACCGCCGCCGAACGTGCGCGCCGCGCAGACGCGACGCGACGGACTGGGCGCGCGCAGCGGTCGCCGCGGCGATCGCCCCGGTGGTGGCCGCGGCGGCGGACGTCCGGGCGGTCGCGACGACCGCGGCGGACGCGGAGGCCGCGACGGCGACATGGGACGCGACGAACGCGTCAGCATCGACTCGATCAACCGCGAGAAGGCGGCGTACAGCCCCTTCGCGTCCTTCTTCAAGGCGAAGAAGGCCGACGAGAAGAGCGCGGAGTCCTAGGCCAGGGCTCCGGCTACTGGCGCAGGCGCTCGAGCGACGCGAGCGCCTCGCGGATGCGCTCGTCCGCCAGCAGGTCGCGCAGTTCCGCGAGCTTGTCGCCGAGCGGCTCCTCGTCGTGGTCCATCGACGGGTGGACGCGGCCGCCCGCGAGGAGTTCGCCCGGGCCGGCGGCGCGAATTTCCTCGCGGCCGGTCGGGAGGGGGCCGGGGATCGAGGGAGTGTGCTTCCAGCCCTCGTCCTGCACCTGTCCGAAGGGGTCGGTCTCGGCGGGCGGACGCACCACGTGCGACGTGGCTTTGCGCGGCAGCAGGCGACCGAGGTCGTCGAGCATGTCGAGCAGGCCCAGGCGCGCGCCGTTCGTGGACGCATCGTGGGCGTGCTCGCCGTGGGGCGCGTACTCCACGCCCTGGTGATCGGTCGCTTCCACGACGACGGTCGGCGCGGCCAGGCTGGCGGCCTTGAGCGCTTCGATCGTCGCAGCGACGCCCTGCAGCGCCTGGTGCAGCTCGCTGTGGCTCGCGTGGAGGCGTCCTTCGACGCGCGCACCGAGCTGGTCGAGACTCGCGGCGAGCCGGTACATGGCGTCCGCGGGGGCGTCGTTGGCGGGCGCCGGCTGATTCCGGTCCTGCTGCGACTGCAGCGCGTCCTTCAGGTACACGAACTCGATGCGCAGACCCTGGAGCCCGTCGCCGAGGTGCGCGATTTCGCTGGCGAGCTTGTCGATCGACGGCGAGGTCGAGGACGCGGCCTCCTGGACGAACCGGGCGCGCGAGCGACTCGCGCGCGCGGCGAGCCACACGCCCCACAGGACGAAGCTTCCGACGAGCATCGGAGAGCTCGTGACGCCCCTCGCCGCGAGGCTGTGGACCATCCAGCCGTAGGTCGGCATGACGGTCGGCAGGACGGCGAGCGCGACACCCGTGACGAGCATCGCGAAGCCGGTCCCGACCAGCAGGAACTCCGACGCGCCGCCGCGCACTTCGGTCTGCGCAGCGACGGCTTCGTGCCGGACGGCTTCTTCGTCTGTGTGCGACCTGTCGTAATCCCTGGACATGTGCTGATTCCCGTTCCGCGGAGTGTGGGGAGGTCGGTCCGACCGGAGCGACCGGTGGGGGGCCGAGGAGAGCTCCTCCGGCCGACCTCGACCGGAGGATTCCCCGTCCAAGGTTCGGGTGGACCGCTCCCTGTTCTTGAGGGCAAGCGGGTTCTCGTGCTCCGAGTGGCGGCCGAGGAGGAGGTCAGCGGCGCTCCAGGTCGGTACAGTGGGCGTCCGATCGGGATCCGGCGCCCGCGCGCCCTTCCCCGCTGGAGGCCATGGGTCAGCTCCGGATCATCAAGGGCATTCCCGTCTCCCGAGGCCTCGCCCTCGGAAGGGTCCACGTCGTCCGGGCCCGGCCGACCGTCGTGCCGACCTGGTCGGTGCCGGGGGAGGAGGTCGATCGCGAGATCCAGCGCCTCGAGGAGGCGATCGACCAGACCAGCACGGAGCTGCGGCGCCGGCAGGGCCTCGTCGCCGCGCAGTCCGGCTCGAAGGACGCCGAGATCCTCTCCGTGCACCGGATGCTGCTCCAGGATCCGAGCTCGCGCAAGAAGGTCGAGACCTGCATCCGCGACCAGCGCATCAACGCCGAGGCCGCGGTCCAGCAGCTGATCGAGCGCTTCCGCGTGACGCTCGGCTCCCTGGGCGGCGAGGGGCTGCGCGGCTACGCGGCCGACTTCAGCGATCCGTGGCACGCCGTGCTCGACGCGCTGCTCAAGCGCGAGCGCGACCACATGGTCGCGGTCGGCGAGCAGGTGATCCTCGCCGCGGCGGAGCTCACGACGCAGGTCGTCACGTTCCTCGAGCGCGAGCGCGTGCTCGCGGTGGTCACGGAGACCGGTGGACGCTTCTCCCACGGCGCCGTGCTCGCGCGCTCGTTCGGCATCCCCTGCGTCGTCGGACTCTCGAACCTCCTGTCGCGCCTCGAGCAGGGGATGCGCGTCAGCGTCGACGGCGACCGCGGCACGGTGCAGCTCAAGCCCGACGACGCGGACGTCGACCGCTTCCTCGAGCGTCTCGCGCGACGCAAGGCGCGCGAGAGCCGGATGGCCGTGCACGCCTCGCTGCCGAGCGTCACGCCGGACGGCCGGCAGTTCGGCGTGTGCGTGAACATCGAGACGCTGCAGGACCTCGACACGTTCCCGGTCGAGAACTGCGACGGCGTCGGCCTGCTGCGCACGGAGTTCCTGTACATGGAGAGGAACCAGTTCCCCTCCGAGGACGAGCAGTACCGTCTCTACCGGCGCGTGCTCGAGCGCATGCGCGGCCGCGCCGTGACCCTGCGCACGCTGGACATCGGCAACGACAAGTGCCTGTCGTACTTCAAGACTCCCGAGGAGGCGAATCCCGCGCTGGGATGGCGGGGCCTGCGCATCTCCCTCGAGTGGCAGGACCTCCTGCGCGTCCAGCTCCGCGCCGCGCTGCGGGCGAGCGCGCACGGCGAGCTGCGGATCCTGTTCCCGATGGTGACGTCGATCGAGGAGGCGCGCGCGGCGCGCCGCATCTTCGAGGAGGTGCGCACCCAGCTCGTCGAGCAGGGACACGAAGTCGCCGGGCACGTCCCGTGCGGGTTGATGGTCGAGGTTCCTTCGACCGTGCTCGTCCTGCGTCACCTCCTGCCGGAGACCGACTTCGTCAGCGTGGGCACGAACGACCTCGTGCAGTACCTCCTGGCCGTCGACCGCGACAATCCGTGGGTCGCGAAGCTCTACGATCCGCAGCATCCCGCCGTGTGGCACGCGCTCTCGCTCGTCGCGCAGGCGGCTACGCGACCGCGCTGCTCCTCATGGGTCTCGGGTTCGACTCCGTCAGCGTCGTCCCGACTCTGCTGCCCGAGGTCAAGCTCGCCGTGCGCGAAACTCCGGATTCCGAGGCGCGCGATCTCGCGGCGGAGGTCTTGCGGCAGGAGACTTCGCTCGGCGTCGGCCGGGTCCTCGCGCAGGCGCGGGAGCGCTTGCACCGACGCCATCTCGCGGAAGCCAGCGAAGAAGCCGCCCTCGAGGGAAGCGACACGGTCGGCGACGGCGCCGGCGACGTGGGAAGTCGAGAACGCAGCTGAACTCGGCGCTGCCGCGGCGCCACCGTGCTTGGTAAGCTCTGCCGTCGGGGGGGAGGGAGGATTGCCGGGTGCGAAGAGTGAGGTGGGGTAGGGAGAGACCGGGGACCCCGCGTCGGGGCCGCTGGTCGCAGGCCGAGGTCGCGCGACTCAAGGACCTCTACGGGCTCAAGGACGAGCGCGCCATCGCGCGCGAGCTGAACCGCCCCGTCGAGAGCGTGCGGCGGATGGCGCAGTCGATGTTTCCGGTCGCGACGCGCACCGGGCCGTGGACGCCGGTCGAAGTGCGGAACCTGCGCAAGTACCTGGGCGGATCGCCGCTCGAGGACGTCGCGCGCATCCTGGGACGCGGCGTCGAGGACGTGCGGAAGAAGCTCGACGACCTGCGCACGACGCAGCAGACGGGGCGCTGGACCCAGGCGGAGACCGCCGAGTTCAAGCGCCTGTACGGCACGCGGACGGACGAGGACCTGGCCGTCATCTTCGAACGGTCCGTCGAGGCGGTGAATCGCCTCGGGGTGCGGCTTTGTCTGGCGAAGGACAAGGCCTTCGTGCGCCGGCTCTCGGGTCCGGCCTCGTCGCGGATGCCGCGCTGGGATCCGGCCGAGATCGACAGGCTGACCACGCTGTACCCGGTCGTCCCCAATCTCGAGATCGCGCAGAACCTCAACCGCTCGGTGAAGAGCGTCGTCTCGAAGGCCCACAACCTGGGACTGCGGAAGGAAGCCGACCGGCTGCGCGAGATGGGCCGGCAGAACGTCAGCCTGCGCCACCGCAGGTCGGTCGCGACGATCGAGACCTGAGCCCCGCCTCCGGCGAGCGCGCACGATCCGCTCAAGTGTCCGCCGTACCAGGACGATGGTACGGCCGGGATGGACTGGAGCGTCGACCTGGCGGCGGATGCACCGCCCTCGCGACAGCTGGTCCGCGCGGTCCTCGACGCGATCGCGCGCGGCGAGCTCGCGGCAGGGGACCAGCTGCCTTCCGTGCGCCAGCTCGCCGCGAAGGCGCTCGTGAACCACAACACGGTCGCGCGCGCGTACCGCGACCTGGAGCAGCTGGGTGTCGTGCGCGGACAGAACGGGCTCGGCGTCTTCGTCAGCCCGGTTGGCCCGCGCATCGCTCGCGACGAGCGACGCGGGGACACGCTCGACGAGTTCCGTCGCGCAGCCGTCGAGGCTCTGCGCGCCGGCCACGCGGCCGACGATCTCGTCGCCCACGTCTCCAAGCTTCGAACCCGGAGGATCGCATGAACTCGATCGTCGAAGTCCGCGGCCTGACGAAGCGTCTCGGAGGCCGCGCGGTGCTCCAGGATCTCGACCTGAGCCTTCCCGCGGGCTCGATCACGGTCCTCCTCGGCAGCAACGGGTGCGGCAAGAGCACGCTCGCGCGACTCCTGCTCGGCGTCGAACGCCCCGATCGCGGCTCGATCCGGATCGCCGGTCTCGACCCGCTGCGCGACGGCAGGGAGCTGCGCGGCCGCATCGGCTTCGTCCCCGACCATCCGGACGTGTACGACTGGATGACGTCGGCGGATCTCTACGACTTCCTGCGCCCGCAGTACCCGCGCTGGAACCCCGCGATCGAGGCGCGTCTCGTCGCGCGCTGGCGCATCCCCGAGCACGCGCGCTTCGGCGAGCTCTCGCGGGGCGAAGCCGCGAAGGCGATGCTCGTCGCCGCGCTCGCGCCGCAACCGGACTTCTACCTGCTGGACGAGGCCTTCGAGGGGCTCGACCCGGTCGTGCGGGACGACGTGCTCGCCGGAGTCCTCGAGGAGCTCGAGCTCGACGGTCGCGCGGCGCTCGTGGTGACGCACGCCCTCGATCTCGCGGTGCGCATCGCGGACCGCGTGGCCGTGCTCGCGGGCGGACGGATCGCCGCATCCATGGACGTGGAGGACGTCGACGGGATCCGGACGCTCAAGGAGCTCGTCGGGAGCGCCGCGTGATGCAGTCGCTCGCTCTCTACGTCCGGAAGGAATGGCGCGACCAGCGCGTCGGGCTGCTCGGCCTCCTCGTCGCGCTCCCGCTCCTGTTCGCGGTCGTGTGCGTCGCCGGCGACGGGACGGCCGTGCTCGAGGAGTTCCTGCGCCCCGGCGTCGCGGCGGCTTGCGGTGCGCTGGTCGTGTTCTTCGGCGTGGGGACCGATCTGGTCCCGCGCGAAGTGCGCGGGACGCGCGTCGGGTTCCTGGCGCGCCTTCCGGCCGGGCTCGGACGTGCGTTCGCCGCGAAGCTCGTGTTCTTCGCCGCGACGACGCTGGTCGTCGCCGGCTACGCGGCGGGGATCGCGCTCGCGGCCTCGATCTTCCGGACCGGAGCGCCGCCGGAGGCGTTCCTCGGTCCGGTCGAGGAGCGTTCCGTCCTCCTCGCGATCGGACTGGCGCTGTGGATCGTCGCGGCGTCGACGTGGGTGCAGCAGGGAGCGCTCGCGATCCCGACCGCCGCCGCCGTCGCCGCTCTCCTGTGCAGCCCGGCCTGGTTCTTCTTCGGGCCGCACTCGGTCCTCGAGCCGACGGTGGCCGAATTCCGCGCGTTCGCGGCGCTGTGCGCTCTCGGATCCTGCGCCAGCGCGGGGGCGGCCTTCGTCCACGGTCGTCGCTTCGGCGCGGACCAATCGTCGCGGGCCGTGCTCGCCGGCGCGGTCGTGGCCGTCGCATCGCTCACGCCCGCCTGGCTCTGGTCGGCGCACAGGCTCTACGCCGCGCACCACTGCGATCCGAACGCTCGCGGCTTCTGGATCGAGGACGTGCGGCTGATCGCGGACGGGCGGAAGGCCGAGATCGACGGGGTCCTCGGCGTCGCGCGCGAGACCTTCACCGTCGATCTCCAGGGCGTCTTCGCACGACTCGCGACGCGTGCGAGGCAATATGCCTCGCTCCCCGCGGTGATCCGGGATCGACGCTCCAGGGTCTGGGAGCGCGCGGGCCGCTGGCTCGTCCAGGACGGCCGGACGCGCGTCTACGAGCTGTTCGATCCGGCGACGCTGGAGTTCCTGCCTGCGGATCTCTGCGCCGCGGATCGAGTCGGGCCGATGCTTCCGGACGGTCGCCTGCTCCTCGCGCGAGATGGCGAGATCTTCACGTTCGATCCCGACAGCTCCGAGCGGACTCGGATCGCGATCTCGGGTGGACACGCGTCGAGGGTCGATTGGGTGTTCGACCCCTCGCAATCCTCGCGGGTCCGCGCTCTCGAACCTCCGTTCGTCGTCGTATGCGCGGGCTCCCGGCCATGCCTCGCGCGACTCGATCTGGAGCACCACGAGCTCGTTCCGGCGCTCGGATCGGAAGCATCGTTTTTACGCTTCATCGCGCTCGGGCAGGCGGACTCGGCGATCGCCGTGGAGGACAACCAGCGCCTGGTGCGGGTGAAGTTCGGCTCGGACGAGCGCGCCGTGCTCCTGCCCCGCGCGCGCTGAGCCCGGCTTGTCCCGCGGGCGCGAACCCGCGACAATGCGCGCGCGTGCAATCGCCGACGAATCGCGGACCATTCCAGCGGACCGCCGCGGCTCTTCTCCTGGCAGTCGCGGGGTGCCAGACGGTCCACAACGCGCGCGTCGCCCAGGACGTCGCCTCGGCCGGTCCGGGCGAGCGCACGCCGACCGCCGCGGAACTCGGGCTCGCGAGCGACGGTCCGGTGGCCCTCGACGACATTCTCGGGAAGGCGCTGGCCGTCCATCCCTCGATCGTCGCCGCGCACCAGAACGTCGCCGCGGCGGAGGCGCGCGTCCGCGAGACCGAGGCGACGCTGCTTCCGCAGGTCTCGGCCAACGGGTCGATCGTCTACCGCGACGCGAAGGGATTCCCCGCGTCGGCGACCGACGTGGAGCACCGCTTCCAGTCCTACGGCTTCGACGTCAGCTGGCTCCTCTTCGATTTCGGCAAGACGCGCGCCCAGGCGCGCAACCTGGCCGAGCTGTGGCTGGCCGCGCAGGCCGACGTCAAGACGACCGAGCTCGACGTCGCCCTGGCCGTGCGCACGGCCTACTTCGATCTCTCGCGCCAGATCGAGCTCCTCGCCGTCGCCGACGAGACCGTGCACCAGTTCGAAGTCCACCTGGAACAGGTCCACGGATTCGTCGACGTCGGGACGCGCATCCCTTACGACGAGACGAAAGCCCAGGTCGATCTCGGCAACGCCCGTCTCGCGCAGGTCAAGGCGCGCGATGCGATGCTCTCGGCCAAGTCGACGCTCGCGAGCGCGGTCGGGCTCGCCGAGGTCGTCGACTGGATCCCGGACGCGGATGCCTCGCTACCGGACGTGCCGGAGGAGTTCGATGCGGCCTGGTCGCTCGCGCAGGAGAATCAGCCGAGCCTCGCCGCCGCGCACGCGCGCGAACTCGCGGCCTCCGCACTGATCGACGCGCGCATCGCTTCGCTGTATCCGTCGCTCGACCTGAGCTTCGGCTACACCGTGAGCGGTTCGACCTTCCCGCTCTCGTGGAGCTGGCTGATCGGACCGGCGATCCAGTGGATCCCTTTCGACGGCTTCCAGCGCCTCGCCACGATCGACGAGGCCGTCGCCAGCCTCCGCGCCGCGCGCGCCGCCCGCGCGCAGATCGAGCAGCTGACGTGGCTCGACGTGCGCCGCGCCTGGCTCGCGATCCGCGACGCGCGCGAGCGAATGGAGCTCACGACGCTCACGGTGCGCAACGCCCAGCAGAACCAGGAGCTCGCCAAGGGGTTGTTCGACGTCGGGAAGGCGACCTCGATCGAGCTCGCCGACGCCGAACAGGCCCTGGCGCTGGCCCGTGCCGAGCGCGTCCAGGCCCGCGCCGACGAGCAGACCGCCGTGGCGCAACTCGCCAAGTCGATCGGGATCCCGGTCGAGGGAGAATGAACGGATGAAAGGACTCCTTTGGCTCGTGGGCATCGCGATCGCCGCGGCCGCGAGCTGGTACTACTTCGGTTCGAAAGCGGCGCGCGCGGCGTCGGCGCATTCGCTCTTCCGCACCGCCAAGGTCGAGCGCGGAGAAGTCGTCGAGGGCGTCGCCGCGAGCGGCACGGTGCAGCCCACCGTGCTCGTGCAGGTCGGCACGCAGGTCAGCGGCGTCATCGAGAAGCTGTTCGTCGACTTCAACGCGAAGGTGACGGCCGGACAGACGATCGCGCTCCTCGACTCGCGCCGCCCCGCCGCGCAGATCGCGCAGGACGAAGCGGCCGTCGCGCGGGCGAAGGCGGATCTCGAGCGCATCCGCGCGCTCGTCGCCCAGGCTCGATCCGACGTCGATCGGGCCAAGGCCGTCGTCGCTGCATCCCAGGCCGACGTCGAACGGGTCCACGCGCTCCTGACGCAGGCGGAGCACGATCTCGACCGCCAGAAGACGCTCGTCGATCGCAAGCTGACGTCGCCGGCCGACTACGACGCCGCACTCGCGACGAAGGGGTCGTTGACGGCGCAGCTGGGGTCGGCCGAAGCCGCGGTGCTGCAGAACCAGGCCCAGGTCGCCGTCGCCGAGGCGACCGTCCGCCAGGACGAGGCGCAAGTCGGCGTCGGCGAGGCGGCGGTCGCGCAGGCGGCCGCGCTGCTCAAGGGCGACCAGGTGAACCTCGACTACACGACCATCGTGTCTCCCGTCGACGGCGTCGTCGTCTCGCGCAACGTCGACGTCGGCCAGACTGTCGCGGCGAGCCTCCAGGCGCCGACGCTGTTCCTGATCGCGCAGGACCTGACGAAGGTGCAGGTCCAGACGAGCGTCTCCGAGGCGGACGTCGGAAAGGTGCACGAGTCCCAGAAGACGCGCTTCACCGTCGACGCCTACACCGACAAGACCTTCGACGGCGTCGTGTCCCAGGTGCGCATGGCGTCGACCACCGTCTCGAACGTCGTCACGTACACCGTGATCGTCGATGCGTCGAATCCGGACGGGTTGCTCTTCCCGGGGATGACCGCGAACGTCGTGTTCGAGGTTTCGCGCAGCGCGCCGGATGCGCTGCGCGTGCCGGCGACGGCGTTGCGGCTGCAGCCGGCCGCGGATCTCCTCGAGAGCGCGGGCACTCCGAAGCGCGAGGGAGTCCGCGAAGGCGGCAAGCGCGGCGCTGCAGCGGCCAAGGCGAAGGCGAGCTTCGTGTACGCGACCACTCCGGACAACCGCCTGCGCGCGATCCCGGTCCTGGCCGGGATCTCGGACGGCATGTTCACGATCGTCACGCCCGCGGAAGGCGCCGCTCTCGAGGACGGGCTCGAGATCGCGACGGCGATCCTGCGCGAGGAGGAGCCCGCGACGACGAATCCCTTCGCGCCGCCTCGGATGGGCGGCGGTCGCGGCGGCCGGTGACGGAGGCGCGAGATGGCCCTGATCGAGATCGACGACGTCTGGCGCGTCTACACGATGGGGGACGTCGACGTCCCGGCGCTCCGCGGCGTCTCGTTCCACGTGGAGCAGGGGGAGTTCGTCGTCATCATGGGCTCGTCTGGCTCGGGCAAGTCGACGCTGATGTCGATCCTCGGCGGCCTCGATCGCCCGACGAAGGGCCGCTACCGCCTCGACGGGATCGACATGGCCGAGCTCTCGCGCGCGAAGCTCGCGCGCGTCCGGAACGAGCGGATCGGATTCGTGTTCCAGTCCTTCAATCTCCTCACCCGCACGAGTGCGCTCGAGAACGTCGAGCTGCCGCTGCTCTATGCGCACGGCACGACCCGCGCGGAGCGCCACGCGCGCGCCGGCGCGTCGCTGGAGCGCGTCGGGCTCGCCGATCGCGCGCGCCACCATCCGAGTCAGCTCTCCGGCGGTCAGCAGCAGCGCGTCGCGATCGCGCGCGCGCTCGTGAACCGGCCGTCGATCGTGTTCGCCGACGAGCCGACGGGAAACCTCGACTCGAAGGTCTCGGCGAGCCTGATGGCGCTCTTCCAGGAGCTGAACGACGCCGGAATCACGATGGTCTTCGTCACGCACGAGCCCGACATCGCGCAGTACGGGAAGCGCAAGATCGTGCTGCGCGACGGCTTGATCCAGAGCGACGAGTCGATCGTCGGCCGCACGATTGCGACCAGCGCGACTGCCGCGGCGGCGAGCCAAGGAGCGGCAACCTGAGCGCCATGTCGCTTCGGATCGCGCTGCGCGCCCTCGCGCGCAACCGCGTGCGCTCGGCGCTGACGATGCTCGGCGTGATCATCGGCGTCGCCGCGGTGATCGCGATGGTGGCGATCGGCCAGGGGGCGACGGAGTCGGTGAAGAAGCAGATCGCGAGCATGGGGCAGAACCAGCTCATGATCATGCCGGGCTCGTCGTCGTCGGGCGCCGTGATGTTCGGGTCGGGGACCGTGCAGACGCTGGCGCCGCAGGACGCCGTGTCGATCGTTCGCGACTGTCCTTCCGCCGAAGCCGTCGCCGTGATCGTCCGGACGCGCGCGCAGGTGACGTTCCAGGACCTGAACTGGGCGCCCGCGACCGTGCAGGGCTGCAGTCCGAGCTACCTCACCGTGCGCGACTGGGCCGTCACCGAGGGCGAGAACTTCACGGACGCCGACGTGAAGAACGCGGCGCAGGTCTGCCTCGTCGGGCAGACGGTCGTCGACAACCTGTTCCAGACCGAGAGCCCGGTCGGCAAGCGCGTCCGTCTCAAGGGCCTGCCCTTCCGCGTCGTCGGCGTGCTCGACCGCAAGGGCGCCAGCACGTTCGGCAGCGACCAGGACGACGTGCTGCTCCTGCCGTGGACGACGGTGAAGAAGAAGCTGCAGGGCTCGACCTTCAACACCGTGGATCAGATCCTCGTCACAGCGCCGACGTCCTCGGCCCTCAAGCCGCTCGAGGACGAGGTCCGCGCGACGCTGCGCGCGAACCACCATCTGCAGCGCGACTCCGGCCCCGAGGCGCTGGACGATTTCACGATCCGGAACATGGCCGAGCTCCTGAGCGCGAATGCGGCGACGACGACCGTGATGACCTCGTTGCTCGCGGCGATCGCCTCCGTGTCGCTGCTCGTCGGCGGAATCGGAATCATGAACATCATGCTCGTGTCGGTGACCGAGCGCACCCGCGAGATCGGCTTGCGCATGGCCGTCGGCGCCGGCGCGCGCGACGTGTTGTCGCAGTTCCTGGTCGAAGCCGTGGTGCTCTCCGGCATCGGCGGCATTCTCGGGATCGCCCTCGGCGCGGGCGGAGCGATCACCGCGTCGCGCATCGCGCACTGGCCCGCGATGGTTTCGGCGCAGGCGATCGTGCTCGCCGTGCTCTTCTCGGGCGCCGTCGGCGTGATCTTCGGCTTCTACCCCGCGTGGCGCGCGAGCCGGCTCGATCCGATCGAGGCGCTGCGGTACGAGTAGAAGGGAGCGATCATGGGGTGAGACCGCGCAGCAGGCCCCAGACCTCCTCGAAGGGCTCGGTGGTGGGCGCTGGCTCGCCATCGGACGGAGAATAGACCTGCACGATCTTGACGGTCGAGCCGAGCGTGACGGCGAGGGTGCGCGAGGTTCCGTCGACCGTCGGCTCCCCGGCGGCCTCCGGCCAGTCGAAGAAGCGCCGATCCGCCAGCGTCTGCCGCAACGTCGCGACCTGCTCGCCGTCGATCGCGAGCCTCCACTTCACCCGCGACTTGGAGTACTCGACCGCTCGCACGGCGAGCGGCTCCATCGCGATGCGCTCGGCGGCGACCGCGCCGGCCGGCGGCGTCACCGGAGGAAAACGCCTTAGGAGCCAGGCCGCCACTTCCTCGACGTGGTAGCCGAACGGACCGGTCTTCCCCTTGTACGCGATCGCGCCGTCCTCGCCGACGATGTACAGGCGCTCCGGCCATCCGGCGTAGACCTGGTTCGCGGGGTTCTCGATCGGGTCGATCGCGATCGGGATCGAGTAGTCGCTGCGCTGGACGAAGTCGCGGACGATGTTCAGCCGGTCGTCGAGCGTGACGGGTTGCGCGTAGCACACGCCCTCTTCCTCGTTCGAGTCCATCTGCCACTCGTCGAGCGGATGGGCCTCCTTGACGTACACGGTCAGGAAGCTCGCGCGGTCCTGGTATTGGCGGTACAGGTCCTGGACGCGCTCGACCGAGCGCCGGAAG
>WNFK01116588.1_pt1 | contig 13385 bp, 14 predicted proteins | sample 5400281 | NCBI WGS metagenome assembly WNFK01 (sample SAMN13153350, study PRJNA577476) | soil metagenome | isolation source: 20 cm soil on Douglas fir-dominated hillslope | place: USA:California | collected 2013-09-17
GGCGAGCGGATGGAATGCTTTGGTCGCATCGACCATGGTGTTGCAGGCGGCTTGTGCCTGGGAATTGGCATTCTGACACTGCGGTTCCTGCGCCGCCAGCGGGAGCGCGACAACCGTCAACAAGACGAGTGATGGCATGTATGATTGCATGGACCCTCCTGGTAGTCGCGGCTGACCCCGGGGCGTCGCCCCGGGGTAAGCCGTCCGTTACCGTTCTGAGAATCGCACGCCTGTCTTCCCCGCGTGCACTTCACCAATCAACCAGGCCGGGACCTTGGCGCTCTCCGCGGCCTGGACCACGGCGTCGACGTCGTCACGCGCGACCACGGCGATCATCCCGACACCGAGATTGAACACACGGCGCATCTCGTCGACGGAAACCTTGCCGGCGCGCGTCAGCACGCGGAACAGCGGAGGCCAGGGCCACCCGCCGACATCGACGACCGCCTGACATCCATCGGGCAGCACGCGGACCAGATTGCCGGCGATGCCGCCTCCGGTCACGTGCGCCAGCGCGTGCACGCGCCGCAACACGGGCGCTACGACCGGCGCGTAGCTGCGATGGACGGCGAGCAACACTTCCGCCACCGTGCGATTCGTATCCGGGAAGCGATCGTGGATGTCGAGCTTCAGCTCGTCGAACACGATGCGGCGTGCCAGCGTATACCCGTTGGTGTGCAGTCCGTTCGACGCGTAACCGATGAGCGCGTCTCCGGGACGCACGCGGTCGCCGTGCAGCGCCTCGTCTTCCTCCACGACCCCGACGATCGTTCCCGCCAGGTCGTAGTGCCCCGGCTCGTACAAGTCGGGGAGCTGCGCCGTCTCACCGCCGGCGAGCGTCATCTCGTGCGCGCGGCAGGCGCGCGCGATCCCCTGGACGATCGCCGCCGCAATGTCGGGGACGAGACTCCCGGTCGCGATGTAATCGAGGAACGCGAGCGGCGTGGCGCCGTGTACCAGGATGTCGTTGACGGAGTGGTTGACGAGATCTTCGCCTACCGTGTCGTGCACGCCGGCCGCCGCGGCGACGAGCACCTTGGTACCGACGCCGTCGGTGGACATCACCAAGACCGGCTTCCGATATCCCTCGGGCACGCGGACCATGCCCCCGAAAGCACCGATATGACCCACGGACAGGGACGTGCGAGTGGCCCGCACCAGGTCCGCAATCCGGCGTTTGGCGTCCTCGGCGGCGTCGAGCCGTACGCCGGCCGCGGCGTAGCGCTCGGTCACGCCTTGGCTCCCGGCAGGTCGAAGTGCACCAGATCGCGGAAGGCGCGCACCCGGGCATCGACCTCACTGAGCGTCACGCTTTCGAAGCGCTGCACGCCGAACGCCTCGACGGCAAACGAGCCCATCGCCGAGCCGTAGACCATCGCGCGGCGCAAGTTGTCGAAGCTGCTGTCGCCGGTGCGGGCGACGTGCGCCATGAAGCCGCCGGCGAACGCGTCGCCGGCTCCCGTGGGGTCGAAGACTTCCTGCAGAGGATACGCCGGGACCTTGAACGTCGTCTTCTGGTCCACGAGCAACGCGCCGTGTTCCCCCTGCTTGATAACGGCCATCTTGGGCCCGCGGCCGAGGATCCATTGCGCGGCGCGGTAGATGTTCCAGTCCCCCGACAGCTCGCGGGCTTCGGAATCATTGACCATCAGGATGTCGATGTGGCGCAGCAGCTCGAGCAGCACGTCGCGTTTCGACTGGATCCAGTAGTTCATCGTGTCGCAGGCGACGAGCTTCGGCTTCTTGACCTGATCGAGCACGCTGAGCTGCAGCTCGGGGTCGATGTTCCCGAGGAACACGAAGCGCGCGGCGCTGAACTTCTCGGGGATGCGGGGGCGGAACTCGGCGAACACTCCGAGCCGAGTTTCGAGCGTCTCCCGCCCCGCGAGGTCGTAGGAATAGCGCGCCTTCCACCGGAACGATTCGCCCTTCTGGCGTTCGACGCCGGCCAGATCCACACCACGCGCGGCCAGGGCGGTCAGGTGCGCTTCGGGAAAGTCGCTGCCCACGACGCCGACGACCTGCACGGGGTGCAGCACGGCGCCCGCCATCGAAAAGAAGACGGCCGCGCCGCCGAGCGCGTCGGCCGTTTCGCCGAACGGCGTGGCGACCGAATCCAGCGCGGGGCGTTGATCCCCAACAGGGTGAGGCCATTCGCCAGGACCTGGCGCACCGCGCGCGCCAGGACGAGCCGCGCCGCTTCCTCGGGTTCTCCCAAGACGCGGTACTTGTGATACCACCCGTGCGCGATCCGGGCCAGTCCCTCCAGATAACCGGTCATCCGGTGCGGCTCGAGCGCGGCGGCTGCGCCCTCTACGATGGCGGGAAACTCGGCCAGCTCCTTGATCAACTCGAGCTCCTCGGGCTCGTCCAGCACCGTGAGGTCCACTCCCTCCGCCATGGCGCTCTCCGGCGTGCGGCCGGCGACCCGAAAGATTCCGGACAGCCGCGCATGCGCCATCTGGACGTAGTAGACCGGATTCTCCTCGCCCTGGGTCTTCGCGAGGTCCACGTCGAACACGAAGTGGGAGTCGCTGCGCCGCATCATGAAGAAGTAGCGCACCGCGTCGCGTCCCACTTCCTCGACGAGATCCCGGACCGTCATGTAACTCCCGGCGCGCTTCGAGATCTTCATTTCCTCGCCGCCCTTCATCACCGTCACCATCTGATGCAGGACGTATTCGGGGTAGCCGTCAGGGATCCCCATCTCGAGGGCCTGGAGCCCGATCCGGACGCGGCGCACGGTGCCGTGATGATCGGCGCCCTGCACGTTGATCGCGCGCCGGAAGCCACGCTCCCACTTGGTCACGTGGTACGCGACGTCCGGCACGAAATAGGTGTAGTCCCCACCCTTTTCGGCGCTCTTCTTCATCACGCGGTCTTTGTCGTCCCCGAAGTCGGTCGTCTTGAGCCAGCGCGCGCCGTCCTTCTCATACGTGTGGCCCGCGGCCGCGAGGCGGCGCTCGGTCTCCTCGACCTTGCCGGCTTCGTACAGCGACGACTCGAGGAAATACACGTCGAACTTCACACCGAACGCCTGCAGGTCCTGGTCCTGCTCCTTGCGGAGCTCGAGGACCGCGAAGCGCCGCACCGCGTCGAGGTCAACGCCTTCGGGATCCTTGGGATGCTGCTCCACGTACCGTTGGGCGACCTCGCGAATGTATTCGCCGTGATACCCGCCCTCGGGAATCTCCTCGGCGTGGCCGCGCACCTGCCGGATGCGGGCCTGCACGCTGCGGGCGAGGTTCATGATCTGGGTGCCCGCGTCGTTATAGTAGAACTCGCGCGTCACCTGCCATCCGGTCCACGCGAGCAGCGACGCGATCGCGTCGCCCAACGCTGCCTGGCGGCCATGGCCGACATGCAGGGGCCCCGTGGGATTGGCGGAGACGAACTCGACATTGGCGGGCTGGCCGGCGCCCACGGCGCTCCGCCCATACGCGGGGCCGGCAGCGATGATTGTTGGGATGACCGCGACGACCTGCTCTTCGGCCAGGAAGAAATTGATGAAGCCGGGACCCGCAATGTCGACCTTGCGGAGGAATCCCTTGGGCAGGTCGAGAGCGTCGACGAGCCGCTGGGCGACGTCGCGTGGCTTGGCCTTCAGCGTCTTCGCTCGAGCAGGACGTCGCCAGCTTTCATTGCAGGCGCGCCAAGCTTCGCCGCCGCTACAGCCAGCGCCGCGCGGAGGGTGTCGTGTGCCTTCACTTGTCGGAGCTTGAGTCCTTCGACTTCTTGTCGGCCTTCGGCGTGGACTCGGCAGGCCTCTTCTCGGCCTTCTCGGCCTTCTCGGCCTTCTCGACCTTGTCGGTCTTTTCGGCCTTCTCACCCGCGCGTTTGTAATCGGTGATGTAGAAGCCGGAGCCCTTAAAGACGAGCCCGGCGCCGCCTGAGATGAGGCGCTCGGCCATCTTGCCGCATTGCGGACATTTCAAACGACGCGTGTTCGTGATCGTCGGGTAGTGCTTCTCGAACACGTGGCCCTTGGGGCATTTGAACTCGTAGGTCGGCATCGCACAACAACTTAGCGGCACACGGAAAGGAGGTCAATCGGCTTTCGGCTTGCGCACGTATTGCAGGGCTCCCGAGGGGCAGCGTTCGACTTGCTGCGCGACCACGTCCGCGCCCTGGAGCTCCGGCCGAATCCAACGTTTGCGCTTGATGTCGAATACGTCGGGAAGGCCACGCACACAGATCCCGGAATGGATGCACACGTCGGGATCGAATGTGACGATGATCTCCGGTGCTTCGTACGTCTGGCGGCGCTTGGTCATGAGCGACCCGCAGTCCACGGCGGTGGAGGGAGGCCGTCGGGCGGCGCCCCGGGAGATCGTGGGCGCGTGATCGCCGCCAACGCCTTCGCGAGGCCGAACGCGAGCAGCTCGTACACTCCGAACACTGCGGCCACCATGATGACCCCGGAGATGACCGCCACGGTCATCGGCATTTCGGACTTCTCGAGCTTCGCCTTATAGCGATCGAAGTCGGCTACGTACTGCTTCATCGTGAGCTCTCGCCCGCGTCGAGAATCGCCCGCGAGGCTGGTACCCACGGCGTAGCCGAGCAGCCCGCCAATCAGCAGGGCGACGATGGCGCGCGCGATGACGACGTGTTCTCGCGACATGACTAGTTGGCCTTCAGGACATCCGCTACGAACGCCAGGGTCTTCGTCTCGACCCACTGCGCCGATACGGCGTCCACGCCGATCGTCCCGGTGCGGTCGCCGTGCCCTGGCGCGACGCGACTCTGCGCCGGGGCCGACTTGATCTCGCGCTGCACCACGATGCCGCGCTTGGGGTCGAATTTGAACATCAGCGCCGACGCGAGGGCTCCGCGCGGCGTGAACGAGAGCGCGACGCTCGGATACGCATCCGCGCGATCGGTATGCTCCCGCGTCGAGGCCTCGTGGCCCGCGGTCTTGAGCTCGGCCATAAAGGCGTCCAACACCGGGCGCACCACCTTGCGGAGGGCCTCGGCCCCGGCCTGTCGCTTGCGATCGCTCCCGCCGCCGGTGCGGGGCCCGGGCGCGCTGCTCTCCTTGTGCTCGGCATAGGCTTTGAGCAGGGACCGGAGACGCGTGAAGATCTCGTCGCTCATGGGTTCGCTCCGTACACGCCCCACACCGCTCGCAGGGCGTCACTGATTTCCCCAATCGTCGCGCGCGCACGGACGGCCGCCACAATCGGTTCCATCAACCCGGCGCGCGGCGTCCGCGCCGCGACGCCGAGATCGGTCAAGGTCCGCGCGACCTCCGTGGCGGCCCGCCGCTGCCGCGCCGCGGCGACGCGTTGGCGCTGGCCCGCCGCCAGGTTCGCGTAGTCGGGCGCCGGCACCGACGCCGCAGGCTCGTCGGTCGCGTACTGATTTACGCCGACCACCACCTGCTCCCCCGCCTCCACCTCGCGCTGTTGCGCGTAGGCGCTCGCGGCGATCCGTTCCTGGAAAAACCCGCGCTCGATCGCCGGCACCGCCCCACCCAGACGCTCGATCTCATCGACCAGGCTGCGTGCCTCTTGCTCCAGCGTGTCGGTCAAAGCCTCCACGTACCAGCTCCCCGCCAGGGGATCTACCACGTCCGGAACCCCGGTTTCGTGCGCCAGCAGCTGCTGGGTACGCAGTGCTAGCGTGGCGCTCTGGGTGCTGGGCAGCGCCAGCGCTTCGTCATAGGAATTGGTGTGCAGCGATTGCGTCCCACCCAGCACGGCCGCCATCGCCTGAATCGCGACGCGCACGACATTGTTGAGCGGCTGTTGCGCGGTCAACGTCGCCCCTCCGGTCTGGGTGTGGAAGCGCAGTCGCGCCCCCGCCTCCGTGGCCTGGAACTTCTCCCGCATCAGCCGCGCCCACAGGCGCCGGGCCGCGCGGAACTTGGCGACCTCCTCAAACAGGTCGGTGTACCCGGCGAAAAAGAAGGAGAGCCGCGGGGCAAACGCATTGACCTCCAGCCCCGCCGCCACGGCGCGCCGCACGTATTCCAGCCCGTTCGCGAACGTGAAGGCCACCTCCTGCGCCGCGGTCGCCCCCGCCTCTCGCATATGATAGCCCGAAATCGAAATCGGGTTGAAGCTCATGCCCTCGCCGCTCGTCCACCGGAAGATGTCCGCCACGAGGCGCAGTGAGGGCTCCGGCGGATAGATATACGTCCCGCGCGCGATGTACTCCTTGAGGATGTCGTTCTGGATCGTGCCCTGCAGCCGGGTGCGCGCGACGCCGTGCTCCTCCCCGACCACCACGTACATCGCGAGCAGGATCGCGGCGGTGGCGTTGATCGTCATCGAGGTGGAGACCTGGTCGAGGGGAATCTCGTGAAACAGCCGCTCGAGATCGTCCACAGTATCGATCGCGACGCCCGCGCGCCCGACCTCACCCTCCGCCATGGGGTGATCCGAGTCGTAGCCCATCTGGGTGGGCAGATCGAACGCGACCGACAGACCGGTTTGGCCCGCCCCGAGCAGATGCCGGAACCGCGCGTTGGTCTCCTCGGCGGTCCCGAAGCCCGCGTATTGGCGCATCGTCCACATCTTGCCCCGGTACATCGTGGGGTGGACGCCGCGGGTAAACGGAAACGCGCCCGGCGCGCCGATGTCCCGCGCGGGATCGCCGCGCCAGTCCTCGGGCCCATACACGGGGTTGCGGTCGGTCACGAGCCCCCGATCACCTCGGTCGCGAAGGTCACGTCGGCCTTGCTCCCGATGACGAGGGGAGTGCGCTGGTGCAGCGTGGCCGGCGCCACGTCGAGAATCGCCTGCCGGCCATCGGTCGCGAGGCCGCCCGCCTGTTCCACCAGGAAGGCCAGCGGTGCCGCCTCGTACAGCAAGCGCAGCTTGCCCTGCGGGGACCGCGTGTCGGCCGGATAGAGGAAGACGCCGCCCGACATCAGGTTGCGATGGAAGTCCGCGACCAGCGAACCGATGTAGCGGGCGTTCTTGGCCTGGACCCGTCCGGCGCCGTCGCCGTTTTTGAACGCGGCCACGGCGCGCTGCACGCCCGGGGTCCATTGGTTCCAGTGGCTCTCGTTCACGCTGTAGTAGCTCCCCACCTCGGGCGTGCGGATCTGGGGATGCGACAGCAGGAACTCGCCGATCGTCGGATCGAGGGTAAAGCCGTGCACCCCCGAGCCCGTCGTGTACACGAGCATCGTGCTCGAACCGTACAGGATGTAGCCCGCCGCGATCTGCTTGCGGCCCCGCTGCAAGCAGTCGGCGAGGGTGCCCGCGCCGTTTTTCTTGGCGGTCACGCGGCGGTGGATCGAGAAGATCGTGCCGATCGACACGTTCACGTCGATGTTGGCCGAGCCGTCGAGCGGATCGTAGAGGAGCACGTACTTGCCGGCGGGCTTGCCGGGCGGCACGGGCACCGGGTGTTCATCCTCCTCGGAGGCCATGATGCAGATGCGGCCGGTGTGCTGCACGCTGTGCCGCACCGTTTCGTTCGCGAAGACGTCGAGTTTTTGCTGCAGCTCGCCCTGCACGTTGATCGTGTTCATCGCGCCGAGGATGTCGGTCAGTCCGGCGCGGCGTACGTGGCGCGAGATGATCTTGGCGGCGAGGCAGATGTCATAGAGCAGATTCGACAGCTCTCCCGTTGCTTCCGGGTGGAGCCGCTCCTGCTCCATGATGAACCGCTCGATCGTGATGACTTCAGTGGGTCCGAACACTCACTCCATCGCTTTCGAGTGTGATCGTGCCTTCGCGGTCGGTGCGGTAGACGTGTGCGCCGTGCGCGACCAGCCGGGCTATCACTTCCGGCGCCGGATGCCCGTACGTGTTGCGCGCCCCGACGCTGATCACGGCGATCTCGGGCCGGGCCTCGTCGAGCCACGCGTCCGAGGTCGCCGAGCGCGACCCGTGATGTCCGACCTTCAAGACATCTACGTCGCCGATGCGCCCCGCCAGCTGGAACTCCACCGGCAATCCCGCGTCGCCCGTCAGGAGGAACCGCACGTGACCGTACTCGACGAGCAGCACCAGCGACTCTTCGTTCGGGTCCGTCGTCTCGGCGGCCCAGGCGCTGTCCGGACTCAGGACCGTAAAGCGCACGCTGTCCAGATCCAGGCGGTCGCCCCGGCGCGCCGCCCGCCAGCGAGCGCCCGATGCCTCGCTCGCCGCCAGGAACTCGAGGTACGGCGCTTCTCCCAACGGTTCTCCCGGCTCCAGGACCAGGTCCACTGGCAGCGCGTTCAGCACCGCCGGCAACCCACCCACGTGGTCCGCATGGGCGTGCGTTGCGACGATCGCCGCGAGGCGAACCGCTCCGGCCCGCCGCAGGAACGGGACCACCACTCGTCGCCCCGCGTCCCGCCCCTCGCTCCGAGGCCCGCCGTCCACGAGCACCCAGCGGCCCGCGGGAGTGCGCACGGCGATCGCGTCCCCCTGGCCGACGTCCAGGAAATGTACGGTGAGGCAGCGGCACTCTGAAAGGCGCGAAAAGGCGGAGAACAGCGCGGTACATGACAGGAGGACCCCGACGAACGCCAGGCGCGCCGCGATGAGCCACGGACGGCGCGGCGTGCGCCACAGCCACCACGCAACCGCCAGCACGCCCAGCCAGAGGGCGGCGGCGAGCCCCCCCGCAGTCATCACCGCGTGGCCGCCCGGCAGCGCGGCGGCCGCGCCGGCGACGAGGTCCAGCAGCGCGAGACACAGCCCCGCGCCCGCGGCGAGCAGACCCGAGGACAAGAGCAACGCAACGATCACGCCCGGAACGGCGACGGCGCCGAGCGGAATCGCCACGAGATTGGCCAGCACGCCGACGGGGGCGACGGTTCCGAACGTATACGCGCAGATCGGCGCCGTCACGAGCGTGGCTGCCACGGCGGGCGCGAGCAGGCGCACGACGCGCGGACTCCGCTCCGTCGCGCGCGCGGCCCAGATCACGGCCGCGACGGCACCGACCGACAGCCAGGCGCCGACGGAGCGCACCGCCCACGGATCGAGGCCCAGGACGACGAGCCCCGCGACGGCGACGAGCCCGCGCGGCGCGACGATTCGCTGGCGCAACCGGGCGACCCCGTCCAGCGCGAGCATCACCGCGGCACGGGTGGCCGGCGCCGGCAGACCGAGGAGCCAGCAGTACGCGGCAATCAACGTCGTGGAGGCGCCGAACCGCGCGCGGGGACCGAGACCGAGGGCCCGGAGCACCAGGCCGAGCCAGGCCGCGATGAACCCGACATGCAAACCGGAGATCGACAGGATGTGCGCGAGCCCGGAGCGGGCGTAGCGCTCCCGGAGCTCGGGATCGAGCTCGGCGGTGCGGGCGATGACCAGCGCGTCCACGAGGGGGGCGCGGCTCCCGAAGAGGCGCGCGCTGCGCGCGGCGATGCGGTCGCGCAGCGCGCCGCGGCCGCGCGGCGTGGCGTCGAGCATCCGCACCCAACGCGCGACGAGAATGCCGCGATCGGCGTCCCCGAGCCACCGGCCCGCGACCACCCAGGTCGTGCCGCCGCGCGCCACGTGCCGCTCGGGCCAGCGCAGCTTCAGCCGACCGCCGCAAGACCCGCCCCGGGCGTCGCCCTCAACAATCCCGCCCTCCGCTGCGACAGGATCCTGGAGGCGCACGATGGCCGCGCGCGTGTGGTCGCCTCGTGCCCGGGCCCACGTGCCCGCGCACGTGACCGCCCGTTCCCGGCGAGCCGCGGCGCCCCACAGCGCTCCCGCCACGAGCATCACGCCGAACGCCGCACCGACGGGGGCGCGGCGCCACAGCACCACCGCCCCAAGGAGCACGGGGGCGCCCACGCCCCACGCGCCACTCCCAGCGAGCCCGGCCCAGAGGCCGAGCCCGAACGCGACAGTTATCCAGAGAATCGGCGGGCGCACCGGACGGGGGGGGGCCCGCTTCAGGCTACAACTGGACGGGTTTCGCTCCGCAGCGTGGCGCCAGGGCGACCTTGCGGAAGCCCTCGAGCAGCGCGACGTCGAGCTTCGCTTTCTCCTGATCGCTGCCGAGCGATAGCTCGGTGAGGATCTCCCCCTGTCGCGTGGAGACATAGTGGGGCGTCAGACGATTCAAGGCGAACACGAGGACGTCGCCGCGGCAGGTGTCGCAGCCGCAGAACTTCGGCAGCTTCTCGCGCAGACTGGCGTATTCGCGCTGCACGATCTCCCACGACACGTTCGTGACGCTCATGGCAGGGCCCCGGCCGTGAACGTCGATCCGGTCGTGCCGGTGAAGCGCACCCCGCGGTACGTGCCGATCCACTCCTCGGGCCCTTCGACCAGCGCGACTTTGTTCGTCCGCGTGCGGGCTTGCAGCAAGCCCCCCCGTTTCGCCCGTCCCTCGACGAGGACTTCGTGGGTCGTGCCCACGAGACCGACGTTCTTGCGTCGCGCCCCATTCCGGACGACGGCGATGAGCCGCTCGAGGCGCTCGCCCTGGACCGCGTCGCTGACGTGGTCCTTGAGCCGGACCGCGGGCGTACCCTCCCGCACCGAGTACTTGAACGTGTAGGCGTCGTCGAACTCCACGGCGGCGACGAGCGAGAGGGTCTCCTGAAACTCGTCTTCGGTTTCGCCGGGGAATCCGACGATGATGTCGGTGGTGAGCGCGATTCCAGGCACCGCCTGCCGCAGCGCGTCCACCACCTCGAGGAACCGCGCCCGGTCGTAGCGCCGCAACATCCGCTTGAGCACGCGCGAGCTGCCGCTCTGCACGGGCAGGTGCACGTGCTCGCAGACCGCGGGGGTTGCCGCCATGGCCTCGAGCACGCGTGGAGTGAAATCGGTGGGGTACGGGGACGTGAAGCGCACCCGCCGAATGCCGGGCACGGTGCCCACCGCCCGCAGCAGGTCGGCGAAATCATGTTCGCCGTCGTGATAACTGTTGACCGTCTGCCCAAGGAGCGTGACCTCCGTGGTACCGGACTCCGCGAGGCGGAGCACCTCGCTCACCACGTCGGCCAACTTGCGACTCCGTTCCGGACCGCGCGTCATCGGAACGATGCAGAAGGTGCACCGATAATCGCAGCCGCGCTGCACCGTGACGAACGCCGAGAACGGGTCCGCGCGTACCGCCGGAACGTCCTCATAGTGCTCCCATGCCTTGAACGCGACCTCCGCCGCCCGTTCGCCGCCACGCGCGCGCGCGATCAGCTCGGGAAGCCCGCGGTAGCCGTCGGGACCGATCACCAGATCCACCTGCGGCACGCGCTCGAGGAGCGTGGGGCCCAGGCGTTGCGCCATGCATCCGACCACGCCGAGCACGTCGCCGGGACGCTTGTGACGCTTCAGTTCTCCCATCCGCCCCAGCACCCGCTGCTCCGCGTGATCGCGCACGGCGCACGTATTCACGAGCATGACGTCCGCGATCGCGGGATCGTCGGTACGGACGTATCCCTCCCGCGCCAGGACGCCGAGCATCAGCTCGGAATCCGAGACGTTCATCTGGCAGCCGTAGGTTTCGATGTAGATGCGCGGCATGGTCAGTCCACGATGAGGTCGAAGCGAGGGCGCCCGTCCCACCGATCGGTAGGAAGATAGACGGACAAGTAGTCTTCCGTCAGGACGTCCACCCGCCCGCCGCGCCGCCCCGAAACCACGCCATCCGCGCGTTGCCCGACGCGCGCGGCGCGGTACGCTGCCGCCTTGGCCTCCCCCAGCTCGCGCAGCTCCCGGGCCCGCGTGTTGATCACGCCCGGGGGCAGCAGGTCGGGCAGCTTCGCCGCTGGGGCGTCGGGCCGCACGCTGAAGGGGAAGACATGCAAGTAGGAGAAAGGCAAGGCGTTCAACAGCGTGAGCGAGGCGTGGTGATCCTGCTCCGTCTCCCCGGGGAATCCCGCGATGACGTCGGCGCCCAGGCCGAAGACGGGCAACCGCTCCGCGAGCCACTCGATCCGGGCGCGGTAGGACTCCGCCGTGTACCAGTGGCGTCCCATGCGCTTGAGAACGCGGTTCGACCCTGACTGCAGGGGTGCGTGCAGATGTGCGGCGACGTGACGCGGCGCCTCGATAAGGAGGCGGGCGAGCGTGTCGTCGACTTCCGTGGCCTCGACGGAGGAGAGGCGAAATCTCACTCCCGGCACGGCCTCGACGAGGCGCTCGAGGAGTGTGCCCAAGGTCGGCTGACCCCGGGCCGGCGGCCCGGGGTCAGACGAGCGATCCTGCCCATAGGTGCCGATATGCACCCCCGTCAGCACGATCTCCGCCTGATGCGCGGCCAGGGCCCGCGCCTCGTCCACGAGATCCGAGACGGGCCGCGACCGGTTCGCCCCGCGCGCCAGCGTCGTCGCGCAGAACGTGCAGTGCTCATCGCAGCCGTCCTGGATCTTGAGGAGGGCGCGATGACGTAGGGGCGCAGCACGCTGCGCCCCGACATTGGCGGTTCCGGACAATCCCGCCGCGCGCAACACCGTTGCCGGATCGGCATTCGCGACCACCGCCCGTACCGACGGCAATGCGGCGATCGCCCCGTCATCCAAAGCCGCGGCGCAACCCATCACGATCGTTTCCGCGCGGCCGGCGCGCGATACGTGTCGCACCAACCGGCGCAGCTTGGCTTCACTCTCGTGTGTGACGGTGCAGGAGTTGACGACGGCGAGATCGGCGGCGGCGGGGTCGTCCACGACGACCGCGCCCTGGTCGGTGAAGGCCTGACGCACCCGCTCGGTGTCGTATTGGTTTGCCTTGCACCCGAACGTGTGGAAGTAGACGTTCACGGCCGCACGGTGAGCCCCAGCAAGAAGGTCCACACGCGCTCAGTGACACCCGTCCCGCCCTTGCGCTCGAGCCGCTCCAACCCGACATCGAGCCGCCCTCGGCCCCCCGAGAACTGCTTCCCGACGCCTGTCGAAATGCCGAACTCCGTTGGCGCCTTGGGGCCCGGACCGAAGGCCAATTGCCCACCCCGCACGCCGAACCGGAACGGCGACGAGAGCGAGCCGAGCTCGGTCCCGATCGACCAGTTGAACGTATCGTGCCCGTTGAGCCCTCCGCCGGCCCAGTAGTGCCACGCCACCGCCCCGGCGACGACGGCCTCGGTCCCGGGCCGCCAGCGAACGGCGCCGCCGAACGAGAACGGCAAGTCGTCGTCGGCGATGGTGCGGCCGCGGATGTCGGCCCGGAGCTGCTTGTCGGAGCGGGCCCACGCCGCCAGCCGCAGGGCGGCGTTCAAGTCGAACAGGGCGCTCGCCGAGCCGCCGATGCCGTGGTACCCGATCTCGTCGCGCGCGATGGACGTGCGGTAGTGCGTGCTGTCGTCGAAGTGGCGGGCCGCCTCGACGCGCGTCGAGCCCGTGAGGCCATGCAGGGCGAACCCCAGCGCCAGGTTCTTGTGCACTCGCGCCGCGAGCGCGATCCGCAGGTCCGTGACCGCGCCGTCGCTGGTGATTTGGTCGGTCACCGGTTCCGGCGTGCCGCGAATGTCGATCGTATCGCGCGTGCTGATGCCGA
>WNFK01151248.1_pt1 | contig 13384 bp, 13 predicted proteins | sample 5400281 | NCBI WGS metagenome assembly WNFK01 (sample SAMN13153350, study PRJNA577476) | soil metagenome | isolation source: 20 cm soil on Douglas fir-dominated hillslope | place: USA:California | collected 2013-09-17
CGCGCATGTAGCGAGAATCACCACGATGGGCGAGCTCGCAACGTCGTTGGCGCATGAGTTGAATCAGCCGCTCACGGCGATCCTCAGCAACGCCCAGGCGGCGCAGCGTTTCCTTGCGGCCGACCCGACGCATATCGGAGAGGTCCAGGCTATCCTTCGGGACATTGTAGAGGACGATAGCCGGGCGGGTGAGATCATCCGCCGGGTCCGCGACTTGGTCAAAAAGGGCAATCTCGAAACTGCGGCACTGGATCTTGAAACGATTGTGCGCGATGTCGTTATGCTCATTCACAGCGACGCGATCCTGCACAAGGTCAATATCCTGCTCCAAATGGATCCAGGCGGGCCAATAGTTCACGGTGATAAAGTGCAGTTGCAACAGGTGATCTTAAATTTGTTGCTGAACGCTTTCCAGGCGATGAAGGACTGCCCGGTGACCGAGCGCCAGGTGACCGTGCGGACCGAAGTGGGTAGTGACATGGCGATCGTCGCAGTCCGTGACTGCGGCGAGGGACTCAAAGACGATCAGCTCGAAAAGATTTTTCAACCTTTCTATACGACCAAAAGTGATGGACTCGGCATGGGACTCACCATCAGCCGCTCGATCGTCGAGGCGCACGGCGGGCGGTTGTGGGCGCAGAACAATCCCGACCGGGGGGCGACGATTTACTTCACGGTGCCGTTAGGCGAGAGAGGAACTTGAAGATGAAACATGCGAATAATATGGCGATGGATAAAAGCGCCCCGGCGTCAGGCCTCCCGCTTCACGCCACATCCAAGGTATTTTTAGTCGATGACGATGCATCGGTGCGACGAGCTTTGGCGCGTCTAATCAAGTCGGCGGGACATACTGTGCACACTTTCTCATCGGCGCGAGAGTTCCTCGGCATGAAACCCGCTAGCCAAGAAGCAGGCTGTCTCGTTCTCGATGTTCGTATGCCCGGTCTTACCGGAATCGACCTGCAGCGCGAATTACAGACCATGAACTGTAATCTGCCGATCGTTTTCATCACCGGCCACGGTGACATCCCGATGAGCGTAAATGCGATGAAGGCCGGCGCCGTCGATTTCCTACAGAAGCCTGTGAAAGATAACGATCTGCTCAAGGCGATCGAACAATCTCTCGCTCGGGCCGTCAAGGACCAATCTGAGCGCGAAGAAATCGATCAGATTCAAGAGCGCGCAAAAAGTCTGACTCCTCGTGAACTCGAAGTCATGGCTCTGGTCGTAACCGGAATGTTGAATAAGCAGATTGCTTTCAAGCTCGGTACCGTGGAAAAGACCATCAAGGTTCACCGCGCCCGCGTTATGGAAAAGATGGGTGTAGGTTCGATCGCCGAACTCGTACGCCTCGCCGAAAAGATCAATATCCCGCCAGCGAAAAATCAGTAGACAGTTATCCGAGATCAGTCATGGGGTTTCTCTAGCCTCCGCACGCGTTACTGGTCGCGGCTCACCGATCCCCGTTCATTCCCTTCTCGACCTCCTATTGGACTAAGGTCCAATATACAGATCTACCGCGCTACGCTAGTTTCTGCCGCAGCGCATCTAAGCGGTTAATACTTTCATGGCGGTCACCGCGTAACGCGCGAACCCAATGAGCAATGCCAAACCATTGATCGCCATTGTCGATGACGATGAATCTGTCTGTCGCGCATTGAAGCGGCTGGTGCGCTCGCTGGGAATGAACGCAGAAACTTTCGCCTCCGGGCAGCAGTTCCTCGATCTCATCGAAGCGATGCCGTCGTTTCACCCGGACTGCTTGGTTGTCGATGTGCAGATGCCGGGGTTAAACGGGTTAGAGGTTCAGGAGCGCTTGGCGACAAATGGCAACCCGCTTCCCGTCATCTTTATCACGGCCCACGATGAAGCCATTCCGCGAGAGCGAGCGCTGGCTGCGGGCGCGGTGGCCTTTGTGCGCAAACCGTTCCAAGACGAGTTGTTGATCAGTACGCTACGGGTTGCACTCGCACCCAGCGCCGATCGGAAACAGAAAGAGTGAATCTGTCTACCAAAAATCGCATGGAAACCAGCCGGAGGAAAAAATGGATAGAGAAAAATTTGCCTTCATTAATTTACAGGAGAAACAGTCGATGAAAAACTCGCAGTCTTTGTTGCAGAATCGATCTGCCGCCATGTTATCCATGGCGCTAGTTTTTATAGGCGTGTTGGCCTTGCAACCGACGATCACGGTAGCCGCTCAGGCGGGCTTCGAGAGCTTGCCGGTTCTCAGTGCGTCAAAGATATTGCCGCCGGAGCTTCTATCCGGGCCGAACCACAGGGTCCAGGAGAGAGTGACTAATGACGGGTTCTTAAATGTCTACGTAGTCGATTCCAAGTTCGGCAGCTTTACGGCGGTTTCCACTCCGCTGCTGCGAAAACGGATTCAGGAAATTAACGCCATGGAGACCATGGAAAAACTCAAGGGAACAAAAGAATTCGCCGATTCACTGAAAGCGTCGGGATTGTCGACATTGTCGGCTGCTAAAAACATGGTGCTCAGCCCGGTGAAGACCACTACAGAGGTTGTTACCGGCGTCGGACTGGTCTTTCGCCGCGCCGGTGACAGCCTTTTCGGCGCAAAGCGCAGCGATGCCGAGGATAGCCGATTCAAGACACTGATCGGGTTTTCCAATTATAAGAGGGACTACGCTCATGAGCTCGGCGTGGACGTCTACAGCAGAAACGAAGTGCTTCAAGATCGCTTGAACGATGTGGCTTGGACTGCATTCGCCGGTGGCTTAACCGTATCTGCGGCCATGGCCGCGGTGCCGGGCGGCGCGGGGATTGCGATGACGGCAATCAGCAGCACCAGGCTTGCCACGGCAATTTTCAAAAACACGCCGCCGCAGGATCTGCGGCGAATGAATACCGAAAAGCTCACCGCGATGGGTGTCGATCCTTCAACTACGGAATTGTTTATTAGCCAGTCGATTTTCTCGCCCCGAGAACAGACCGTGCTGGTGTCGGGCCTTGATGAAATGACAGGCGTGGCTGACCGGGAAAGGTTTGTCCAGTTGGCCGCCCTGACGAATAACGCGGATATGGCTTTTTTCCGTCAGCGCCAGGCCGAAATGTATGCCGGCTACCACAAAGCGGTGACGCCGCTTGTGCAATTTGTTTCCGTCGGACAGCTCGCGGCGGCGCGCACGAAGAACGGTGCGCTGGTTTTCAACGTTCCCGTCGACTACATGGTTTGGACCGAGTCCTTAGCCCAGCTCGCCACCAACACCGACAACCTCGCCAAACAGCTACCCGGTTTAACCGAGAAACAACTCTGGGTAACCGGAATGCTGAGCCCTCGCGCCCGCGCCGAGATGCAGCGTATGAATTGGAAAATCTATGACAGAAGCGAAGCGCTCGTAGTTGCGCAGGACAAGCCCTACCCCACATACACGAAGGAAAACCCGCAAACACCATCCGCGACCGTAAGGCTCAAGAGCCGGTCGATTGCTCTGGGTGCCGGTGTGAGTTGGGGAGACGGTACCATCGCGTTTCAAGGCAAGGAGTACCCGATCACGTTATCAGGATTGAGCCTGTTGGATCTTGGCGTGTCGAGCGTTAGCGCAACGGGAAAAGTCTATAGCTTGAAGAATCTCTCTGACCTATCGGGCAACTACATCGCCAGTCAGGCGACTTTCGCCGTAGCCGGAGGTTCGGGTGAGCTCACCATGATCAACGACAAGGGTGTTGTGATTACGCTGGCATCGGAACAATCGGGAACGCAACTCATGGCCGGGCCGGCCGGGATGAGCATTAAGTTGAAGTAGAGACTCTTGGCGAGCAAGTTCAATATCCAGCCATGGACAACAGCGGTCAACTCTCGTTCAGTCATGCCGGCGACGGCAATCTTCAAGTCCGACTTGCAGGTGCCTGGCGCTTGCGCGGCGGGCTGCCGTCGGCGTCATTACTGCAACGCGAGCTTGAATCCGCGTCTCAAGTCAAAAACGTCGCCTTCGAAGCAGCGGAGCTGGGTTCGTGGGACAGCAGCGTTCTCGCCTTTCTCGTTGAAGTGTCGGAGTTATGCCGCAAGCGCGGCATCACCATGGATCGCGCCAGCTTGCCTGCCGGCCTGCGCCGGCTGCTCGACTTGGCCGAGGCGGTGCCGGAGAAGACAGGCGCGCGCAAGCAATCTGTGACGACGCCGTTTTTAGAACGCATCGGTAACACTGCCATCGGCGCCGGCTCCTCGCTCACAGAAATGCTGAGCTTCCTCGGAGATATGACGCTCACCTTCATCCGGCTCTTCCGCATGAATGTTCGCTTCCGGGCCAGCGATTTATTTTTGTTGATCCAGCAGTCCGGCGCTCAGGCGTTGCCGATCGTCACGTTGATCAGCTTCTTGGTGGGCGTCATCCTCGCCTTCGTCGGCGCCGTGCAACTCAAGCAATTCGGCGCGCAGATCTACGTCGCCGATCTTGTCGGTATCGCCATGATCCGCGAAATGGGCGCGATGATGACAGGCATCATCATGGCGGGCCGCACGGGTGCAGCTTTCGCCGCGCAGCTCGGCACGATGAAAGTGACCCAAGAAATCGACGCCTTCACCACCATGGGATTCTCGCCCCTGGAGTTTTTAGTGCTGCCGCGCGTGATCGCCTTGGTTCTGATGATGCCGCTGCTCTGTCTTTATGCCGATTTTGTTGGCGTCCTTGGCGGCGCCGCGATCGGTGTCGGCATGCTCGACCTTTCCTGGACCACATACTTTCGCGAAACTTCGAACGCGATCAACCTGCCAGACGTTTTCGGCGGGGTCTTCAAGAGTTCAGTCTATGGCGTGCTGATCGCCCTCTCCGGCTGTTTGCGCGGCATTCAGTGCGGCAACAGCTCGTCCGCGGTCGGCGATGCGGCGACATCGGCTGTGGTCACGGGAATCGTCGCTATTGTCGTAGCCTGCGGCGTGTTCGCCGTAGTTTTTTACGTGCTCGGGATCTGACATGGGCGAAGCGAATGGAGCCGATCATCGGGCGCACATCACGGTGCAAAATCTCACGATGGCCTACGGCAGTTTTGTTTTAATGCGCAATCTCAATTTCACCATCAATCATGGCGATGTGTTCATCATCATGGGCGGCAGCGGCTGCGGCAAAAGCACCTTGCTGCGCCACCTGATCGGCCTGAACGAACCCGCGCAGGGAAACATTTTCTACGGAGAAGAAAACTTCACCAAGGCGGCTCCAGCGCAGCGACAGGAAATGGTTCGGCGCATGGGCGTGCTGTTTCAAAGCGGCGCGCTGTGGAGCTCCATGACCCTGGCGGAAAACGTCGGGTTGGCGCTCGGCGAGTACACCGATTTGAGCCCGGCGGAAATAAACGAGATCGCCTCGCTCAAGCTGGCCCTGGTCGGGCTGAAAGGTTTCGAAGATTACTATCCGTCGCAGATCAGCGGCGGCATGCAAAAGCGCGCCGGCCTCGCCCGGGCCATGGCGCTCGATCCTGAGATCTTATTTTTCGACGAACCGTCGGCCGGCCTCGATCCGATCAGTTCCCGATTGTTGGATGACCTGATTCTGGAGCTGCGCAACAGCCTGGGTGCCACCGTGGTCGTGGTCACGCATGAGCTCGCGAGCATTTTCACGATCGGCAACAACAGCGTATTTCTCGACGCCGAAACGCGCACGATGATCGCCGGGGGCGACCCGAAGGAGCTGTTGGCGCATTCGCAGGATATGAAGGTACGGCGATTTTTGACTCGGGGAGAAGAGGAAAGAACATGAACAGTAAAACCAGCCCGGCGCTGATCGGCGCCTTTGTCGTCGGCGCCGTGGTTTTGTTGGTAATTGCAGTGATTGCTTTCGGCTCGGGACAGCTGTTTCGGCAAACCAAGGAATTTGTTCTTTATTTCGATGGAACGGTGAATGGGCTTCACATCGGCGCGCCGGTCAAATTTAAGGGCGTCGAAATCGGTTCAGTCAAGAACATCTTGTTGCAATTGGACAACGATACAAGAGTCGACACGATCCCTGTGATCATCGAGATCGATCTCAAAAAATTGACTTCTAGAGGAGCGACGGGGGTCATCGTGGAAAAAAATGAGGTTTTGCAAAAGGCAGTTGTCGAACAGTCCCTCCGAGCCCAGCTCCGAACCGAAAGTATGGTTACCGGCGTGCTCTACGTGGGCTTCGATTTCTTTCCCGGCGCTCCGCTCACTCTAGTGCAGAAAGCAAATACTGAACATAAATATCAGGAGATTCCAACGACACCTACGGACCTGCAACAGTTCCAGGACGCAGCAACACGAATCGTTGCCAAGCTCGAAGAGATCGACTTCAAGGGACTCATGACCTCGGTCACCAAGGCCGTCGATGGGGTCGACCAACTCGTCAAGTCACCGAATCTGAGATCGGCGCTTCGCGGACTCGATCAAGCCATGCCGAAGGTCGATCGGGCGATCAGCGATATCGACAAACTGGCGACGAACCTCGACGGCAGCGTCAGTCGCCTTTCAACGGATTTGACGCAGACCTCCGAAGCGGCGCGCAATGCCATGCAGCAAGCCGGGGTCACGCTCAAGCAAACAGATGCGGCGCTCCAGGCCGCGGAGGCGGTTATGACGAACGTCAATGGCGTCATGGACCCGGAGTCCCCGACGTTTTATGAATTCAGAAAGAGCATGCGGGAAGTATCCGCCGCAGCGCGCACGCTGCGGCTGCTAAGTGGCTACATCGAGAGAAACCCCAGGGCGCTGATTTTCGGTAAGCCGGAAAATACGGAGGCGCGATGAAGAGCTCAATCAAAACCGCCTTGGCCCTGGGGGTTTGGGCCTTGTTAGTTGGAGGTTGTGCCAGCTTTTCGGCCAAGCCCGACCCCTCAAGGTTCTTTACATTGTCGGCGCTTTCGCAGGAGGAGACTATTTCGCCGAAACCTCCAAGTGAATCGTCGGGAATTTCTCTCGGCATCGGCCCGATCACTTTGCCCGGCTATCTCGATCGACAAGAGATTGTCATTCGGGTTGCGCAGAACCAAATCAACCTTTCTGAGAACGACCGCTGGGCGGAACCGCTGGAAGAAAATTTTTACCGGGTACTGTCGCAAAACGTTGCAGCCATACTTCGCGCGGACAGAATCAACGCCTACCCTTGGCCCGTTGATAAAAAGCCGGTCTACCAAGTGGAAGTGGAGGTCCTGCGATTCGAGGCCAACGCTACCCAAGAGGTGCAGTTATCGGCGCGCTGGGCGGTGCGAAATTCAACCAAAAAAGATGTGATCCGGTATCGTGAAACGCGTCTGTCACGTCCAGCCAAGGCTCGCTCCACAGATGCTTCCGTGGCGGCGCTCAGCGAAGTCTTGGGCGATTTTAGCCGGGAAATCGCAGATGCCATCGAGGGCATCGATGGTGAAGGAAAGTGAGACGTCAACGGCATAGACCGCGACACGGCGATGGAGACGATCGACTTAAAAAGACCGCCGAGCGAAACAGGAGATCGCGGTTATCCACGCTGGGGCCGGCATTCTGCGCGCGGTCCAATGGTTCGATACCGGCAGCGATCTCATGGGACAGGGCTTGCTCCTTGTTCCGCTGGTAGGCGTGATTGCCATCGCGCGCGGTGTTTTCGTCGCGACTATCGCATTGCTCTTTCTCGTTTTTGCTTGCGGTCTTTTCTTGCAGCAAAGCTGGGCCATATGGCTCGGCATTGTCTTAGCCTTCACTAATTTGCTGCTTGTGCTCAGTCTACTGATCCAAGGTGAATCGCTGGCGCGCGCCTTGCCTTGGGTCGTGGTTCCGGCAGTCATTTTGATTTATTTGACATCCGCTATGGATTCGTCGGCAGTAGGCGACCGATGAAAGCCTCGATGTCACAACCTGAAAGACTTAGCGAGCCTGCGTATTATTAACATTAACCGATAAGGAGAAGTCATGAATCATTCAAAAATTGCGGCGACAACAATTTGGTCGCTCATTAGTTTTCTCGCGCTTTTCAGCTCAGGGTGCGTGGCGACTCAAGATTGGGTCAGAACCTATGTCCCGGAGCAACTGTTCCCGGTGAACAAGAGAGTCTCTGACACCGAGACTAATGTGACTCAGTTGGGGGGACAGGTCCAAACGATGTCCAAGCAGATCGCGGACCTTGACAGCCGACTAAACCAGACCACGGCCAAGGCCGACCGGGCCCTGGAAGACCTTCAACGACTCAAGCTCGATCGAAAGCTGGTACTCGACTTAAGGCAAGGCGCATCTTTTTCTTCTAATTCAACCGTGCTTACGGACCAGGCTAAAAAAGAGATAGACAGTTTTTTGAGTGATCTGAGCGGAGATGCAGGCGGTATGAGTGGCCTTATGCTTGTTGTGGCGGGCTATACCGACAACACAGGCAGTGCGAAATACAACTACGAATTGGCATTGATCAGGGCAGCGAGCGCGGCCAGTTATCTTACGACCGACAAGAAGATCGAGCCCGGGCGCATGGTGGTAATGTCCTATGGGGAAAGCTCGCCAGTGGCGGACAATGCCACGGAAGCGGGGCGTGCGAAAAATCGCCGGGTCGAGATCCTTGTTTACAGAGACACCATTAGCGTCGGCGCCGCGGCACCGGCGGCTCCTCGACGTTAAAATAAAGTAGTGATCCACCGTCCAATTGCCGGACCTGTTTCGTTTCAAAGGAGGTAGATCAACGTGAAGCGCAAATTTTTTAGATCGGCGAGCGGCGGGTTGATCGTTGTATTGTTCATGGCAGCGACAGCCTCGGAACTTTATGCGATCGACGGCAATAACCGCTACTTTGCCTATGGTGTAGGCCAGAGAAGCTGTGAGGACTACGTCAAGTTTAGGGAGAAAAGACTCGAGACGCTTGAGCAGCACGAGCACTACACGAAAGACGAGCTCTATGAAATCGTCGACAAGATCGTCGAGCATTGGATCGCGGGCTTTCTCACGGCGCACAACTTCTACGTGGCGGATACCTATGATGTCGTCGGAAAGTCGGGCATGGACGATTTGAAAGCGCGGCTCGAGAAGAGTTGCCGGAGCAACACGAAACAACTTTTCGCCGAGGCCATGGTCACGCTGATGCACGAGCTGAATTCCCAGCGGGTGAAAGCAGACGCTGGGAAATGAGATGTTTTCGTAGAGCTACGGGATTAAGGAGCGAGAGATGAATAACCCCGTCATGACAGTATCCACGATCTTATTGGCTCTGTTTTTCTTTGGTTGCTCTGAGCCACTAACGACGCGAGAAAAAGGCGCGGCGATCGGAACTTTTACTGGCGCAGGTCTGGGCGCGATCATCGGCAGTGCTACGGGAAACGCCGGCGCCGGCGCGGGTATCGGGGCTGCCGTCGGACTTCTCGGCGGAGCGGTAATCGGCGATCAGATGCAGGCTCGGCAAAAACAGGATGAGGAGGTGCAACGGCGGATCCAGGCGCAGGACGCCGAGATTGCCCGGCAGCAAAGAGAGTTGAACCAACTCAAAGCGCAGCAAGCGCGGTAACGACCGACTTTCTTGACGGTAGCGGTGCGCGGAACGATTATCGGTTTTGATGGAAGGAAGAAAAAGATGAATCGGCAATTACTGAGATTGGCGCTTCTTGGCGCAGTATTATTTCTGGCGCCGTTCGGGCGTGCTCTTGCACAGGCGCCGGATGCCACAGTGAAGATCACCGGCAAATCGCTCGCCGCCGGGGTGGGATTTTCCTGGGGCAATGGTGTTTTGAACTATCAGGGGAAGGAATACCCATTCAGCATCAGTGGGTTCTCGGCGGGCGAGATCGGTTTCAACGTCGCAGAGTTGTCCGGCGAAGTATTTAATCTCAAGAATCTCGCCGACTTTAATGGAAACTACACCAGTTTAGGTGCCGGGATCACGATCGGCGGCGGCGCCAGCGCTGCGACGATGAGGAACCAAAATGGTGTGGTCATGCATGTTGTGGCGACATCACAAGGGTTCACGTTCAAACTGGGAGTCGACGGTATGAAGGTAGAACTCGCTAAGTAAGCTAATCCTGCAGTCTCAATTTGAATTGGTTCAAAAAGGAGGTGAAAAATTGTGTTACCAATCCCATGCAAAGGAGGTAAACGAGTTAAGTCGTAATCAAAAAAATGGGGAAATTTGGACGGTTTCAAATTAAAAGGGAGGTAAGAAAAATGTATAGGAAAACATTGGGATTGGCGATTCTTGGAATGATGTTGCTCTTGGCCCAGGCCGCACATGCCGCTGATACGCCGGACGCCAAAGTGCGAATGAGCGGAAAATCCGTTTCCGCCGGTGTGGGATATTCATGGGGCAGCGGTGTTTTGACTTATCAGGGAAAGGACTACCCATTCAGCGTCAGCGGGCTTTCGGCAGGCAACATTGGCCTTGCCAGCGTAGACGTGTCCGGTGAAGTATTTAATCTTAAAAATCCTAACGACTTTAACGGAACCTATACCAGTGTCGGCGCGGGAGCTACGGTGGGCGGCGGTGGCGGGGCTATGTCGATGAGGAACCAAAACGGTGTGGTCATGAATGTTGTGGGAACATCTAAAGGATTGTCGTTCAAACTTGGAGTTGACGGCATGACAGTCGAACTCAAGAAATAGCAGAGGAGTATCAAAGAATCGTATTCTGCAGTCGCGAACGACAACCGGCCAACGGGAGGCGATGACCATGACCGTGTCAGGATCGTCGGCGATCCCGTTGGCGGTTGTCTTTCAGTAGAATTTTAGAAACAGCAAAAGTTCTTCGGAATATTCTCAAATGAATTTTACCGGAGCTTGTCAGCTCGTGACTCGTCGCTTTGGAATAAAACCGGCCATCCGGACGACGCGAGTTCGTGCCGCCCGCGACACAGACAGACCACGGATCCCTCCTTGCCGTTCGATTTTCAGCGTTTTCCACCTCTATATTGGACCAAAGTCCAATATGCGGACCGGTCAATTCTCTGTTAGAAATCCCCTATTCCTGAGGAGTAGAAGTCGTCATGAAAAAAAGTGGAAAATGACGTGAAGAGGTAACAAGGCGCGGGAAGTTCTGAAGTGCGGATTTGCGGATATAGCTCCACTCGTCCAAAAGCGTGGCCAGCTAATTTTAAGTCGGTTATGCCTGTGGTGACCTTGGGTTCGAGCGAGGTTTCTCTCACCCTCACACTGCGTTTCAACGGCCGCAGCGAGCGCCAAGCACCGCATCAATTTTTTTCACCGATACGAAAATAGATCGTGGTCTGTATATGATGTCGCGCAGTATCCGCAGAACGGAAAGCCGGATTGATGCACTAAGAAGTCTTGCTAAGAGGAACGTGCACCGCTGGCTAAAAAGTGTGCGTGTGGACAGATGGGTGTGGATTATCACGCTCACCTTCTCATACGTGATCTGCTGCGCCGATGCTCAAACCGCAGATTCAGGACCGTGGGATGCGCGAGGCCTTTACGGCCAAGGGTTCCCGCAACGTCGAGTTTTTCGTGGAGACGATGGATACGATGTGGTTCGATCGCTCGGAGATCGAGCCGGAGTTTTTGTCGCTTTTTCGAAAGAAGTATGGGAGCCGCAAAATAGACCTCCTGATGGCAGCGGGCGCGGACTCATTAGATTTTGCGCAGCGCTTTCGTGACGTATTGCTGCCTGGGGTGCCTATCGTGTTTTACAACGTCGCGGAAGATGCGCTTCGCGGACATGTAATCCAATCAGCTATTGGTGGTGTCGTTTTACGGTTTAATCTTCCTGGAACGCTGGACCTGGCGATGCGTCTGCAGCCGAGAGCACGGCGCGTCATCGTCGTGAGCGGGACCTCGGCCTATGATCGGAATTGGGCTCGCCGTGCGCGCGAAGCGCTGCGGGCGCATGAAGGTCGGCTCGAAGTCTCCTCCTGGGCCGGCCAACCGCTTCAAGAGCTTCTCAAAAAATTACGGGAGCTACCTGCAGACGCATTTGTGCTTTATCTCGCCTTCTCTAGCGATGGCTCCGGACGCACCTACTCGCCTGCTGATGTGGTGAGATCGATTGCTGCGGCATCAGCGGCTCCCGTCTATGGAGTTTTGGAGACCTATCTCGGACAAGGTATCGTTGGAGGGGTCTTTCCAAGTTTCGAAGCTCATGGAAAGCTGGCGGGCGAGATGGCTCTAAGAGTGCTGGCAGGCGAGAAGCCCGACAATATTCCGGTGCAGTCTTCGCCTCTAGCTGTTGCCAACGTCGACTGGCGCGAACTGAGGCGCTGGGGCATCAGTGAAGCACGGCTACCTCCCGGCAGCATCGTTCAATTCCGGCAGCCGACGTTTTGGGAGCAATACCACTGGTACATCATTGGAGCGCTCGCCATCATCACAGTTCAGGCACTGTTGATCGTTGGTTTGCTTTTACACCGTGCGCGGCGCCGTAAGGCTGAGGCCAAGCTTCGGGAGAACCAGGAAATTATGGAACTGGCCGCCAGCGCCGGCGAATTGGGCCTGTGGATGCGCGATCCGGAGCGGGGCGATTTTTGGGCCAACCCGCAGTTCCGTTCTCTGTTAGGCCCCGGCCAAAACGATGCGCTCCGGTTCGAGGACATGGTTGGCCGCATTCATCCCGACGACCGAGCCCGAGTCATTGCTGAGGTCGAACGAAACCAGCAGGCTGGGCTGTCTTTTGAAGGTGAATTTCGCGTGGTTCTTGCCGACGGCAGCGAACGATGGGTTGTAGCGCGAGGCCGAACCGTTGGTGAAGCGAGCCCCAACGGTGCACGCAGGATGGGTGTTGTGTTTGATATCACTGAGCGTAAGCGGGCCGAGCAAGATCTTCACGCGGCACTCGTAGAGATCCGGGGGCTGAAAGAGCAGCTCGAAGAGGAGAACCTCTATCTGAAGGAGGAGATTTCTGAGGTCAAGGGTTTCGACGAGATCGTCGGCCAGAGCGACGCTTTGAAATACGTGCTCACACGTGTGGAGCAAGTGGCCAAAACGGATGCCACCGTGCTGTTGCAGGGGGAGACCGGCGTGGGTAAGGAACTCATTGCGAGCGCGATTCATGAAAAGAGTTTCCGAGCTGATGGGCCGCACGTCAAGGTGAACTGCGCAACACTTCCGGAAGCCCTCGTTGAGAGCGAGCTGTTTGGTCATGAGAGAGGCGCCTTCACAGGCGCCGAACGCCAGCGCAAAGGACGATTTGAGCTTGCCGACGGCGGCACGATCCTGCTCGATGAAGTGGGCGAGTTACCGCCGGGCACGCAAGCGAAACTGCTCCGAGTTATCCAAGAAGGCGAGTTTGAGCGAGTCGGCGGTTCAAACACGATTAAAGCCAATGTCCGAATCATTGCGGCAACCAACCGCAAATTACATGACGAGGTTTCGGCGGGCCGGTTCCGGCAAGATCTTTTTTATCGGCTTAATGTTTATCCCATCACCGTTCCCCCGCTGCGCCAGCGACGGGAGGACATTCCCTTGCTGGTGAGCCATTACGCGCGCCAGATCGGCGAGCGCTTGGGCAAAAGCATCACTGAG
>WNFK01216013.1_pt1 | contig 13381 bp, 12 predicted proteins | sample 5400281 | NCBI WGS metagenome assembly WNFK01 (sample SAMN13153350, study PRJNA577476) | soil metagenome | isolation source: 20 cm soil on Douglas fir-dominated hillslope | place: USA:California | collected 2013-09-17
CGCGCCGCTGGACAACAATCCGTCGCCCGATCCGCAGTTGAACGAGCAGGTCGTCAAGGTTCCCGTGACCGTGACGCTGCAAGGTGGGACCTTGCACAAGGGTGAGTTCGTGTTGACGACATTCAAGCCCAATGGGCCTGGCCCTTTTCCTGCGGTGGTGGTCAGTCACGGCCGCGTCGGGTCGCAGAAAGAGCGGGCCGCGTATGGGCGGGCCGAGTTCGGGCGGAGCTGGATGTACTACTACTGGACGCTGCGCGGGTTCGTCGTGCTCGCTCCGACGCGCATCGGCTACGGGGTCAGCGGCGCGGACATCGATCCCGAATACGCCCCCGGCCCCTGCAATGCCTTCGATTTCGCCCCCTTGGCCTCCGCAGTCACGGCCCACATTCGTGCGACCATCGAGTACGCCGCAACGCAGGCATGGATCGACAAGGACAACCTCTTGCTTGCGGGTCAGTCCGGCGGGGGCTTCGGCTCGATCGTGGCCGCAGGTGAGCGCCTGCCCGGCGTCAAAGCCCTGGTGAACTTCGCAGGCGGCGCCGGCGGCTCACCCCAATCGCACCCTGAGCAACCGTGTAGCCCACAAGATGTTGAGCTCCAGCTGGTGAAGGCGGCAAGGCGGGGCGCCATCCCAAGCATCTGGTTCTATGCGGAAAACGACCGCTTCTGGGGCGCGAAACTGCCGCGTGCGTGGCACGCCGCTTACGTGGAGGCTGGCGGCACGGCCGAGTTCCACATGCTGCCGCCTTTGCAGGAGGACGGTCACGAAATCATAGGCTCGGGTTACGAGCACTGGCGGCCGCGGCTCGATCACTTCCTGAACTCGATGGGCTTTGCGCCGCGCAAGCTGCCGGGCGCGCCGCGGCCCACCAGGTTCGCGCCGCTCGGGCAGGCCCCTCCAGTGCCCGCCCTGTTTGCGAGGTGCCTGGAACGCTACGACGTCTTCCTGAAGTGGGACGTGCCCAGAGCCTTTGCGCTCTCACCGACAGGAGACTGCGCCTACGCTGCAGGCGAGCTGGACGTTATGGCCAGCTCGCTCAAGCGCTGCGAGGGTGGTGTGGGTGCCTTGACACTTGCAACACTGCCCTGCGCGAGCGGGGCCGAGCGGTAAGCAACTCGAACAGTCCTCGCCAGCCCACTGAAACAAGAAGGAGCTCAGCTGGCGACGTTGCCGTCACGGCGTCCAACGCACCTAGCTAGGCATGATCATGAGGCCGTTGAGAAGTGGGATGCGGTCTTTTGGAAACCACAGAACAAGTGCCTTCAATCCGGAGGTCAATGAAGCAGCGACGCCGAGGCCGATCAACGGCCGGCCGGCGGGCAGGAGCAGAAAGTTATCCGACACGGCAAATAGAGCCGCACCCGCGGCCACCAGCGATACATCTGAACGAAGAACCCGCGATCGTTGTTCGTAAGATGGGCTCTGCCTCTCACCTCCGCCGCAAAACGATCAGCTGATGTCGAAGTACCGCATTCCCAGCCTCAAGCCGGCTTTTCGACTTGAATGGCGAGGCCAGCGCGACCAGAACGAAGCCGATCAGCGCTACCATTGCGCCAACTTAGCCAATTCTGTCACCTGATAAACTCGGATATGGTTTTCGGCACACACAGCCGCTCGGATTCAGTAACATTCGCTTGGAAAAGTCACCGGCCAGGCTGCAACTTCTTCCACTGAAGAAACTGCTGGTAAAGTGCGGCGTCGTTTTGCGAAAGGCCATTGGGGACGCCCTGGCGCGCGGGTCCGTCTGTTTTCATGGCCTGCGGGAAACCTGGCGGTTTCTCCACGTTTGCCTGTGTCGCTTGGCTGGCTCGGGCATCAAGCCATGCTTGCGCCGCCTCGAACCGGGTCCAACCCGGCAATTGGGCAGCGAGGCTAACCTCACGCCATTTCGGGTGGCGCGGCGGCTTCTTGAATTCGGCGATCTTGGGAAAGAGTGCGTCAACGAACCGTTGAACCCGCCGATAGCGATCGACATTGGTCTTCGGCCAATTGTACGCGATGAGGACCGCACCAACCGCAATCGTATCGACGGATTGCCCCGCTGGAATAATGTCGGGGTAGTCGTCATGCGTGAGCGAGGACGGATAATAATCGGCGATGAGTTGCGAAGGATACGGAACTGGAACGAAGTGCAAGCGATCTGCCGGGTTCAGCTTGGTCATCGACCGCACCGGTTTACCCGCAATCAGAACCGTGGCAGCTATCTCACCGCTCTTGACCTTTTCGAAGGCTTCGGCCTGCGACATGCTGACTTCCTGAATCTCAACACCAAGGGTCTTGAGGACATCGCGCATCGAGTAACTTGTTCCGCTGCCCTTTGCATCGAGGTTGACCTTAAGACCCCGCAATTGCTCAATCGAGGTGATCTCGTTTCGCGCAACGAGATGGACCTCCTCGGTGAACAGCCTGGCGATATAGACGATCTTGTTATCAGCCTGGCCCATCCGCTCGTTCGACCGGCGGAAATTGTTGAGAATGTTGGTTTGCGTGAGGCCGATATCGATGCCTCTCAAGTACCGCACGTCGCGGATGTTCTTGGGTCCACCGATGCCGGCGATCGGGAGAATGCGAAGATTGTCGCCGTCGTTGAGGACATCCGCGAGATCGTACGCGATCTGCAGATAGGTATCGTCCGAGTTCGGACTGCCGGATATCAGACCAATCGTATTTTCGTTGGGCTGCTCGTTTTTATATACGCCGACACCGACGAAATATTCGCCCATCCTTTCGATCCAGGCAGACTTGTCCTCGATGGTTTTTGTGACGGGGTTGAGCCAGCGGTAGTCGACCCAACCGTGTCCGGGGGAAGTGCTGGCGGTCCTGACAAATTCCTGAATCATGAACTTGCCGTCCTGATCCTTGAGATCAAGCAGGTTCTTTCCCCTCACCGCCGGCGTGACGCCGTTGGCAACGCAAAGACCCGTCAATTCGGTCACAAAGGGGTAAAGGTCGCGATCTGCATATCCTGGGGCCTTGCCGTTGATGGCCTGGAAGGCCGCTTCGGCGCCCTCTTTCTTGAATTTCTGCTGCACGCGCCGGACCATCGCCAGTGCTTCATCCCTGGTCCCGAACTCGGCGGCACCTGCAGGTAGTGTCACCGTGACCAAAGCGAGTACGACCGCCAAAACCGCAACAACACGAGACATTTGATTTCTCCCGAGACTGGGCCGGACGCGCGTATCGGAGTTAACGAGGTGGATTGTCAAAAGCACTTTGCCGCCATTTTCAGTTGGGGCGAAAACGGCGGCGAGGTGCTTGATCGGTCCTGCGCACGCGCGGGTAGACGAAGAATGCGGCGAATTTTCGGTTGAATATTACCTCTAAATTCCGCTGGGCGGGAATCAACTAGAAATAGAAAGCAGCGCTCCGGTTAAAAACGCTGGAAGCCCGCGTTCGCCGAACCGTTCTCACGGACCGAATCCGACGCGAGACCAACCGCTTACATCAAGCGCTTCACGTCGCCTACGCGTGACTCCCCATCGCCGGCGCGCGGCTTCGCGTCGCCTGCGCGTGGCTTGAGCGAACTAGAAATTTCGCCGGGACTGAATCTCAACCGTGCTTATTTGGTCTTCATCACCAGGCTGTTCTCGTCGATCGATCGGGTAATTTGACCCAGATCCTTCAGCACATTCACCCAGACCGCGAAGTCGCGCGGATCGAGCGAAAAGCGATACGTCACAAACGGTATTTTTTGGACCACCGCCTCGGGCAGCTTGGTATATTTGGCGAGAATTGCGCGCGCTTCCTGCGGATTCGCATCCATGAATTCCTTGGCCTGATTGAGCGAGACGACCCAGGCGTCGATCACCGCATGATTGTCTGCCGCCCATTTGCGCTCCGAAATCCAGAACGTGTAGAGGACCTCATCGCTTACGGAAAGCAGCGGGTCTCCGAGCGACCTGTTGCCGGCCGCAAGCAACTGTCCGGCAAACGGCTCAAGCGCCTCGACGGCATCGACGTTTCCGGCCTTGAGCTGATCGGGCATGTTGGGAAACGGCACTTCGACGGCCCGGATGGAAGCCGGATCGATGCCGTTCTTCTTCAAGCCATGGAGCACCGAGACATGGATGATGGCGCCGAGCGCCGGCGTTGCGATCACCTTGCCTTTGAGGTCTTGCATGCTCGTGATCGCGGAGTCCTTCCGGACGATCAAGTGCGTGCTCGGATTATCCTTGGTCTCGATCCCCTGCCCGGCGACGGCTACGACATCGATCCCGGCGAGTACGGCCTTGATGAGATCCGGCGGCGTCGACGGCGCGAAATCGAACTGGCGCCCGAGCGTTCCCGGCAGAACAGACAGGTTCTGCGTAACGGACAGCGTGACGTCGAGGCCGTTCTTCTCAAACAAGCCCTTCTCCTTGGCGACCCATGCCGGGAGCCACGAGACAACCGGAATATACGCGGCCCGCACCGGTGTCAGTTGCGCGGCGGTGGCGGGTGCCTTGAACCACGCACCGATACATAAAATACTCGCAACAACGACAGCAAATGAACGAGAACATTTAAGCTTTTGCGCCACCAGAGCCCCCCTTGCAAAACCATCACCTGGTACTTTTTATTTCATCTCGTGCGCGGCGAATTTGAGGCGGCGTCCTTTGCGGCGTGTCGATAAGGCCTCAACGACCTCGCGCGATCCATTCAGGAATCAGGACTTCGTCTCGGCGCGATCGGCCATCGCCTCGTCAACGAGGTTGACGACGAATACGCCGGTCTCGCGGATATGCTTGAGCGTGTCCTTCGGCGTGCCATCCGGCCGGGATTGCAAGCCGAGGACGACGAGCGCCGGATCCTCGCTGAATACATTAAAAAAAGAGAACGGCGCTGCATTGACGACGCCGTCTTTGCCGACCGTGGTGACGAGAGCGATCGGGCGCGGCACCACGAGCGCGGCCAGCAGCTTATAGCGAAGATTCAATGGCAGCGTACTGAAGTCGACCTCGAAAGGCGCGGTCATGCTGTTACCCCTCGGGTGACGGAATGTTTCCGGTTGGGTTGGATGATCTTTTCGGAAAACCTGTTTCCACTTTTTTTGATCATGCTCTAACTAACCGATCTGGCTGACGAATTTCTTAGCCGCCAGTTTGAGTTCGCGAACCGATTTGCCCTTGCTCGAAACATCGATACTTTTGGACGGCCCGACCGCAGCCAGCACCGCCATGAGGTCCTTCTTGAAGTCCAGCACCGGCACTGCCATGGCGTCTATGCCGCGTATCAGGTCCCCTCTGACCAGGCTGAAACCACGCGCGCGAACATCGGCCAGTTTCCTTGCAGCCTCTGCTTCGCTTTTCACAGGGAAGTCCAACCCTGATCTCTTATGTTCGGCGATTTCCTTCGTGATATGTTTTTTCGTCAAATCCGGCGGCAGGTAAGCCGCGCAGACGAGACCGAGCGCCGAGGTGAGCAGCGGAAGTATCGAGCCGGGCCTGATGATCACCGACACAGGTCGCGGCACATCAAGCCAATAGAGCACAGTAGGCCCGTCATTGCCCCACACGCCCAGGAAAACAGTTTGCTAGAGCACGTTGCGCAGGTCGACCAGCAGCGGGGCACCGATGCGCATGATGTCGAGCCGATTGATCGCGGCACGGCCGATTTCCCGGGCGGCGCCGCCGAAATCGTAGCGGCCGTCAATGGAACTCTGCTCGATCAAGCCTTCTCGAATAAGGCTGACCAGGTAACGATGCGCCTTGGCCGGAGACAGGCCTGCCGCGGCCGAGAAATCCTTCAGCGTTTGAGGTCCCCCAAGCTGCGCAAGCGTTTTCAACAGACGCGCTGCGACCTCAACGGATTGAACTCCGATCTGCCGCCTGTCAGCTCTGCTCAAGGTTCTCACTCACCTTCTTTTCTGCCAATCCCGCTGCAAGACCGACCCCAAGCCGCTCGGCTGCCCGGGTGTGGAACATCAGTTTCGCAACTTCGGAAGCACATGTTCGCCAAAGAGCTCAACGGTCCGGACCGGGTCCGACGCGAGGCTGACCGTGAGCATCAACCGCTTGGCGCCTGCTTCCTTGGCGGCCAACGCTTGATTCAGGCATTGTTCCGGCGTGCCGCAGATCGACAGACGTCCGGAAAGATAATCAAACAGGCCGAGTAGCGCCGGCGCAGTTCGAGAAGCGGCTCGCGAAGATGTTCGGGCACTCCACGCGTTTCAAGATTTTTGTCGCCGATGACATATCCCGCCAGGAACGCCAGCATCGCGCCGACCTTGTCACGGGCGACGTCACCATCCATGGCACAGTCCAACGCCCCTATTTGCCATACCTCGACATCGCCAGCGGACCGGCCCGCGTCCGAAATTCCCTTGGCGACGATGGCCTCGGATTGAGCGATGTTATCCTTGCCCAGGCCGAAATTAAGAAAAACACCATCCGCGGTGCGTCCGGCTGCCGCCAGACCGAGCGGGTGAGAAGCCGCGAGAAACACCTTTGACGGCTTCTTGACCCACGGCAAATGCGCCGTTGCTTCTTTGAGCGTCGCGGCTTCGCCCCGCAGCAACGTCTTGATGAAGGTGACGCCCTCGCCGAGCTCCTTCGCGGTAGAGCTGCTGCGGCCGAGGTTCTTCGTCCCACTGTGGCCCGCACCGATGCCGAGAACGGCGCGGCCCTCGATGATCTGATCGATCGAAGCGATCGCGGCGGCGCTGACAGCGGCGTCGCGGGTCACAAGGTTAGTCACGCAAAGCGCTACGCGCGCCTTTTTGGTCACGCGCGCCGCGAGGGCTGCGGAAACCCAGGGATCCATCGCATTCCCCGGCGTATCGGCGATGCCGATCATATCGTAGCCATATCGGTCTGCGCGATCGGCAAGGTTTTCGACCAAACCGGGATTGTAGGGCCAGAAGAAGAAGCCGACTTCCATATCTTGAACTCCTAGAAATTTTCACTCTGGATTTTTGGGGGCCAGCGACGAAGCAGGATCGCCTCAAAGACGGCGAAGACGTTATTCACGAGCAATCCAAACAGGCCGATCAGGACGAGAAGTCCATAAACCTGTGGAGATTGAAAGTTGCGCTGGGCACCGATCATGAGCGCACCGATCCCTTCGATCGAGGTCAGGATCTCGACCAGAAGCGTCACGACAATCGCAACGGGCAGCGCCACGCGAATGCCGAGCAATACCGCAGGGACGACCGACGGCAGGATGATCAGCCTCATGCGATCGACCGCGGAAAGCCGAAACGAACGCGCGACGTCGAGCAACAATGGATGAACGCGTTCCGCGGCGGATGAGGTGTTCAGGAGAATAGGCCAGATCGCGGCAAGCACCACCACGGTCAGCTTCATCCGTTCATCATAGCCCATGAAAAGAATCGCCACGGGTACGACAGCCGGCGGCGGAATAGCCCTCAGAAATTCCAGAAGCGGCCCGACGGCACGGCTGAACCGCGGGAATACCCCGATGAGCAGGCCAACTCCGGTTCCGATGATGACCGCGACAGCCAATCCAAGCAGCAGGGTTATTGTCGTGGCTGACAATGCCGGATAAAGCCGCCCGCTTTTCGCCAGCAGCATCAGGCCGTTCCACCAGTCCGAGGGTGGCGGAAAATAGGGAGAATTGCCGGTCTGCAACAGCTGCCAGGCGACGAGAAGAGCTACAAGCGGCAACAATCCTCTGGCTGACGGAAGCGCCTCCACGACGAGCATGAAATATTGTCGCCACGGACGAGAGTACATCATTGCCCGCCTCGCAACTGACGGAAGGACGGAAACAAGGCCTCCGCAAGGGCCAGCATTCCGGCATTCAGCGCGATGCCAATAAATCCCACCGTCACGATATAGGCAAACATCAGGTCGGGACGCAGCGCTTGTTGCTCACGGACGATGCCGTAGCCGAGGCCGTCTGGATTGCCCACCATCTCGGCGACGACGGCGAGCACAAGCGCCAGACCAAGACTGATACGCGCACCGACGACAATCGGCGGCATCGCCGCGGGCAAAATGATGCGGAGGATGGTATCTTTGCGGCCGAGACGGAAGGTCCGGCCGACGTCATAAAGTCTCTGATGAACGCCGGTGACGCCTCCGATGGTGTTGACGAGCACAGGCCAGAGTACCGGGAGGATCGTGACGACCATTTCGGTTTTCAGCGAGAAGCCGAACAGCAGAAGTCCGACCGGTGCAAACGCAACCCCCGGCATCGGCCGCAAAACCTCGATGCTCGCCAGGCTGTAACGCCGCGCTGTCGGCGACAGACCAAGCAGGAAGCCGAGCGAGATACCAAGCACGATCGCCACCGTCCATCCGATCGCGACAGAAATCAGGGTGTGCGCAATATCGGGCGCCAAAATTCCTTGGCTGGCGAGTTCGCCAAAACCCAGGCCGATGGCCGACGGCGCCGGCAGATATTCGTATTCGAGCAATCCCGACCGGACCGCCGCTTCCCATGCGAGGCCGACGAAAACGAACACCGCGGTTCCGGGCCAATTGATCCGCGCGATGAAGCTGTTCTTATGCATATCCGCGCCCAATGGCCTGGTGCACGGCGTAGCGATATTCGAGAAACTTTGGCAGCTGGCGCGTCGATAGCTGATCGCGCGGCGCCGGCAGACCAATTTCGAATATCTGCTCAATTCGTCCGGGGGAGCCCTTCAGAACGGCGATCCGGTCGCCCAGGTAGACCGCCTCCTCGATATCGTGGGTGATGAAGACGAAGCTTGTCCCGGTCCGATCGCGAACCCGGAGAAGTTCGTCCTGCATGGATGCTTTGGTCATGGCATCGAGCGCTGCAAACGGTTCGTCCATCAGCATTACGGCCGGACGCAGCGCCAGCGCGCGCGCGATTTGAACACGCTGCTGCATGCCGCCGGACAATTGCCACGGATAATCCTCCGCGTTGTTTTCAAGACCCACAAGGGCCAGCGCGCCGTGGACCCGTTTTTCGATCTCCCTGCGATCGAGCGCTCGTTCTATTCCAAACGCCACGTTGGCCGCGACGGTGCGCCACTGTAACAAAGCGTTGGAATAATCCTGGAAGACGATGACGACGTCGTCGGGCGGACCGTCGAGTTGCTTTCCTTGCACCAGGACCGAGCCGCTCGCAGTCGGCGTCAGACCTCCCATGGCCCTCAACAGCGTGGTTTTGCCGGTTCCCGAAGGACCGACGATGGTCAAGAACTCTCCGGATCGAACCAGAAAGGAAATATCCTCGATGATGCGCTTGCGGCTGAACTTGTGAAGAAGCTCGACAGTGACCGATCGGCACTCGAATGCCGGACCTGCGGCCTTCTCGCTGGGATCGGATCTCTTTTCCGCCGAACTCATCTATGGCGTCACAACCAATTTGGAGGAGTCGACTTCCTTGTCGAGCTGACCGACATCCCTAAGTGCTGCGGCCCAGACCTGGATATCCGCCGGCTTGATGGCAAAGCGGTAGGTCGGGAACGGCGTCGCCTGCACCACAGCCTCGGGCAATTTGGTGTACTGCGCCATGATCTTACGCGCCTCCGCGGGATTTTTCTCGATAAAGCTTTTTGCATCTTCGAGGGCTGCAATCCAGGCCTTGATCGTCGGAAGATTGGCGCGCGCCCACGCGCCCTGCGAGATCCAGAACGGAAACAGCACATCCTTGCCGACCGACAGCAGAGGGGTCGCGATCGAGACATTGCCGTTCGCACGGAGCGCGCCGGCGAACGGTTCAAGGGATTCGACGGCGTCGACACGCTTGGCCTTGAGTTGATCGGGCATATTGGGAAACGGCACTTCCACGGCTCTGACACTCGCGGGGTCGACACCGTTTTTCTTCAGCCAGTAAAGCACCGACACGTGGATCACGCCGCCGATCGTTGGGGTCGCAATCAGCTTTCCGGCCAGATCTTTCGGCCCCGCGATACCCGAATCCTTCGCAACAATGACATGCGTCGAAGGGTTATCCTCCGTCTCAAAAACTTCGGAGGCGACGGCGACGACGTCGAGTCCGGAGGCGACTGATTTCAGCAGATCGGGCGCGGTGCTTGGAACAAATTCAAACTGCTTTCCGACCGTTCCCGGCAGTGTCGAGAGGTTTTGCGCGACACTAAGCGTGACATCGAGCCCGTGCGCTGCAAAAAACCCCTTCTCCTTCGCAACCCACGCGGGAAGCCAGGTTACAACCGGAATATAGGCGGCCCTGATGGCAACCGGCGATTGGGTTTGAGCGTAACTTTGGTGTACCAGCCCTGTCGTTACCGCTGCCAAAACCGCGATGCACGTCAGCTTCGCATGCAGACCGACTCTCGACGACAAAGCGTTGTGTAGCACTTGGTGGCCTCCCCAAATCCATAATTGATTTCACATTGCATAAACCTACAATGGAGTTCTCCGATACCGCAAGCGCGAATGCGTCGCACCGCAATTGAAGGAAAATAAGGATGGGTCAGCTTCCAGCAATTGCGGTTCTCGGAGGATCAGGCGAACTCGGCTCCGCGCTGGCGCGGCGATGGGCGCAAGCCGGTTACCCCGTCATCATAGGTTCACGAAGCGCCGACCGCGCAATCGAAGTCTCAGCACAAATCGGTCAGCAAGTGCGTGGCGCCGAAAATGTCGAAGCTGCGAAGGCAGCGGAAGTCATCGTCGTCGCGGTGCCCTATTCGAACCACGCGCAGATCCTGGAAGCCATCAAGCCTACCGCATCCGGCAAGATCGTCGTCGATGTCGTCCTGATGGAGGCTCGGCCGCGCTCGAAGCGAAGGCGATACTGGGGGCGGACGTCAAGGTTGTATCTGCCTTTCATAACGTGGGGGCTGCCAAGGTGCACGCAGGCGGCAAGGTCGATTGTGACGTACTTGTGTTTGGCGACGACAAGACGGCGCGAGACTTGGTGATCACACTGGCGGAAGCCGCCGGAATGCGCGGCATCGATGGCGGAGGTTTGGCCAACTCCGTTGCAGCCGAGGCGCTGACGTCTGTTCTGATCGGTATTAATCGGCGCTACAAAGTGAATGGGGCCGGCATTCGCATTACCGGCATTCCTCTTCAGGCACCAAACTGACAATGTTTCATCAACTTGCATTGATCGCAGTTCCGGACTTCCCGCTCGTTGAGCCGGGAAACGCACTTGCCTCGATGATATCCGACGCCTGTCGAACGGCTGGCATTGCCCTCAACGATGGCGATGTCGTGGTGATCGCGCAGAAGATCGTGTCGAAGGCCGAAGGCAGATACGTCAATTTGAACGATGTGACCCCGTCGGCCCAAGCCAAGGCGTTGGCAATTCAGCTTAAAAAGGACCCGCGGCTCGTCGAGCTCGTGCTTTGCGAATCGACTCACATTATCCGAGCCGAAAACAGCGTGCTGATCGTCGCTCACCGCCTGGGATACATCATGGCCAATGCCGGGATCGACCAGTCGAACATTTCGCATGCAGAAGGCGAGCGCGCGTTGCTGCTCCCAACCGATCCCGATGGCTCGGCGGCGGACATCAAAGAGAGGCTCGATCGCACTTTCAACATCGAATGCGGTGTGGTGATCAGTGACAGTTTTGGTCGGCCGTGGCGCAACGGCGTCGTGGGCGTTGCGATCGGAGCCGCCGGCGTCAATTCGCTTCAAAGTTTCGTCAATACGCCGGATCTGTTTGGGCGGCCTCTCCGCGTCACCGAGATCGCCATTGCCGACGAAATTGCCGCCAGTGCGTCGCTCTTGATGGGACAGGCCGCGGAGGGATGTCCCGTGGTAATCTTGAGGGGGCTTAAACGGAGCACCCATCCGCTGCCGGCAGTCGCGCTGATCCGCCCTGCAAGCCAGGACCTGTTCCGATGACCGGACCGGTAGCCGCAGGGCGTCATTACCCAGGAGAAGAAAAAAAGATCGTCGCGCTGTGCGGCGGCGTGGGCGGAGCGAAACTTGCCCTGGGATTGGAGCGGATTTCCCAACCCGGGACGACGACGATCGTCGTCAACGTCGGTGATGATTTCGAACATCTGGGCCTGCGGATTTGCCCCGACATCGACACCGTTCTTTACACGCTCGGAAACCTCAGCGATCTGGAGCGGGGTTGGGGACGCGCGGAGGAAAGCTGGAATTTCATCGAGAACGTGAAACGGCTCGGCGGCGACGATTGGTTCCGGCTCGGCGACAAGGACCTCGCCCTTCATGTGACAAGGACCCAGCATCTGCACCGGGGCGGATCGCTGAGCGATTTCGTCGCTCGGGCCGCGAAACTACTCGATATCCGGTCCAACATTGTGCCAGCCACCGATGAGGTCATCTCGACCATGATCGATACCGATCAGGGCGTTTTGCCGTTTCAAGAGTACTTTGTGAAGCTACGCTGCGTACCCCGGATAAAATCGATTCAGTTTGAAGGCGCCGCAAGTGCGGTGGCTGCTCCCGGCGTTCTAAGCGCGCTATCGGACCCTGCCCTGCACGCGATCATCATTTGCCCGTCCAATCCCTATCTGAGCGTCGATCCGATCCTCGCCATTCCCGGCATTACGGCGGCACTGCGAAACAGCTCCGCGCCGGTGATCGCAATCTCTCCCATTGTCGGCGGCGCCGCGATAAAAGGGCCGACCGCGAAAATCATGACGGAACTGAACTTTGCGCCATCGCAGCGATCGATCGCTGCCCACTATCAGGGCCTGATCGATGCGCTCTTCGTCGATGTCTCGGATGAAAGCGAAGCTCGCGGTTTGTCTGTCCAAACTTTCGTCGTGCCTACCGTCATGACGACGATCGAGCAAAAGATCCAACTTGCCCGAGATGTCATCGACGCTGCCGCGTCGCTAAGGGTAAATTCCCTATCGCATCGGGGAGCGGCCAGATGATCAGCTTTCCCGTCATTATTCCGGTCAAGACTTTCGACCTCGCAAAACGGCGCCTGTCCGGCATTCTTCAACCACCGGAGCGGGCAGCGTTGGCTCGAACCATGCTCATCGATGTGTTGAATGTCGTCGCATCGGTCGTCTTGCCGTCAAATGTCATCGTCATAACATCCAGCCCGGAAGCATCGGGGATTGCGAAGAGTGCGGGCACGCAGGTGCTGCAGGAGGCAGCTTCGTCAGATCTCAACTCGGCAATCGAAGCAGCCGCAAGACATGTGATTGTTCAGGACGCCGGCGGCTTTCTGATGTTGCCCGCAGACGTCCCGGAAGTCACGATCGCGGTGCTGCACCAGGCCCTCGTCGCGCTCGACCAGAACGGCTCCCTCGTCCTTGCGCCGGCGATCAGTGACGGCGGCACCAATCTGCTGGCCTGCCGACCACCCCATGCGATAAGGCCGGAATTCGGCGCTGGGAGTTTTGCAAAGCACCTCGCCGCGGCCGAACGGTCGGGTCTTACGTGTCACGTCCTGAACAGTCCGGAACTCGGCAGGGACATCGACAGCCCGGAAGACCTTGCGAGATTTCTCGATCGACGCACCTCCACATTGACCGATCGACTTCTGCGAGACTTGAGACGAGACTTG
>WNFK01182794.1_pt3 | contig 13376 bp, 12 predicted proteins | sample 5400281 | NCBI WGS metagenome assembly WNFK01 (sample SAMN13153350, study PRJNA577476) | soil metagenome | isolation source: 20 cm soil on Douglas fir-dominated hillslope | place: USA:California | collected 2013-09-17
GATACCCACCTGCACGAGCCGATCGAGCCGGCCCTCCCGCACGATGGGCAGGGTGAGGAGCCGCACCCGCTCGCCCCCCCGCAGCACGAGGGTCTCCAGGGTCTGGACACCCCGCCGCGCATTGCCGCGCGCCAGCGGCGAGAGCGGCAGCGAGCGGCCCCGCAGGAAGCCCGAGCGGCCTTCGGGCTGCCCCTCGCGGTCGCGGAACTGGAAGAACTTGTCATAGACCTCGGGACCCAGCAGGTCGCGCAGCATCGTCTCCGCCGCGCTGCCGCCCTCCCGCGTGTCGGCGGTGTCCCGGATCACGTGGGCCACCGTGACCAGCGATGCATCCACGTCCTGGAGCAGGCTCCACGCCAGCACCTCGTACGAGAGCCACCCCACCAGCAGGAGGATCACGAGGAGGAGGCCCGTGTACCAGAGAGTGAGCCGCGTGCGGATGGAGCGAAGGCCGGAAAACCGCCTCATGGCTCCGACCGCAAAACGTAACCCGCGCCGCGCACGGTGTGGAGCAGCCGGAGCTCGCGGGGGCCGTCGATCTTGCGCCGGAGATAGCCGACATAGACGTCCACGATATTGCTCTCGGGATCGAAGTCGAGCCCCCACACGTGCTCGGCCAGCATCGGGCGCGTGAGCACACGCCCACTGTTGCGGAGGAGATACTCGAGGAGGGCATACTCGCGCGCGGTCAGCGTGATGCGGCGCCCGCCGCGACGCACCTCTCGAGTGGACGGGTCGAGGGTGAGATCGGCCAGGCGCAGGACCGGCGCGCGCTGACCCTGGCCCCGGCGGAGGAGCGCCCGCACCCGCGCCAGCAGCTCGTCGAAGGAGAATGGCTTGGTGAGGTAGTCGTCGGCGCCGTGGTCGAGCCCGGCCACCTTGTCGGCGACCGTGTCGCGGGCGGTGAGGAGCAGCACCGGCGTCTGCACGCCCTTGGCCCGCGCGGCCTTGAGAACAGCGAGGCCGTCGAGCCTGGGCAGCATCACGTCGAGGACCACGAGGTCGTAGGGCGGGCCGCCGGTCAGGAGGTCGAGCGCGGTGGCGCCGTCGACAGCCTGCTCGACGGCATACCCCTCCTCCTCGAGCCCCTGCCGGATGAAGCTCGCGACCTTTCGTTCGTCCTCCACGACGAGGATGCGCATCTCATGGCTACGGTACCACCGCCGCCGCGAAGGTCAGGCGGTTGTGACAGCGCGGGCAGTCCAGCGCCCGCTGACCCGGGAGACGTCCGCCGGCCGGGAAGTCCAACGCAGCACCGCGAGGACAATCCCCGTGGTCACGAGGGTCGGCACGAGGAAGAAATGGGCCAGCGGTATGAAGAGGCAGGGGATGGCCGCGCCCCAGCAGAGGCCCAGGGCCCCCAGGGCCCGGCGCATCCGGCGCTGGCGGCTCTGCCGCACGACGCGCGCCGTGGCCGCCACCGGCGGCGCGCCAAAGATGCCCAGCGTGCCCGCTATCTCCTCCGTACCCTCATCACTCACCAAGACATCTTGCCATGGCCCCATGAGAGCCTGGTGAGACGGACGTGAGAACATGCCCATATGGAGCGGCGCTCGCTGGGGAGCAGCGGCCTCACCGTGCCGGTGATCGGCATGGGCACCTGGCAGACCTTCGACGTGCGCGACCCGGCCGCCGTCCGTCCCGTGACCGACGCCGCGCTGGCGGGGGGCGCCACCTTCTTCGACTCCTCGCCCATGTATGGCCGCGCGGAGCGCGTGCTGGCGGACACGCTGGGCCCCCGCCGCGCGCAGGTACAGATCGCCACCAAGGTCTGGGCCGGCTCGGCGCGCGAGGGGCGTGAGCAGATTCGCCAGGCGCTGGCCTGGTACGGCGGCAAGGTCGACCTGTACCAGATTCACAATCTGGTCGCGTGGCGCGAGCACCTGCCCTATCTCGAGGAGCTCCGGGCCAAGGGTGCGGTGGGCGCCATCGGCATCACCCACTACAGCTCCAGCGCGTTCGGCGACCGGGCGACTATTCTCGAGACCGGCCGCGTCACCGTCATCCAGGTGCCGCTCAATCCCCAGGAGCGCGAGGTGGAGCGCACCCTCCTGCCGCTGGCCGCCGCGCGGAAGATCGGCGTCGTCGTCATGCGGCCGCTGGGTCAGGGCCCCCTCGCCCGCCGCGCCCCGGCCCCGCGTGAGCTCGGCTTCCTCGCGGACTGGGGCCTGTGCACCTGGGCTCAAGCGCTCCTGAACTGGGGGATCAGCGACCCGCGAGTGAGCGTGAGCATCCCGGCCACGAGCAGCCCCGCGCACATGGCCGACAACTGCGCGGTGGGGAACGCGCGGCGCTTCGACGAGGCGGCGCGCGAGCGCGTGGCCGCCCTGGCGCGCGCCTGACGTGGCGGCATGAGCGGGCGCATTCGCGCCTGGGTCGCTCGCGTCGGCCTCCGGCCAAGCGCGATCCTCGCCATCGCGCTCATGCTCCTGTGGGTGCTCGCCTACCGCCAGCTCAGCCCGATGGACTGGGAGCTGTTTCAGCCCTCGCGGGCGGGGCTGCGCGGCCTCACCCTCTACTTGAGCGGTGACTATGGCGGCGCGGGGCGCGCGTACCGCGCCGGCCTGCGTGGCCCGGCCGCTCCGGGGATCGTGCGGAGGCCGCGCGCCGCGCCAATGCAACCCTGGCCGCCAAGGTGACGCCGGAGCTGGTGCCCCTCCAGGTCGAGGCGCGCATCACCCTGGCCGAGATCGCCTTCGAGCGCGGCGAGATGACGGAGGCCGAGGCGCAGCTCCGGACGGTGCTCGCGCGGTACCCCGACCACCTGGACGCGCTCTACCTTTCCGCCCTTCTCGCCGCGCACGGCGGCGACCCGGGGCGCGCGATCGACGCGCTCAATCGCGCGCTTCGCCAGGGCGCGGTCGGCTACCGCGACACCATCTTCTTCCGGCTGATGGAGGCCGCGGGCGATCTGGGCCGCCGGCCGGCCCCCGACCGGCCCCTGTGCCTGCTCGCGCACCTGCATCGCTATCTCCGGATCTTTGACAATGGGCACGCGGCCATCGCGATGGCCTATGCGCGGCAAGCCGTCGCCGCGGGCGATCGGCCCGCCGACGCGTATCTGTCCATCGGCATCCTTCTCGACAAGCGGCGCGAGCACGACGAGGCGCTCCGCGCGCTGACGCGAGCGATGGAGATCAACCCGCGCCACGCCGAGGCGCTCCGGTGGGCGGCGGGCCAAGCGCGCGGCGTTGGCGACCTCCTCGGCGAATATCGGCTGATCCGGGCGGCCTTCGAGGCCGCGCCGACCGATCCCTTCTACTTCGGCCCTCTCGAAGAGGTCGTCCTGAACCGTCTGGGAGACCCCCATGGCCTGACGGCGCTGCTCGAGCGCACCCTCCAGCTCGATCCCGCGAGCGCGGCCGCGCACGACGGGCTGGCGCGCGCGGCCGCCGCGCTCGGTGACCGCGAGCGCGCGCGAATCCACCGGGAGCAGGCGCGCGCGCTGAGGGACGCGGCCCTCCGGGAGAGCCTGAAGTGAGCGGGCCTCTCGAGCGGCTCGTGCGCCGGGGCCTCGGCATGCCCATCGTCCCCACGCTCGTCCTATGCGTCCTCGCGCTCTGCTTCCTCGAGCCCGCCTCGCACTTCCGGCTGGCGGACCGCGTGCTCGCCCTCGGTCTGCCCATCGGCCTGGTGGCCTTCGGGGTGATCCTCGTCGTCCTCGCCTATCAGATCGGAACCGCGAGGCCGTCGCCCCGCTGGCGACCCCGGCTCGAGGCGATCGAGCGCCATGCCCCGCTCATCATCGTCTACGTCGTCCTGCTCAACGTGTTCGCGCCCTTCCTCGCGGTGCTGGCCTTTCTTCCCACCGTGAGCCCGCTGGTGCGATGGATCGTGCCTCCCCTCGCCTCCTATTCGAGCCACCTCCTCTACGCCCTCTTCATCCTCGCCGCGGCCGGCCTCGCGCTCGTTCTCGTCGCGCGCCTCGTGGACCGCGTGCTGCTCCGGGGACGACACGTGCGCCGCCTCGCCGAATGGGGCGGTCGCGTCGCCGCGGTGGCGACCGGCGCGTTCTGCGTCTGGGGCGTCCTCCTGGGGCTCAACGGAGGCCTCGATACCGCGCCGGCCACGGAGCGACGCGCCGAGATTGTCCGCATCTGGGGGATGCCGGGCACGACCCTCTGGTGGGCGGACGTGCGGCCGCTGGACGCGCAGGAGCGAGGGATGCGGATCTTCATGCTGCCCGGGATCGACGAGGTCGTTGCCGGCCGGGCCCTGGCGGGGCAGCAAGTGCGCGTCACGGCCCGGCCCGGCGCGCTCGGGTTGCCCTGGGTGGCGAGCCTGGCGCGCGACCGGACGCCGCAGCTCGAGCCGCTGGTGGCCGCCGCGCCCACTGCGGCGAATCCACGACGCTGGCTCGTCGAGTCCCTCCTCAAGCAGTCGCGCTGGCCGGAGGCCGTCGAGCACACGGAGATCTACGCCGGCTACTATCCCCTGGACACCGGGTTCGTGGCGCAAGTGGTGAGCACCCTGCGCGCAGCCGGTGAGGCCGAGGCGGCCCGCCGTCTCGAGCAGCGGGGCGCCGGCGCAGCGCCCCCACCGCCGGCGCGCCCCTGACGCGCGCGCCCCACCGAGGTCAGACCGCGGCGGCGGTGGTCGCGGCCTTCGCGCGGGCGCGGTATCGGGCGAGATTGCCGCCCGACTTGAGCTTGCCGGGCAGCTCGTGCCCCACCACGCGCTCGGCGAGCTGGCCGGCCGCGATCATGGCGTCGAGATCCACGCCGGTCTCGATGCCCATCTCCTGGCAGAGGAAGACCAGGTCCTCCGTGGTGACATTGCCGGCGGCGCCCTTGTGGGCGGCGAAGGGGCAGCCGCCCATGCCGGCCACCGCGCTGTCGAAGTACTCGATGCCCATCTCGAGCGCGGCCACCACATTGGCGATGGCGAGCGCGCGCGTGTCGTGGAGGTGGAGCTTGATCGGCGCCGACGGCCAGCGCTCGCGCACCGCGCCCACCAGGCGCTTGATCTGGAGCGGGTTGGCCCAGCCCATGGTGTCGGCGAGCCCGATGCCGCCCAGGCGGGAGCCGCAGGCCTGCGCCTTCCGCTCCACCTTCTCGAGCACCCCCACCACCGCGCGGGGCTCGACGTCACCCTCGTAGTTGCAGCCGAACGCGGCCATCACGCCCACGTCGAGCCAATCCATACCGAGGGCCTGGTAGCGCTCCGCCCAGCTCGGCATCTCCTCGAGGCGCTCGTCCACGCTGCGATTGGTATTCTTGCGCATGAACGTGTCGGTGGCGGCCACGCTGAAGATCGGTCGCAGCGCGAGCCGGTCGCGATGCTGCGCGGCCCGCTCGATGCCGGCCACGTTGAGCCAGATGGCCTCGTAGGCCACGCCGGGGACGCGCCGGATGCCCGCCACCATCGCCTCGGCGTCGGCCATCTGGGGCACCCACTTGGGGCTCACGAAGGAGGTGAACTCGATGGTCGTGACGCCGGTGGCGGAGAGCGCATCGACCAAGGAAATCTTCGCCTCCAGCGTGATGGCGCCCTTCTCGAACTGGAAGCCCTCGCGGGGGCCCACTTCCCGGATCTTGACGCGCTTCGGCAGGTCGCTCATCCGATGATCCTCCGTGAGACCAAGGTATCAATCTCGTCCTTCGAAAGCCCGAACTCCTCGAGCACCTCGCGGGTGTGCTCCCCCAGATGCGGCGCGGGGCGGCGCAGGCCGAACTCGAAAGCGGTGCTGCGGATCGGGAGCTTCGGCAGCTTGGCCATGCCCCGTCCCGGCAAGGGCGTGGCGATGAACTGCCCCGCCGCGTTGAGGTGCGGATCGTCCACGAGCTGATCAGGCCGGCGCAGCGGCGCGAAGGGGACCCGCGCGCGCTCCAGCCGCTCCGCGAGCGCGGCGCCCGAATGGCGCGCCATCTCTTCGCCGATGCGCCCGGGCAGCCAGTCGCGCGCGGCCACGCGCTTGGCATTGTCGTTCAGGCGCGCGTCGGCCAGGAGATCGTCCAGGCCGAACTCCGTGCAGAAGCGCTCCCAGTGGCCATTGGAGGTGATGCCGATGAAGACCTGCTCGCCGTCCCCCGCGGTGAAGAGCTGGTACACGCCCCAGCCCATCCGCGTGCCCTGGCGGATCTCCGGCATCGGCACCGACGGCTCGCCGGTGGCCGCGTACTGGGCGAGCCACTGCGCCATCCAGAACACCGTCGTCTCGTAGAGGCCGGAGGTGATCTTCTGCCCCGTGCCGGTGCGCGCCCGCTGCTGGAGCGCGGCCAGCACCGCGATCACGCCATAGGCGGCCGCGCCCACGTCCACGATGGAAGCGCCCGCGCGCAGCGGCTTGCCGCGCGGTCCCGTCATGTAGGCCAGCCCGGCCGACATCTGCGCCAGCTCGTCGAGGAAGGGCCGGGCCTCGTACGGCCCGGGGAGAAAGCCCTTGAGCGCGAGGTAGATGAGGCGAGGATTGGCGCGCGCGAGGACGTCGTAGCCGAGCCCGAGGGCCTCCACCGCGCCGTGGGCGAAGTTGTCGATCACGATGTCGGAGGCGGTGACCAGACGCCGGAAGAGGGCGCGACCGTCCTCGGAGCCTTTCAGGTCGATGGTGATGCTGCGCTTGTTGCGATTGAGGAAGTGGAAGTTCGCCGAGGTGCCGGCAGGCATGGTGCGTGACTGGTCGCCGTCGCCCGGCCGCTCCACCTTGACCACGTCGGCGCCCAGATCGGCCAGCAGCAGGCCCGCCGACGGCCCCGCGATGATGTGGCCCAGCTCGAGGACGCGCAGGCCTTCGAGCGGAAGCGCGCCGGCGGGGGTCGTCATGGGGTGCCCCTCGAATAGCATGGCCGCGCGCGGGCCGTCAATCGAGGCCTCGCCCGCGCAGCAGCGCCACCAGATCCTCGACCTCCTCGTCCACGCTGCGTCCGGTGTCGGTGCGGTAGGTGAGGTCCGCGGCGCGATAGAGCGGCGCGGCGGCGGCCCAGATGGCGGCGAGGTCCTCCTCCAGCGAGATGCCGGGATTCACGCGCGGCCGATCGGCGGCGCGGACGCGGGCGGCGAGCGTGCCCAGCTCGGCCTCGAGGAAGACGGTCACGCCGGTGCCGCGGAGCGCGTCGCGGTTCCACGCATGGCGGATGGTGCCCCCGCCCAGCGCGCAGACGGCATCCTTCACCGCGGCGAAGCGCTTGACGATCTCGTACTCGTGCTCCCGGAACGCCAGCCACCCCTGCTCGCGCACGAGCTCGTGGAAGCTCCGGCCGAGGTCTCCGTCCAGCTCACGGTCGAGGTCGAGGAAGGGGCGGCCGAGCCGGGCGGCCAGCCGCCGGCCGAGGGTGGTCTTCCCCGAGCCGATCAGGCCCGAGAGGTAGACATTCACCGCACGGCGGCGTCGCGCGCGGCGTGAATCAGCTCGGGGAAGGTATAGGAGGGCAGCGCGCAGCCGGGGGCGAGGAAGAGCTTCTCCCGCCCCGCGTCCGCGAGGGCGCCGCGGATCTGCCCGCGGATATGCGCGGCGGACTCGTACGCGAAGCGCCCCTGGCTGATCCCTCCCATGAGGGCCAGGTCCGTGCGCCGGCGCGCCTCGCCCAGGGTGGGGCCGGAGTCGCGATCGGCCCAGGATAGCGCCTGGACGGGGTACTCGATCATCCGGTCGAAGAAGATGTGGTTGCCATGGGCGTGCAGCACATGGAGCGTGCCCCGGCCCCGGATGGCCTCGAGGAGCTCCAGATCGTACGGCCGCATGAAGCGCTCGTACTGGTCGCGACTGACAAACTCGGTGGAGGCGGGCACGGAGAGGAAGATCCCGGCGGCCCCGCGCTGGAGCGCGGCCTGCGCGTAGCGGATGAGGTTGTCGTTGACGGCGCCCAGCGCGCGGCCGAGCGCGGCCGGATGCTCGCGCATCATGTCGTCGATGGCGCCCTTCACCACGTTGCGCCGCAGGGTGTTCCACGCGTTGAAGAGCGTGTCCACCACGAGCGCGCGGCCGGCCAGGGCCCGCGCGGTGATCTCGATCACCTTGAGCTGGGCGCCGAGCGGCGTCTCCTCCAGGTCGAGCGGGCCCAGGCGCTCGAGGTCGGCCGCGTGATCGAGCGTCTCCACGCCCTTGGGCATGGGGTAGGAGTAGTCGTTCATCAGCTTGAGCCAGTCCAGATCGTAGGCCTCGAAGAAGTCGAGGTGGGCCTGGGCCATGCGCTCGGCGGAGGCATGCTGGAGGCCGAAGTGATACCAGAGGGTGAACGGGGGGTGGTCCAGGGGGGCTCCGGACAGGGCTGCGCGCACACGCTCGAGCTTGTTCATGGCGTGATGGGCTCGTCGACGAAGACAGTATACGTCCGCGGCCGGCCGCGCGTGGCCTCCGCCGGGTCCTCGTAGAGGATGGAGGTCCGGCCGCGGAGCTCCGCGGGCAGGATGGCGCAACGGACGAAGGACGTCTCCTCGGTGGTCGAGGCCTGGGCCAGCACCGGCTCACGACCGCTCTCGAACCAGCAGTCCCCCGGCCGCATGAGTCGGCCCGGGGCGTCCCCCACCGTCACCGTGAGCGCGCCGCGCAGAAGGCAGCGGAGGCCGCCGCCGCGGTGACCGTGGCGCGGGGCCACCCCACCCGGCGCGAAGTCGACGCGGTCGCAGCGCATGAGCCAGGCCGCCTTCGGATCGAGCGCCATCGGATGCTCGAGGAGCGTGCGGCCGCCCGCCGGCGGCGGAGGCTGGCGCACCAGCTCGAAGACGAGCAAGGTGAGCGCGTCGCGATACGACTGCACGCCGCAGGCCCCGGCGGCGAAGACGGCCGCATCCTGCCCGACCGGCGGTCCCCCTTCGCCGCGACCGGGCGTGACGAGCCGGATGGTCCCCGCGCGCACGAAGATCACGCGCGGCCCCTGCGGGAAGGAGCGGAGCGCGCCGACTTAGCGTCGGATCCAGGACGTCGCGCAGCCAGTCCCCCGCCCGGCTCACGATGATGGACGTGGCCATGAGCACGATGCCGGGCACAGTGGAGATCCACCAGGCGGAGTCGAGGTACTCGCGCCCTTCCTGCACCATGCCGCCCCAGGACGGGGTGGGCGGCTGGATGCCCAGCCCCAGGAAGGACAGCGTGGCCTCCAGCACGATGGCGCGCGCCAGCTCGAGGGTGGCGATGACCACCAGCGTGGACAGCACGTTCGGCAGGATGTGCTGGAGGATGATCCTCGGGAACGAGCCGCCCAGGGCGCGGATGGCGTCCACGAACTCCCGCGAGCGGAGCGAGAGTACCTGCGAGCGGAGCACGCGGGCATACGCCACCCAGCCGGAAAGCCCGATCACCACGATGAGGGTCGGGAAGCTCGGTCCCAGCACCGCGATGATGCCGATGGCGAGCAGGATGAAGGGAAAGGCGAGCTGGGCATCCGCGATGGTCATGATGATGCTGTCCGCCCAGCCGCCGCGGAATCCCGCGAGGATGCCCAGCGCCGAGCCCATGATGCCGCCCACCATCACCGCGGCGAAGCCCACACTGAGCGAAACGCGCGAGCCCCACATCACGCGCGAGAGGACGTCGCGCCCGAGGTGATCGGTTCCAAAAAGATGCATGCGCCCGTCCGCGCCCTCGAGCGTGGGCGCGGAAAGCCGCCCGCGAAGCGACTGCCGCTCGGGATCCTGGGGCGCGATCCACGGCGCGGTCAGCGCCACCAGGCCCAGGAGCAGGACAAAGGCCAGCCCGATCCCGGTGAGCAGCGGGACCCTCAGCCGCCGGCGGCGCCTGACGATGAAGGCGACCGCGGACAGGAACACCGCGCACTGCACCACCGGGTAGTCGCGATTGTAGATGCTCTGCACGGCGAGGCGGCCGATCCCCGGCCAGGAGAATACCGTCTCCGTCACCACCGCCCCCCCCAGGAGTGTCCCGAACTGGAGGCCGGTGATCGTGACGATGGGGATGGCCGCGTTCTTCAGCGTGTGCTTGGCGACGACGATCGCCTCGCCCAGCCCCTTGGCGCGGGCGGTGCGGATATAGTCCGCCCGCATCACCTCCAGCACCGCCGAGCGCGTGAGCCGCGCGATGGAGGCCATGGCGAAGGCGCCCAGGGTCAGCGCCGGCAGCACGATATGGGTCCAGTCGCCGCGGCCGGAGGTGGGGAAGAGCCCGGCCTGGAGCGAGAGCAACAGGATGAAGAGGATGCCCAGGAAGAAGGTGGGCGCGGACTGGCCGATGAGGGCCAGCCCCATCACCACATGGTCCACCACCGAGTTCCGGTACATCGCGGAGATGAGGCCCACCGGAATCGCGATGATCACCGCGAGGCCGAAGGCCGCGACCGCCAGCTCGAAGGTCGCGGGCAGATAGCCCATCACCACGCGGGCGGCGGGCTCCCGGAAGTGGATGGAGCGGCCGAAGTCGCCGCGGACGAGATTGCCGAGGAAGACGGCGTACTGCACCGGCAGGGCGCGATCACCGGATCGCCGGACAGGCGCATGACCACGAACACCACCGTCGAGACGAGCCAGAGCGCGATGAGGGCGCGGAAGAGGCGGTAGCTGATGAAGGGAACGAAGCCGCGCATGACGAGAGGGGCCGGGGTCGCGCGACCCCGGCCCCCGACGACGATCTAGGCGCGGCGCATCTTGAAGGCGAAGCGGCGCACCTCGAACTGCTGGTTCGGGTTCGGCGTCCACTCCACGTGCTTCTGGAGGCCGTAGTCCTCGTAGGGCTGGATGATCGGGAGCCAGGGGAAGTGCTCGTGGAAGATGGTGGTCATCTCCTTGTAGGCCTGCCCGCGGAACTTCTCGTCCACGGAGAAGCGGGCGGCCGCCCCCAGCTCGTCCCAGCGCGCGTGGCGCCAGTAGTCCTGGGGACCGCCGGGACCGAGGAGGCGCCACATCATGCCGTCAGGATCCGCCAGCGTGGAGGTCGGGTCCGACCAGAACGTGCCCTTGAAGCTCTTCTCGCGGTTCTTCTGGGCCCGCACGGAATATTCCAGCACCTCGACCTTGGCGTTCACGCCCACGTCCTTCCACATGGCCTGGATGGCCTCGGCCATGGGCTTGTCGTTGGCGAGATAGCCGGCGGTGGTCTCGATGAAGATCTCCTCGCCCTTGTAGCCGGCCTTCTTGAGCCGCTCGCGCGCCTCGGTGGGGTTGTAAGGGAGTGGGGGCAGCGACGCGTCCCAGTGGTTGTCACCCTTGGCGATGGGCTGGCTCGGCACGATGCCGCGCCCGCGCCAGAGCTCCTTCACGATGAGGGCGCGGTCGATGGCCAGCGAGAGCGCTTGCTTCACGAGCGGGTTATCCAGCGGTGGGCGCTTGCTGTTCACTCCGAGCACGTAGAGCCCCGCGTAGAGAGCGCCCACGAACTTGGTGGTGGCGCCGCCGGCCACCTTCTCGCCCTGGTCCGGAGGCAGCTGGGTGATGACGTCCACCTCGCCCTTCTGCAGCGCGGCGATGCGCGGCGCGATCTCGGGGATGGGCCGGAAGATCACCCGGTCCACGTCGATCTTGCCGCCCCAGTAGTCGGCATTGGTCTCCAGCACGGCCTTGTCGTCCTTGGTCCACGCGCCGAGCTTCACGGGCCCGGTGCCCACCGGCTTGGCGTTGAAGCCGTCCGCGCCCACCGTCTCGAGGTACTTCTTCGGCACGATCTGGCCGCCGTAAAAAGCCAGCCGCGCGGGCAGCAGCGGGTCGGGCTTCTTGGTGGTGATGACGAGGGTGTAGGGATCCGGCGCGTCGATCTTCTCGATGGTGCTGAAGACCGTCGCCACCATGGTCTTGGCCTCGGGATTGTAAGTACGCTCGAGGCTCGCCTTGGCGTCCGCGGAGGTAAAGGGATCGCCATTGTGGAATTTCACGCCCTGGCGGAGCTTGAACTGGTAGGTGGTGTCACTGGTCCGTTTCCACTCCGTGGCCAGGCCGGGATTGAGCTTGCCGTCCGGGTGGCGGGCGGTGAGGTTGTCGAAGATGTTGAAGGACACCCGGATGTCGTTCGACGAGGTGCTGAAGTGAGGGTCGAACTTGGAGATATCACCGCCCTGGGCGACCACCAGCTCTCGCTTCTGGGTGGTCTGGGCGCCGGCGGGGCCGGCCAGCCCGCCCGGCAGGGCCGCGGCGGCGCCGGCGATGGCCGCCCCCTTGAGAAGCTCTCGACGGGTAACTGTCATATGCGTTCCTCCTTACCGAATGTGGGATTGGGCTCTAATTGGGCTCGCGGCTCCGCGTGGACCCCCGGATCCGCGTCATCGGGACCGAAGGGTTCGAGTGGTCCCCCTTATAGGGCCTTCCCCTGCGCCTGTCAAGCGTGCGAGAATCCGCCGAAAAGAGGGCCAGACCGTGACCAAGGGAACCGCGGACGTCGTCGTGATCGGCGGAGGAGTGAACGGAGCGAGCACGGCCTTCCATCTGACGAGCCTGGGGGTCAAGCGGGTCGTCCTGGTGGAGCGGCGGCACCTGGCCGCCGGGGCCTCCGGCAAGTCCGGGTCGCTGGTGCGCATGCACTACACCAACGAGCACGAGTCCCGGCTGGCCCACGAGAGCCTCAAGGTCTTCCACGACTGGAAGCACCGCGTGGGCGGCGACTGCGGCTTCGAGCGCATCGGTTATCTCAAGCTGGTGGCCCGCGGGCATCGCGACCAGTTGGAGCGTAATGTCGCCGTGCAGCAGAAGATCGGCATCAATACCCGCGTGGTCACGCCCGAGGAAGTGCGCGAGATCCTGCCCGGCTGCGTGCTGGAGGACGTGGGCGCCGCCGCCTACGAAGCGGACTCGGGCTATGCCGACCCCAACGCGACCACCTTTGCCCTCGCGGAGGCCGCTCGGCGGCAGGGGGCCGAGATCCTCACCCATTGTGCGGCGACCCGCATCGTGACCGAGCGCGGGAAGGTGGTCGCGGTGGAGACAGCCGCCGGACGTATCGAGACGCCGGCGGTGGGGCTGGTGCCGGGTGCCTGGGCGGCGCCGCTGGTCGAGCCGCTGGGTCTCGCCTACCCGCTCTCGCCCTTTCGCATCCAGGTCTCGATCTTCCGCTGGCCCGCGGGCATGACCCGGCGGCACTGCGTGATCAGCGATGACGCGCACGAGGCCTGGATCCGGCCGGAAGGCGCGGCCTCCACTCTGATCGGCGTGGAGCTGGGCGCCTCGCACGGCGACCCGGAGAAGTTCGCCGAGGGCGTGGACGCCGACTACGTGGCGCTGTGCCGGGAGAAGCTCTCGGCGCGGCTGCCGGCCTTCGCGGACGCGCCCATGCGCGGCGGTTGGGCGGGGATGATCATGATGTCCGCCGACGGCCGCCCCATCATCGACCAGATCCCCTCGGTGCCGGGTCTCTGGGTGATGCTGGGCGACTCCGGCACGTCCTTCAAGACCTCCCCCGCCATCGGCCGCTGTCTCGCCGAGTGGATCGTCCAGGGCAAGCCCGCGCTGATGGATCTCACGCCCTTCCGCTCCACGCGCTTCGCCGAAGGCAAGCCCTGGGT
>WNFK01161814.1_pt1 | contig 13368 bp, 14 predicted proteins | sample 5400281 | NCBI WGS metagenome assembly WNFK01 (sample SAMN13153350, study PRJNA577476) | soil metagenome | isolation source: 20 cm soil on Douglas fir-dominated hillslope | place: USA:California | collected 2013-09-17
CCTGGCCGAGATCGACGGCGTCGAAGGGCTCAAGAACGTCATCGTCATCGGCGCCTCCAACCGCCAGGACCTCATCGATCCGGCCATCCTGCGCCCCGGCCGGCTCGACGTGAAGATCAAGATCGAGCGCCCCGATCGCGCCTCGGCCGCCGACATTTTCGCCAAATACCTGACCGAGGACATTCCGTTCGCGGAGTCCGAGACGCGAGGGCACGTCGCCGCCGCGATCCCGGCCATGATCTCGGCGGCCGTGGAGTCTATGTACGCGCTCAGCGAGGAGAACCGGTTCCTCGAAGTCGTCTACGCCAACGGTGAAAAAGAGGTCCTCTACTTCAAGGACTTCGCCTCCGGCGCCATGATCGAATCGGTCGTCCGCCGGGCCAAGAAGCTCGCGCTCAAGCGCTACATCGGGCGCGGCGAGAAGGGCATCACGACGGACGACCTCCTGGCCGCCATCCGCGAGGAGTTCAAGGAGAACGAGGATCTTCCGAACACCACCCACCCTGACGACTGGGCGAAGATCGCCGGCAAGAAGGGTGAGCGGATCGTCTCGGTGAAGCCGCTGACCAGCGAGCCGCCGAGCCAGAAGCGAAACGTCGAGCAGATCGTGACGACGGGCCAGTACCTGTAGAGTCGCGACCGAGGGGTCGCGACGAAAAATCCAGGTGGGCCGACACGCGCCCTACGTCCGGGATCTCGGGCGTAGGGCGCCTGCTTCCGAGGACGGCACCCCGACGACTGCGTACCCCCGCGAGCGCAGCTGACGCTGGATCTCGAGGTGCTCGCGCCGGTCCGCGCCGCGTTGCTCATCCCCCGTTCGGCCCCGACCCGCACGACGCGGCCCGCGCCGCTCCCCGCGGCGCCGGTCGAGAACGATCTGCACCGTGTCGTCGCCGCGGAAGGTCCGCCGCAGCGATTCATAGAAATCCGGCCGCTTGCTCCCGACGATGAAGAGGAGATGCCGGATCGCCTCGGCCATCCCTACATCAGGCTCGACCTGACCGACGGGAACCAGCGCGTCAGCGGCGAGTCCTCGCACAGGATCGTCTCGTCACGCTGGGCGCCGGTCGAGATGAGGCAGAAGCGGGTACCGATCAGCTCCTCGAGGCGCTCGAGATAGCGGCGCGCCTTCGCCGGCAGATCGGCCTCGTTTTTCGCTCCGGCCGTCGGGGCGCGCCAGCCTTCGATCTCCTCGTAGATGGGCTCGGCCGCCGCCACGACGGTCTCGTCCTCCGGGAAGTCGGTCAAGGTCTCGCCGCGGTGCCGATAGGCGACGCAGACCTTGAGCGTCTCGCACTGGTCGAGGACGTCCAGCTTGGTCAAGGCCACCGTGTCGAGCCCGTTGATGCGCGTCGCATAGCGTCCGACCACCGCGTCGAACCAGCCGCAACGGCGCGGCCGGCCGGTCGTGGCGCCGTACTCGTGGCCGCGCGCCCGGATCGTCTCGGCGATCGCACCCGTCATCTCGGTGGGGAATGGTCCGCCGCCGACGCGTGTCGTGTACGCCTTGCTCACGCCGACGACGCCGTGGATCTTCGTCGGCGGCACGCCCGTGCCGGTGCACGCGCCGCCGGCGGTCGTCGAGGACGAGGTGATGTAGGGATAGGTCCCGTGGTCGATGTCGAGCATGGTGGCCTGCGCGCCCTCGAACATCACGCTGTAGCCCGCCTCCATCCAGCGTGAGAGCAGGAGCGCCGTGTCGGTGATGTACGGCGCCAGCCAGCCCGCGTACCGCAGATACTTGTCCAGGATCTCCTCGACCGTGAAGGTCTCCGCGTCGTAGATCTCGCGCAGCAGCCGGTTCTTCTGGGCCACGTTCAGCTCGAGCTTTTCCCGGAAGAGCCGCTCGTTCAGGAGATCGGCCATGCGGATGCCGACGCGCGCCGCCTTGTCGACGTACGCGGGCCCGACGCCGCGCCCGGTCGTCCCGATGCGCCGCTTGCCCAGCTTGGCCTCCGAGGCCAGGTCGAGCGCCGGGTGGTAGGGCATGATCAGGTGCGCGTTCTTGGAGATGAAAAGGTTGCCGTCGAGCTGAACCCCGCGGCGCACGAGCGCCTCCATCTCCTCGATCAGCGAGCCCGGATCGACGACCACACCGCAGCCGATCACGCACCGACAGCCCGGATGCAGGATGCCGGACGGGATCGAGTGCAGGACGTACTTCTCCCGCCCCACGACCACCGTGTGGCCCGCGTTGTTGCCGCCGGCGAAGCGCGCCACGACGTTCACGTGCGGCGCCAGCATGTCGACGACCTTGCCCTTCCCCTCGTCTCCCCACTGCGTCCCGACGACCACGATGTTAGGCATGGCTTCCACCCCTGAAAATGCGCTCTGGATGGTCGAGGATCTCAGCGACCCCCAGCACGCGCTCCGATCCGTCCACGAGATTCATCGCCACCACCTGCTCCGCCCCGGCGCGCGGATGGCCGATGACGAGGATCTGCCCCACACGTTGCGCCCGGGCGTACGCCACCGACTCGTCGAGCCCGCGGCTGATGATGTCACGCGCCACCGAGGCCCCGAGATCGCGGAGCCGTCGCGCCAGCGACAGCGCCGCGTTCTTTTCGCGCGTGAAGTCGATGATGAAGAAGTCGGGTCCCGGCAGCGCCACCGGCACGCCCTGCGTCTCCATGACCGACAGCGCGCGCCCCACGTCGAACGCGAATCCGACCGCGGCGCAGTCGTAGCCGAACCGCCCGAGCATGTCGTCGTAGCGGCCACCCGCCGCGATCGACGCCCCGAAGCCCGCCACGTACGCCTCGAAGTACGTCCCTGAATAGTAGTCGAAGCCACGCACCTCACCGAGATCGAGCAGCACGCTCTCGGCGAGGCCGTAGATCTTGAGCAGCCGGTACACCTCGGTCAGATTCGCCAGCGCGCGCGACGACCGCTCGTTGCGCGCGAAGGCCGCGGCGCGCTCCAGCACCACCTCACGTCCAAAGAGGGTCGGCAACGCCAGGAGCGCATCGCGAACGTGCGCGGGCGGCGCGAGGTCGGCGACCAGCCGCTCGAGCGTGGACCCGTCTTTTCTGGCCAGGGTCAACCGGAGCTCGCGCCCCTGGGCGGCGTCGGTCTTGGCCTCGTCGAGGAGCCCGCGGAAGAAGTCGGGATGGCCTAGATCGATCTGGAACCGCCCGAGCCCGAGCGCGCGCAGCCCCTCGATCGCCATCGCGATCACCTCGGCCTCGGCCTCGGGCTGGTCGAGCCCGACCAGCTCGACGCCGGCCTGATAGAACTCGCGGTAGTGCGAGACGCGCGGCTCGTCGTAGCGGAACACGTTTGTCAGGTAGGCGAGCCGGATCGGCTTGGGCTCGTCCCGCAGGCGCGTCGCGACCACGCGGGCGATCTGGGGCGTGATATCGGGACGCAACGCCAGGGTTCGGCCGGTCTCGCGGTCGACCAGGGTGAACATGTTGCCCTGCACGTCGACATCCGTGCCGGTCGCGAGCACGTCCGAGAACTCGAACGTTGGCGTGACGATCTCGCGATAGCCCCAGCGGCGGAACACGCCCAGCAGCGACGCCTCGACGTGCCGCTTGCGCTCGGCCTCGTCCGGCAAGTAGATCCGCGCGCCCTTCGGAAGCTGAGTCTGGCGCGGCTTCACGGCGTCACCGCGTCCAGATGCGCCACGGTGTTCATGCGATGCACGGTGGCCCAGCCCGGCTCGTACTCGATCTCGGTGATCCCGGCCGGTGCCGCGTCGAGTGTCCAGAGCCGATCGAGCCCGAGACCGAGCGCGTCGAGCACGATCAAGCGCGCCACGACGCCGTGGCTCACGAGCACGATCGTCTGCGAGTCATGCGCTTCCTGCAGCGCCGCGATGCCGGCATTCACGCGCGCCGCCACGCCCGGGATCGTCTCACCGCCCGCCGGCTCGAGCAGGTGCGGCGCCGATCGCCACTGAGCCCATGCGTCGGGATAGCGCGCCCGCACCTCGTCGCGCGTCAGGCCTTCCCACGACCCGAAGCACATTTCGCTGAAAGCCGGCACGATGCGGACCGGGAGACCATGCGGCTTGGCGATCACCTCGGCCGACGCCCGAGCCCGCCCGAGCGGGCTCGCGTAGACGGCGGCGACGGCGGTGCCGGACAGCGCACGCGCCACGGCCGCGCACTGGTCGCGTCCCACCTCGGTGAGCGGAATGTCCCGCGAGCCGGCGAACCGTCGCTCCCGGACCCAGTCCGTCTCCCCATGCCGCACTACGAAGACCCTCAGTCTAGCCACAACCCCGCCATTCTATCCGATTCCCCAAACCCCCGACGCCGTCGGGCCGGGACACGGGCCAGCACCAGTCAGGCCTACGAAGCCTGACAAGGGTTCTAGGTCCGACAGAGTCGAGAGCGATCGACATGAGCTCGACGGCTCTACGCAATGCACAACCCACGAGAGGAAACGGCCGGTCAGCGTGGTCGGGCTGCGGACGGGTGGCGCCGCGGGTCGCATGTCCGCATCCGGCGGAGTGGGCCCCCCTCGACCCGCCCGCAGCGCGAAGCGCTGCGAATCGGGCGAGTGGGTGACGGAGCCGGATGCGGACGTGCGACCCCCGGCGACAGGACCCGCCCGTGGCCCGGGCGCGCTGACCGGCCGCCGCCCACGTGAGTGAGAAGGAGCTAAAGCTTGACGAGCTTGGCGAGAACGATATCGGGCATCGCGCGAATCTCGTCAAGCGCAACCGGCGGCATCGGGTCATCGAGGTTCAACACCGACACCGCGCGCCCCCCACGGCGTTCGCGCCCGAGCTGCATCCCGGCGATGTTGATCCCGTGGCGCCCGCACAAGGTCCCGATGCGGCCGATGACACCGGGCACGTCGAGGTTGGCGAACACGAGCATCCATCCGTGCGGCAGGGCTTCCAGGGAGAAGCCGTCGACCTGGACGAAGCGAGGCTCGCGCTTGAAGAAGACGGCGCCGGCGACCGACGTTGAGCCACGATCGGTATGGAGCTCGGCGGTCACGAGGCTCGCGTAGTCCGAGCTTTCCGTCGTCGAGGTCTCGGTGACCCTGAGGCCGCGCGCCTTGGCGATCAGCATGGCGTTCACGTCGGTCACGTGCTCGGACAGGATCGAACCGAGCAGACCTCGCACGAGCGCAAGCGTCAGGGTGGCCGTCGTCCGTCCCACGATCTCGCCCGCGTACGTGAGCCGCACCTCCTGCATCCGGCCCTCGGCCATCTGCGCGAGGAAGCGGCCCATCTTCTCGACGAGCCCGAGGTAGGGCGCCTGCTCCCGATGCGTCTCGGCATCGACCGCCGGCAGGTTGACCGCGTTGACCACGACGCCGTGAAGGAGCGCGTCGGCGACCTGGTCGGCGATGGCCAGCGCGACCGCCGTCTGCGCCTCGTCGGTGGCCGCGCCCAGATGTGGCGTCACGATCACCTGCTCGAGCTTCAGAAGTGGATGATCGGCCGGCGGCGGCTCTTGCTCGAACACGTCCAACGCCGCGCCGGCGATCTTGCCCGACTGGATCGCGCGCGCGAGCGCCTGCTCATCGATCAAGCCGCCGCGCGCGCAGTTGATGATGCGCGCCCCCGGCTTGAGCCGCTCGAGCTCCGCGGCGCCGAGCAGGTGGCGCGTATCGCCGGTTAGGGGCGTGTGGATCGTCACGAAGTCGGCGCGCGCGAGCAGATCGTCGAGCTCGACGCTTTCCACGCCCAGTCGCCCGGCCGCCTCGCGCGTCAGATACGGATCGTAGGCGATGACCTGCATCCGGAACCCGAGCGCGCGCCGCGCGACCTCGGTGCCGATCCGCCCGAGACCGACGATACCCAGGATCTTGCCGAGCAGCTCGACGCCCTGCAGGCGGCTCTTCTCCCAGCGGCCGGCCTTGAGGGTGAGGTCGGCAGCCGGCAGGCGGCGGGCGAGCGCCAGCAGGAGACCGAGCGTGTGCTCGGCGACCGCGGTGGTATTCCCGCCCGGGGTGTTCATCACGATGATGCCGCGCTTGGTCGCGGCGTCGACGTCGATCGTGTCGACACCTGCTCCGGCACGGCCGATCACTTCGAGACGCCCGCCCGCGTCGATCGCGGCGCGAGTGACCTTGGTGGCGCTGCGGACGATCAGCCCTTCGTACTCGCCGATGCGCTCGGCCAGCTCGCGCTCGCCGAGCGAGCCGGCCACGTCGACGTCGAGCCCGTGCTTGCGGAGCGCGTCGACGCCGACGGCCTGGAGCCCGTCGGCGACCAGAACCCGCTTCACGGCTTTTCGGCGAAGATCTTCTGGGCGGCGCGGACGCTCGACCCGAAGTCTACCGGCTGGCCGATCTCGGCGAGCACTTGCTCCAGCCCCGCGAGCGCGTTGATGACGTCGAACTCGGCGCAATAGCCCATGTGGCCCAGGCGGAAGAGCTTGCCCTTCATCTCTCCCTGCCCGCCGGCGATCGTGATGTTGTGGCTCCGCGAGTATGTCGCGGCGATCTTCTCGCTATCCACGCCTTTCGGCGCGGCGACCGCGGTCACCGCCGGGCTCGGCGTGGCCTTGGCGAAGAGCTCGAGCCCGAGCGCCTCGACGCGCCTCCCGCAATCCGACGACGATCGACACCGCCGGCGTGAAGCGCACCTCGTTCTTCGCGACGTACTTCAGCTCGTCAGGAAGGCTGAAGTAGAACTTCGGCAAGGTCGAGCTCTTGGTCTTCCGCCAAGCCTTCTCGTTGAAGGCGCAGAACCCGAGGCCGGGCGGCAGCATCAGCCCCTTCTGCGAGCCCGAGATCACCACGTCGATGTCCCAGGCGTCCATCGGCAGATCGGCGATGCCGAGACTCGAGACCGCGTCGACGACCAGGATCGCGTCGTGCTGCCTCGTGACGGCGGCGTAGGCCCGGACGTCGTGCAGCACGCCGGTCGAGGTCTCGCTGTGCTGGACGAGCACGGCCTTCACGTCGGGGTGGCTCTTCAGCGCCTCGGCGATGCGGCCGGCGTCGACGGTTTGCCCAAACGGCGCGCTCAGGTCGACCACGTTGAGGCCGTACGCCTTGGCGAGATCGAGCCAGCGGTCCCCGAACTTCCCGGCGCGGACCACCACGACGCGATCGCCGGCGGACAGCGTGTTGACGACGGCCGCTTCCATCGCACCCGTGCCCGAACAGGCGAGCGGAATGACCTCGGCGCTCGTCTGGAAGAGCCTCTTCAGCCCGGCGCGCACTTCGACGAAGAGCGCGTCGTACTCAGGAGTGCGGTGGTGGATGATCGGCTTGGCCATCGCGAGCAGAACCTCGCTCGGAACTGGCGTCGGCCCCGGCGCCATCAACTGATACTTCTTCATGCAGACGGCCTCCTTCGAGTGGTCAGGGTCGATTCGATGGTAACACGGCCTCCCACACCCGATCGGCCCAGCGCGGTCACGAAGATCGCGTCTTTGCCCGCGGCGTGCGGCGAGAAGAACTCGACGACGTGAGCGTCGTAGAACGTGAGCCCCGAGGCGCCAAATCCCTGGGCGTAGGCCGCGAGATAGGCGCGGCCGCCCGCCAGGCCCGCCTCGAGGTTCGCGAGGCGATAGCCGCGATCGCCGAATGTGCGCGTGAGCTCATCGAGGCGCGCGAGCCAGTAGATGGTGGCCGCCGCGTCGCCGCCGAGCGGCTGCTCGAGACACAGGTACGCCGATCGGTTTCGAAACTCGCCGGTCGCCAGGGTCTCCAGCGCGTGTGCGCCCGCCCAGTAGAAATAAGCGCCCGACGGCACGCCCTCGACGGCGTTGACGATGAGGTACAGATCCACGAGTCCGCTGGGGACATCGGCATCGAACGGCCGCGCCGCCGCCCAGAGCGCGGTCGCAAGCTCCTCCGCGGTGAGAGACGCGTGGCCGAACTCACGGGTCGAGCCGCGGCGCTGAATCGTCTCGCCGAGCCCGCGCCCGGCCCGAGCCCGCGGGGGCGGCAGCTGAACCAGCTTGGCGCCCACCGGCGGCCTCGGCACCGTGTGCGACCACTCGCGCTCACGCCAGGTGCTCACGGCAGAGGCCGTGCCGAGTCCAGAGGCAGCGTGCATCTCACGAATCAGCGGATAGTCGACCTCGGACGACGACAACGGCAACGTCGCGTGATCGATCGAGTCGAGCGCGGCGCTGATTGGAGCGGCCGCGCCCTCGGGACCGAGCACGATCAGCTCGAGCGCCACCTCATGCGTCGCATCGAGCCCGAGCAGTCGATCGACCTCGACGTCCACGAAGCTCGTCAGCACTCTCGGCGCGAGCCCGAGCGCCCCGCTGACCGCCAGGATGTTGGCGAGCATGGTGCCCGAGTCCCAGAACAGGTGACGGTAGGCGCGCGCCTGATATTTCCAGGCGTTCCGCCAGTAGATCGCGGTGAGCAAGATCGTCGCCGAACGGCGGGCGATCGAGTCGTCGGCCGCGGAGGCGGCAAGCGCCGCGCGAACGTCCCCGTCGCGCAGGCGGCGAAGCGTGAAGTCGCCAGGACAGAAGTGATAGAGGCCGGGCTCGAGCCCGGCGACCTCGCCGACCGCGACGTACACCTCGGTCTGATAGAGCGCGCCCGTCGAGGCCGCGGCGCGGAAGAGGACCTCGCCGCCACCCGGATACGTCTTCTTCCTCGTCACGCCCGCGGCGTAGTAGAGAACCGCCGCGAGCTGGCTCAGGCCGAGCGACGCGGCCGCCGGCGCTGGGTCGGCGAGCGCGGCGAGCGTGTCGGCCCCCACCGGCTCGATCTCGCGCGGCAGCGGAATCGCCGGCAGGTCCGTGTAGACCTTGAAGGGGAACGGCTTGATGTCCCACTCGAGCGTGTGACCGCTCATGCGAACCGACGCGGGCGAGTGGGTGGTCCGGTCGTGATACTCGCGAGTGGTCAAAAGCGGTACGGCGGACGCACGATGCCGCGCTCGGTAATGATGGCCGCAATCAGACGAGCCGGTGTGACGTCGAAGGCCGGATTGAACACCGGTGAGGCGCTCGGTGCAGTCTGCTGCGCGCCGACCCGGCGGACTTCCGCCGCGTCGCGCTCCTCGATCGGGATCTCGGCGCCCGAGGGGAGCGAGGGATCGATCGTCGAGTACGGCGCTGCGATGTAGAACGGCACACGGTGATGGGCGGCGAGCACCGCCAGCGAGTAGGTGCCGATCTTGTTGGCGGTGTCACCGTTGGCGGCGATGCGATCGGCGCCGGTCACGATCAGGTCGACCTCGCCGCGCGCCATCACCGACGCCGCCACCACGTCGGCGATCAGCCGATGCGGAATGCCTTCGCGCACGCACTCCCACGCCGTCAGCCGCGAGCCTTGCATCACCGGGCGCGTCTCGTCGACCCACACGAGCGCCACCTTTCCCTGCTCGTGCGCGGCGCGCACGACGCCCAGCGCGGTACCGTACCCGGCCGTCGCCAGAGCCCCGGCGTTGCAGTGGGTGAGGATGCGCGCGTTCGGCGGCACCAGCGAGGCGCCGTGGGCGCCCATGGCGCGATTCGCCGAGATGTCCTCATCGCGGATTGCCTGGGCTTCCGCGAGCAGGCGCGCCCGCAGCTGATCGAGCGGGAGCGCGCCCGACGCGACCGCGACACCGCGCATCCGGTCGAGCGCCCAGAACAGATTCACGGCGGTCGGCCGCGTCGCCGCGAGCCCCTTGATCGCGATCTCGAGGTCGGCCATCAGACCGTCGAACGTCGTCGCGCGGCTCTCGCGGGCCGCCAGTACCACGCCGAACGCGGCGGCGACGCCGATCGCGGGGGCGCCGCGGACCACGAGTGCGCGAATCGCCGCGCCCACGTCCTGCCAGCTCTGGTAGCCGCGCTCGACCTCGCGCTCGGGGAGCACGGTCTGGTCGACCAGGATCAGCCGGTCGGTGTCCCAGCGGACAGGCGCGATGACGGTCATGACGCTCTCGTGAGGATCGTGTCCAGGCGGCGCTGAATCTCGGCGTGACCCAAGCCGGCGATCTCGACGATCTTGGTTCTCCCCTGAAGGCCGCTCACGATACTGACGGACGAGGGCGGGACGCCCAAGGATTTGGCCAGGAGGCGGGCCACGGCGGTGTTCGCGGCGCCGGCGACGGGCGCCGCCGTGACGCGAAGGCGGAGCGTCGCGTCCTGCCAGCCGACGATCTCGTCGCGCGACGCCCGCGGTTGGACGCGGAGCGACAGCCGCGCCGCCTCAGCTCTTGCCGTCGTCCTTGTCCTCGCCGAACTCGGCCGACATCATGCGGTAGTAGCTCTCGAGCGTCGCGCGAAAGTCCTCGATCAGCTGGCGGCGGACGCGTCGCAGGGTCTGGATCTCGCTCCGGATCCGCGCCTCCTCGGCCCGCCCTTCCTCGATGACCTTCTCGCTGCGCAGCTCGGCCTCCCGCAACAGCAGATCCGCCTCGCGGCGCGAGGTGGCCTTCATCTCGTCACCGAGCCGGTGGGTCGTCACGAGCGTGTCCTGCAGCGCCCGCTCGCGCTCGGCGAGGCCGCGCGCTCGGTCCTCGAAGGTGGATACCTGCTCCTTCAGCTGCGCGTTTTCCTTGAGCACCGTCTCGTAGTCCTCGGCCACGTCGTCGAGGAAGGCATCGACCTCGTGGACGTCGAATCCACGAAACCACTTCACGCTGAACTGTTGCTGACGGATATCGAGCGGACTGATGCGCATGAGGCCTCCGGCGTCCCTAGCCCATCTCGGTAGCGATTCTGTACAGCACCGGGACCAGGAATTCCTTCAAAAAATACAGGACCAGAATGACGATCATCGGTGAAAAGTCGAGCCCCATCTGGGAGATCGGCAGCCGCTCGCGCACGGGCCGCAGCACCGGCTCGGTCACCCGATGCAGGAATCGCACGATCGGGTTGTAGGGGTCCGGGCTCACCCACGAGACGATGGCCCGCGCGATGATGATCCAGATGTAGGCCACGATCACCAGGTTCACGAGATTCGCCACCGCGATGACGAAGTAGTTGATGATGAACATTACTGCGGCCCCTGGCCGAGCTCGCGCGAGCGGATGGTCGCCCGCTCGACGGCCTTGATGAAGGTCGTGCGGATACCGCCTTCCTCGAGCGCGGCGACGCCGGCGATCGAGGTGCCGCCCGGCGAGCTGACCATGTCCTTGAGCGCGCCCGGATGCATCCCGGTCACCAGCAAGAGCTTGGCGGCGCCCAGCACGGTCTGGGTGGCCAGGGTCATCGCGGTGATTCGATCGAGCCCCATCCGCACGCCTCCGTCGGCCAGCGATTCGATCACGACGGCCACGTATGCGGGCCCGGAGCCCGACAGTCCCGTCACGGCGTCCATCAGGCCTTCGTCGAGCACGACCACGCGGCCGACCGCGCTGAAGATCTCGCCCGCCGTGTCGAGGTCGTCGGGCTCGAGGCCGTCCGCCTTCGCGATGGCCGTGACGCCTTCGAGCACGAGCGCGGGCGTGTTCGGCATCACGCGGATGAGGCGCGCGTCCTTGTGCAGCACGGCGCGGATCTTGGCGGTGGAGACGCCCGCGGCGACCGAGATCAGGAGCTTGCGCCGCGTAACGGCCGGCGCGATCTCCTTCAGGACCGCGTCCATGATCTGCGGTTTCACCGCCAGGATGACGATGTCGGAGTGGCGGACGACGGCGGCGTTGTCGGAGGAAACCTGGATCCCGTACAGCCGGTCGAGCTCCTTGAGCCGCTCGAGCCGCACGTCGGTCGCGTGAATCGCGCTCGCCGGGACGAGGCTCGCTTCGAGCAAGCCCTTGATCAGCGCCTCGCCCATGTTGCCGCCGCCGATGAACCCGACGGTGAGGCCCTTGATCGTCATCGCGCCTCCGCCCCGGGTTCTGGCCGCGGCGCGCGCGGGCCGAAGATCGCCGTCCCGACCCGGACCATCGTCGCGCCTTCCTCGATCGCCACCTCGAAATCGCCGCTCATCCCCATCGAAAGCTCGCTGAAGCTGTAGCGCTCTGCGAGCTTTTGCAGCGCGCGGAACCACACGCGCGAGTCGTCGGGGTCCTTCGCCTCGGGCGGGATGGCCATGAGTCCTCGCACCTTCAAGGCGGGCATGGCGGCGACCGCCTCGAGCAGTGCTCCGAGCCCGTCAGGCGCCACGCCGCTTTTGGACGCTTCCGCCGCGACGTTGACCTCGACCAGCACGTCAACGGTCCGGCCGCCGGCGCGCGCCCGCTTGTCGAGCTCCTTCGCCAGGTCCAGGCGGTCGAGTGAGTGGAGGACGTCGAACAGCTCGAGGGCATCGCGCACCTTGTTGGTCTGCAGGTGGCCGATCAGATGCCACGGAACCGGCCGGCCGATCTCGCTTACCTTGTCGCGCGCCTCCTGCACCCGGTTCTCACCGAGCGCCGCCACCCCGGCATCGATCGCCTCCCGGATCCGCGCCACCTCCACGGTCTTCGAGACGCCGATCAGCAGAACGTCCGAGGCACGCCGGCCCGCACGCTCGGCGGCCCGGGCGACCCGCTCACGTACCCGATCGAGATTGGAGCGAATATCGGTCATGGCAGGGTGATTCTAACAGGGGGCGGTCTGGCAGGGGAGGGCAACGGCCGGGGCCGCGCCCTGAGCCCGGCCTCAGGGCAGCGCGGCGAGCGTGACCAGGCGGCCCCGATTGCCCCGCCGATACGAGTACAGAAGCTCGGGATGACACGCGGTGCACAGCCGCGGATTCTCGATCGACGCCGGCGCGACCCCCGCCTCGACCAGGAGCGCCTCGTTCGCTGACCAGAGATCGAGCATCACCCGACCGCCACGCGACGGCGTGACCCACGCGCGCCACCGATCGCCGAACGCCCGCGCGAACTCCGCCGTGACCGGCTCGTCGACCTCGTAGCAGCACGGGCCGATCGACGGCGCGATCGCGGCGCGCAGCGAGCCGGCCTGTCCTCCGACCTCACCGATCGCCCGCACGGCCCGCCGGGTCGCTCCCTTCACCGTTCCCCGCCAGCCGACGTGGGCGACACCCAGTGCCCCGGCCGCCGGATCGCAGAGCACGATCGCCAGACAATCCGCGGTGAAGATCGCGAGCGGCACGCCGCGCTCGGCGGTGACCAGAATGTCCACCAACCCGGCGAATCCCCCGCCCGCCGGGATCCGTGCGGCGTCCGCGCCGTGCACCTGACGCGCATAGCTCACCCGCCCCATCTCGAGCCCGGTAACCCCCAGAACCTCTGAGGCCTCGGACCGAAACGGCGGCTTCGGGGCCTCCGGCAGGATCGGCTCCGCGAACGAGGTGATCCCGGGACAATGCCGCGTCGTCGTCGCATGCGGCACCCCCAGCTCCGTCAGCGAAGCAAACGTGAAATACGCCGCCGGCTCCCCATGACCGACGAGCGGAGCACTCGAAGTCATCCGTTCCTCAGTATGCAGTACCGACGGGTCGCCAGGGCTCGGGTCGGGGTGGGGGGAGGTGCGCGGCTCCCGACCTGCGGAGTGGGACCCCTTCGTCCCGCCCGCAGCGCGAAGCGCTGCGAATCGG
>WNFK01068842.1_pt1 | contig 13367 bp, 8 predicted proteins | sample 5400281 | NCBI WGS metagenome assembly WNFK01 (sample SAMN13153350, study PRJNA577476) | soil metagenome | isolation source: 20 cm soil on Douglas fir-dominated hillslope | place: USA:California | collected 2013-09-17
CACGACGCCGCACCCGCCAGATGCGCTCTTCGCTGAGATGCTGCGCGCGGCCAGGGAACTGCTGGCGGTGCGCAGCCCGCTCGACGCCGAGCTCATGGTGAGCGAGCTGCTCGGCACCTGGTGGCGGCAGCAGCCAGGACGAGGCGGCAGGAACGGCCGGGCGCCAGCGAGGCGCCGCACGGACGTCGAGGAGCTTGTGGGCGAGGGCCTGGTCGATTACGCCGGCGAGCAGGGCAGCCCCGCTGCGCTCGCCCTGCTGTCCGGCATCGCGTGCCTGGGCACCCCGCACCAGGCGATCAAGGCCGAGCGCGCCGCGCTTGAGCTGATGGAGCGTGGCGTCGCCAGGCCAGGCTGGGCTGAGCACGCGGGCGCTGTCGTGGCCGCCGACTGCTACGTGAGCACCGACGCATACGGCGACCGCGACGAGGTGATCTGCGTCTTCAGCTACGCAGGGCGGGATGAGCACGCGCTCGTCATGATCGTCGACTACAACGCGGGCGGGATGGTTAAGGACGGCTGGGTCACGTCCCAGGTCGGCAAGCTCCTGGCTTACTGCCAAGATCTAGGCGGACCCGACGGGCAGCGCAACACGTTCAGCCGGGTTGATCCGCCCGACGCCCGGGGGTTGCTCGAGTCCGCGCTGATGGTGACCGAGACCATCGCCGAGCCCGCGGTCAGCAAGTCATTCCCGTCTTACCACGCGTTCATCAGGGCACGGATCCGCACCCTGCCCCCGGCTCAGGCGACCAGTTACTCTCGCTCGCCCGCGGCGGTCGGCACACTCGCGGCCAGCACGCCGTGCCAGGCCTCTGCCGTACCCGCGCAGGTACGCGGCGCTGGCTCCGGCCGGGAAGGCGCCAGCCGGCCCGGCGCGCCTGGTCAGGCCGGGCACGGGCTGATCGGGCCAGGTGCGTCCCGCCGGACGGCCTGGCGGCGCGACCGCCGCGCCATGCTCGTGGCCGAGTTCCTTGCCTCGGACGAGGCAGAAGACCTGTCCGACATCAACGCGGCCAGCCGGTGCGCCGACCACATCGTGGACTACGGGTGCGACCAGGACTTCAGCAGGCCGCTGCGGGTCAGCCCAGCCAAGGCCGAGACGTTCCTGCTCGACTGGCTGCCAAGGAAGATCATGCTCATCCCAGCTGAGCAGCACGCGATGCCGCACGTGCTTGTTGCCTGGGCCAGATGGGCGGGCGCCAGATCGGGGCTGACCCGATTTGGTCAGCCGGCTGCTGCCCGATCGTGACCTCGAGGCGCTACCCCGCCGAGCCTTCGCGTTCGGCGTGCTCGAGGGCATCTTCCGCGGCACGGATCTGAGCTCGCTCAACCCGGCAGACGCCGATGACCGGCGGATCCTGCTTGAGGCCGACCATGACCATCCGGGCGGGCGGGTAAGCGGCGAGCACCTGGACAAGCACGCGGCGCTCGCTAACCGGCTGTGGCACGGCGATCCGCCGGAGCTCTGGGAGGCTGCGCAGCGCCTGCTCGACCTGGGCAAACCCAGGCACGACGTGGTGCACGCGCTGATCGATGCCCTCGAGGTGGCCGGCCCAGATCACCGCGCGATCAGGATCGCGTTGCGCGACCTGCCACCGGAACCCCGCGATTGAGCGAGCCGTCAGGCTGATGCTCGCTGGAGGCTGGGATTTCTGGATTGACCGCGGCGGCACGTTCACCGACGTCGTCGCCCGCCGACCAGACGGCACGCTCGCCGTACACAAGCTGCTCTCGGAGAACCCTGGACGGTATGCCGACCCCGCCGTCGCCGGCATACGCCATCTGCTCGACGTGCCGGCCGGCGCCCCGATCCCTTCCGAGCGGATCCGGTCGGTCCGCCTCGGCACGACGGTCGCGACCAACGCGCTGCTCGAGCGCAAGGGCGAGCCGACCGTGCTGGTCATCACCGCCGGTTTTGCCGACGCGCTGCGCATCGCTTATCAGGACCGGCCGAGGATCTTCGACCGGCAGATCGTCCGGCCTGAGTTGCTGTACTCGCGGGTCATCGAGGCCGACGAGCGGATCGGAGCGCACGGCGAGGTGATCCGCCGGCTCGACGAGGCGGCCGTCGAGTATGATCTGCAGGCGGCGTACGCGGATGGTTTCCGCTCGGTGGCAGTGGTGTGCATGCACGGCTACCGCTATCCCGACCATGAATGGCTGATCGGCGCGATCGCCAGGCGGACCGGCTTCACCCAGGTGTCGGAGTCCCATGCGACGAGCCCGCTGATGAAGCTGGTCCCGCGGGGCGACACGACGGTGGTCGATGCCTATCTGTCGCCGATCATCACCCGCTACGTGGATCATGTCGCCACCGAACTGGGCGATGTCAGGGTGCAGTTCATGCAGTCCAGCGGCGGGCTCACCGACTCGCGCCTATTCCGCGGGAAGGACGCGATCTTGTCCGGGCCGGCCGGCGGGATCGTCGGCATGGTCCGCACCGCGCAGGCGGCTGGGTTCGCGCGGGTGATCGGATTCGACATGGGCGGCACGTCCACCGACGTGTCGCACTTTGCCGGAGAATTCGAGCGGCAGTACGAGACGCAGGTCGCCGGCATCCGGATGCGGGCGCCGATGCTGAGCATTCACACGGTCGCGGCCGGTGGCGGATCGGTGCTGTATTTCGACGGCAGCCGGTACCGCGTCGGTCCCGACTCGGCCGGGGCTGACCCGGGGCCCGCCTGCTATCGGGCTGGCGGCCCGCTCACCGTCACCGATGCCAATGTCATGCTCGGCCGGATCCAGCCCGCGCACTTCCCGCACGTGTTCGGGCCTGACGGCGACCAGCCACTCGACGGCGCGATCGTGGCGGCTAAGTTCGGGTCGCTGGCCGCGGAGATCGGGAAAGCGACGGGCAGCAATCCCGCCCCCGAGCAGGTCGCCGCGGGCTTCGTTGACATCGCCGTGGCGAACATGGCAAACGCGATCAAGAAGATCTCGGTCCAGCGCGGCTACGACGTGACCGAGTACGTGCTGGCGACTTTCGGCGGGGCCGGAGGCCAGCACGCCTGCGCGGTCGCCGACGTCCTCGGCTTGACCAGGGTGCTCATCCACCCGCTGGCCGGAGTGCTCTCCGCGCTCGGCCTCGGCCTTGCCGACGTCACTGCGATGCGGGAAACCACCGTAGAGGCGCCGCTGACCCACGACCTGCTGCCGTTGCTCGGCTCGACCTGCGATGGCCTGGCCGAGGCGGCGCGGGCCGAACTCGCACAGCAGGTCGTCGACCCGAGCCGGGCGGCGATCGTCCGCCGTGTCCACCTGAAGTACGAGGGCACCGATACCGCCCTGCCTGTTCCGCTCGGGCCGTCGGCCGGCATGATCAGCGACTTCGAGGCAGCGTACCGGCAGCACTTCTCCTTTCTCATGCGCGACCGGACGGTAGTGGCCGAGGCCGTCTCGGTCGAGCTGACCTCGGCATCGGAGCATCTGGCAAGTACGGAGCGGGCCGGATCCGATGGCGAAAACCGCGCCCGCGGCGGAACCTCCGTCCGGATGCACGCGGGCGGCACATGGCGGGATGCGCCGCTGGTAAGGCGCCGGGAACTAGCTCAAGGGCAACGTGTCAGCGGTCCCGCCTTGATCGTGGAAGACTTTGCGACCACGGTGGTGCAGCCTGGCTGGCGGGCCGAAGTGACCGAGCTGGATGACCTTCTGCTCACCCGTGTCGCGACGCGGCCGACGCGCTCCGGCGCGCGAGCCGAGGTCGACCCGGTGATGCTGGAGATCTTCAACAACCTGTTCATGTCGGTCGCCGAGCAGATGGGCGTGCGGCTGCGGGCTACCGCGCATTCGGTCAACATCAAGGAACGGCTCGACTTCTCCTGCGCGATCTTCGACGCGGACGGCTCTCTGATCGCCAACGCGCCCCACATTCCCGTCCATCTCGGATCGATGGGCGAGAGCATCAGGATCGTCGCCGCGCGCAATGCCGGGAAGATGCGCCCCGGAGACGTCTACGTGCTCAACGATCCGTATCACGGCGGCACCCACCTGCCCGATGTCACGGTCGTCACGCCGGTATTCGACACCGCGGCGGGCGACGCATCCGAGCCCGGCATCTTGTTCTTCGTCGCATCGCGGGGCCACCACGCCGAGATCGGCGGGATCACGCCCGGCTCGATGCCCGCTTTCAGCACCGTAGTGGAGGAGGAGGGGGTGCTCATCGACAACTGGCTGCTGGTGCGGGACGGCGTGCTGCGCGAGGCAGAGACGCTCGAGGTGCTGCGCCGGGCGCCTTACCCATCCCGCAACCCCGAGGTCAACCTGGCCGACCTGCGCGCGCAGATCGCCGCCAACGAGCGAGGTGCCGCGGAGCTGCGCCGCATGTGCGAGCATTTCGGGCTGGACGTGGTAACCGCCTACATGGGTCATGTCCAGGACAATGCCGAGCAGGCGGTGCGCGGCGTACTCGGCGCCCTGCGTGACGGGCAGTGCACGTACGAGCTCGACAGCGGGGCTGTGATCGAGGTGGCGGTCAGGGTTGACCGGTCTGCGCGCACCGCGGAGATCGACTTCACCGGAACGTCGCCCCAGGTGAACGGGAACTTCAACGCGCCCTCATCGGTCGCCATGGCCGCCGTGCTCTATGTGCTGCGCACACTGGTGGCCGACGAGATCCCGCTCAACTCCGGCTGCCTGAAGCCGGTCCGGGTCATCATCCCGCCCGGGTGCCTGCTTGCGCCGGAGTACCCGGCCGCAGTCGCCGCGGGGAACGTGGAGACGTCGCAAGCGATCACGGGCGCGCTGTACAAGGCACTCGGGGTGATGGCGGAAGGCTCGGGCACGATGAACAACATCACCATCGGCAACGCCCGGCACCAGTACTACGAGACCGTGGCCAGCGGCTCAGGTGCCGGGGACGGCTTCGACGGCACCGACGTGGTGCAGACCCACATGACTAACTCCAGGCTCACCGATCCCGAGGTGCTCGAGTGGCGGTACCCGGTCCGCCTCCAGCGGCATGAGGTCCGGCGCGGGAGGGGCGGGGCCGGCCGCTGGCACGGGGGATCGGGCGGCCGTCGCGAGATCCGGTTCGCCGAGCCGATGACGGTGACCACGCTCGCCAGTCACCGGCGGGTGGCGCCCTACGGCATGGCGGGCGGCCAGTCCGGCTCCCTTGGCCGGCACTGGGTGCGCCGCGCCGATGGCTCGGTGACCCCGATGCGCGGCTGCGACTCCCTCGAGGTCGGCACGGGCGACGTGTTCGTGATCGAGACGCCCGGTGGCGGCGGATACGGACACCAGCGCGACGCCAGCGCGTAGTCCGCGAGCTTTCTGCCTAGCCGCCCGCCGGGCCCGTAGGAGATGCTCTCGCCGCCCTCAGCCGCTGATCCCCCGGTTAGCGGCCGCAATATCCTCAGCCGAGATCGTGGTCAGCTCGGCAGCGCTGGCGCTCTCGCCCAGCTGGGCCACGCGCAGGTCGCGCGATGCGCAGGCCCGCTCGTACAGCGAGCGGGCATACCTGCCGTTCCCGAGCTCATCGACCCGGCCCTGCTCGCATGCCCGGGTCAGGATCTGCGTCAGGACGGGCAGGGCGTCGGGCGCGAACCTGTCCCCCGCCTGCGCCGCGAAGATCGCCGAGATTCTGGCCAGGTCGTCAGGATCATAGCTGGGAAAGGCGATCCTGACGCTGAACCGGGAAGCCAAGCCCGGGTTTGTGCGCAGGAACCTGGTCATGTCGTCGGTGTAGCCGGCGAGCACCATAACAAGCCTGTCCCGGTCGTCCTCGGCCCTCTTCAGCAGCGTTGCGACGGCTTCGGACCCGAAGGCGTCACCGCCGGAGTAGCCGTCGTTATAAAGCGAATACGCCTCGTCGATGAAAAGCACGCCGCCCAGTGCCGAATCGATCAGCTTGTTCGTCTTGATGGCAGTCGATCCCAGGTGGTCGCCGACCAGGTCGGCTCGATGAGCCTCCACCACGCCGGGCCGCACCAGTAGGCCGAGCGCCGCGAAGATCCTGGCCAGGATCCTTGCCACGGTCGTCTTCCCGGTACCGGGCGGGCCGGTGAAGACGAAATGCCTGACCGGCGGCTGGCTGCTCAGGCCCTGCGCTGCGCGCAGCCTGGCCACCCGCAGCTGCGCGGCGATCTCGTGTACCTGGCGCTTGACCGGCTCAAGCCCCACGAGCGCGTCAAGCTCGGCGAGCGCGCTTTCAAGGGTGGGCGTCTCGTCGTAGCCGCGATACCGCGATGTCAGCTCCGCATATGCCTGCTCGAGGTCGCCGCCGCGCAGCGTGATCAGGTCGACCGGGGCGGGATCGCTGCCGGCTCCCATCACGCGCACGTCCCTTGCCTGGCCAGCCCGCTCGATGAGGGTGCGCACGAACCGGCCGTTTCCGAGCTCGTCGCCGAGCCTGCGCCGACCGACTTCCTCGAACATGCGCCACACGACCGAGCGCGCCTGCGAGTCGATGATCTCGCCGCGCCTCGCGACCGTCAGATCTCCGAGCTGGAGCAATTCAGCGGGCGTGTAGCCGCTGAACTTGACCCGGATCGCGAACCTCGATGTCAGGCCGGGGTTCGACGCGAGGAACGCTTCCATCTGCCGCTCGTAGCCAGCCAGGATGATCACGAGCTGGTCGCGGTCGTCTTCGGCTCGCTTGAGCAGGGCCTGGACCGCCTCGTTGCCGAACCGGTCGTTCTGCCCGTCTCCCTCGTTGACCAGGCTGTAAGCCTCATCGATGAACAGGACGCCGCCGAGGGCCGAATCGATCAGCTCGTTCGTCTTGATCGCCGTCGCGCCCAGGTACTCGCCAACCAGGTCCGAGCGCTGCGCCTCGACCACGGTCGGCACCTCGAGCAGCCCGAAGGCATAGAAGATCTTGGCGATGATCCTGGCCACAGCCGTCTTGCCGGTCCCTGGTGGCCCGAGGAAGACAAAGTGCTGCATCGGCTTCTCCGCGCCGATGCCGACCATGGCTCGCCTCCGGGCCGCCTCGATCGACGCGGCGAATGACCGCACCTGGTCCTTCACGGCAGAGAGGCCGATCATCTCGTCGAGCTCTGCCATCGCCTCGTCGACCGTGATCACCGGCTGGTCCGCGACTGGGTAGTCCCCGTCGGCGCCGAGCTGCACGGTGCCCTGGCCATCGACGCCGCTGCGGCCTGTCCGGCCGGCCGCCATCACCCGTCCGCCGTCCGCCGCAGTCAAGGGCCTGGTGGCGGCGCCAGGCCGTGGCCCCGGGCGCTGGCCAGGCTGACCGGACGGCGCTCCGCCCGCTTGCGCGCTCGCCGGTCCGGTCCGGTTCGGCAGCGACGCCTGATCCGGCGCGGAGGTGACCGGGAGCCCGGGCACGCCGCTGCGCACCTGCTGCAGCTGGCCGCTCTGACGGCTGTCCTGCCACGCCTTGGCCAGCCGCCAGCCAAGCACAACGGCGGCCAGCAGCCAGGCAAGCGCAGGCCCGAAGAGCGAGTGGCCTTTGCCGACCAACCGGAACGCAGCGATTCCCGGCAGCAGCGCGAGCAGCAGCACCCAGGTGACAGTGCGGCAGGGCGCGAACCACCGGCCCAGGGCGCCAGCGTGAGCGATCAAGCCGGCGACGACGGGCAGCACGAGCAGCGCGTAATGCGGCGCTGCCGCGCCGTGCGCCTGCGTGGCGACCAGCACGAGCCCCCACAGAGCCACCGACACTGTTGCCCACCCGTCACGGCGGCCCGTCCACACCGCATATGGCGCGAAGACGAGCATCCCGAGCAACGCAATGCCGGCGAACGGAACGCAAAGTGCGCAGCATGCGATCAGAATGAGAGCTTTGACCGGCAGCGGCGCCGCGTCATACGAATGGCGAAGGCGGCTGAGCACGCTCCGCACCGGCCCCTGGCCAGGCGCTGACAACGACCCGTCCGTAGGCGGCATCTCGCTCCCTCGCACCGCTACTTGTATAGCGCATTAGCCCGCGCATCCGGCGATACACATTCAGATGAGCGGCAAATCCGCAGTCCGCGTCTCCATTCTCCCCGGTGAAGGCCAGGTTGCCACCTGGGTACGTCGTTGCGGTAAGTGGGCAAAACCACCATGATGTCCTGCGGCGACCGGGCAGGCGGACCCGCGAGGGAGAACACCATGGAACGGATCGAGGCTGAACTGCTCGTGCCGGGCAGCGGCGAGGCGGTCCCTGACGGCGTGGTCGTGCTTGACGGTCCGGTCATCAGCTACGCCGGCCCGGCGCGCGAGGCGCCGGAGACGCCCGGCGCGGCGGTACACAGGACGGAGGCCGTGCTGCCCGGAATGTGGGACTGCCACGGCCACTTCCTCGGGGTGCGGACCCTGGACCTCGGGCAGCTTCCGCTCGAACCGGTGCCGCTGCGAGCCGCGCGGTGCGCACGGGATCTGCGCAGCGCCCTCGACGCGGGAATCACCTCCGTGCGCGAGGTTGGCGGCCTCGGCGTCTACCTGGCCAGGGCGGTGGCAGAGGGCGTGCTCGACGGCCCGGCCGTCTACGCGGCGGGGGCGATACTGAGCATCACGGGCGGTCACGCCGACCTGCACTCATACCCGCTGTCGTGGATCAGCGACTTCGGCCACCAGCACGGCGAGCTGCGGCTCGCCGACGGGGCGGCCGAATGCATGCGCGCGACCAGGGAACAGCTGCGGCGCAACGCGCGGCTGATCAAGGTATGCGCTTCTGGCGGCGTCATGTCAGAGATCGACGATCCCATCCACCAGCAGTTCACCGTCGCCGAGCTCCGCGTGATCGTCGAGGTCGCCGGCCTGGCCGGCCGCGTCGTAGCCGCGCATTGCCACGGCAAGGCGGGCATCATGGCGGCGATCGAGGCCGGCGTCCGCACCATCGAGCATGGCACCTACCTCGACGACGATGCTTGCGACGCGATGCGTGAGACCGGCACGATCCTGGTCCCTACCCGCACCATCGTCGAAGACATCCTCGCCAACCTCAGCGCCGTTCCCGAGTATGCGGCTGTGAAGCTTACCGCTCTTGCTCACGCGCATGCCGGTGCGGTCACGCTCGCCATCGAGAGCGGCGTCACGATCGCCATGGGAACCGATATCGCCATCACCGGACCCGACCGGCCCAACGCCTGGGGCTCTAACGGCGCCGAGCTCGTGCACCTGGTCAAGCTCGGGATGACGCCGTTGCAGGCGATCAAGGCCGCCACCGCAACGGCACCCCTGACCCTCGGCCCGCAGGCGCCGAAGAGCGGCAGGCTTCAGGCCGGCTACGACGCTGACGTGATTACGGTCGGCGCCGATCCACTGGCCGACATTTCCGTGCTGGCCAGGCCCGAGCACGTTACCGCGGTATGGACAGCGGGCCGCCGGGTAAAGGGCTAGAACACGACGGCAGCGGGTTCTGACATGCCATCTGATCACCGGGAGGCGGCGCCAACTCCGGCCGCGCCGCATTGGCCGCACGCCGGTCTAGATGACCAGGCCGCGCTTGTCACCGGTGGCACGCGCGGAATTGGCCTGGCCATCGCGCGGCGGCTGGTCGCGAGCGGCGCCAGGGTCCTCGTCTGCGGCCGGTCCGAGCCTGGCCCGCTGTCCGCGGGCCTGCAGTTCGTAGCGGCTGACGTGCGCGATCCCGGCCAGGCGGCCGCTATCGTGGCCGAGGCGAACAGCCGTTTCGGCCGGCTGGACATTGTCGTGAACAACGCGGGCGGCTCGCCGTCGGTCCCGGCCGCGCTGGCGTCACCAAACCTGATCACGTCTGTTGTCAGGCTGAACCTCCTGGCGCCGTTCTTCGTCGCGCAGGCAGCTAACTCGTACATGCAGGAGCAGGACCGCGGCGGCCTGATCCTGAATATTGGCAGCGTCGCGGCGACGCGTCCAGCGCCTGGCACCGCCGCCTATGCCGCGGCCAAAGCAGGGGCCGGCCTGGTCCGCACGGACGACACTGCCGCTCACTACGGCGACGAGCAGGCAGTTGCCGCCGTGGCGGCCACGGTGCCGCTCGGCCGGATGGCGTCGCCCAATGACATCGCCGATGCCTGTCTGCTGCTGGCCTCGCCGCTGGCCAGCTACATCAGCGGCGCGAACCTCGTCGTGGACGGCGGCGGCCAGCTCCCCGCGTTCGCCGCGGCCGCTCGTCCCGGCCGCCGATGAGCGGCCGACCCCTTCGGTTCAGGCCCGGTTCTCCTGGCCGAACTCGTCGCGCACCCTGGCGGCCACGCCTGACAGGTTGAGCTCGAACGTGTAACCCTGCTCGTACCGGTAGCTCCGGCGCACGTCGACCGGGTCGATGCCATTGAGTGACTCCTTGGCGGCCCGGATCACGGCAGGATCCTTCGCCGCGATGTGACGGGCGACCTCGAGCGCGGCGTCCTGCAGCTGGCCGCGAGGAACCACCCGCAGGACCGAGCCGTAGCCGTGCAGCTCGGCGGCCGTCGCCGCGGCTGACGTGTACATCATCGCCCGCATCCTGTGCTGCGGCACGAGCCTGGCCAGATGGGTCGCGGCCCCCAGCGCGCCCCGGTCCACCTCGGGCAGCCCGAACGTGGCATCCTCGCTCGCCACGATGATGTCGGCGTTGCCCGCCAGGCCGACTCCGCCGCCGAGGCAGAATCCGTGCACTGCTGCGATCACCGGGACCTGGCACTCGTAGACCGCGGCGAACGCAGCCGCGCAGCCGCGGTTCACGCCGACCAGTGCGGCGAAGTCCGGGCTCGCCTGGAGTTCCTTGATATCGACTCCTGCGCTGAAGCCGCGGCCCTCGGCGCGGAGAATAACGGCCCGCACGGCCGCATCTTCGCCGAGAGCCCGCATCGTCCTGGCGAGCATGAACCACCCGGCCGCGGGCAGGGCGTTCACCGGCGGGTAATCCATCACGCACTCGGCTACCCCGTTAGCGCCGACCGACGAACTGATCATGGCTGGTCTCCCTCGCTCGCACCGGTCAGGGAGTCATCGTCCTGCACATCGCCGGCCCCCGCGTCGCCCCGGCCGGCAAGCCCGGCCAGGACGGCCTCTGCTTGCGAGACGATCCGCTCGATCAGCTCGGCGCAGCTAGGCAGGTCCTCGATCAAGCCGGTCACCTGCCCCGTCGCCATCACCCCGAAGTCCGTCCTGCCGTCCACCATGGCGGCGCGCAGCAGCGCGGGTGTGTTGGCCGCCAGCAGCACCTGACCGAGGGGCAGGTCGTGCGCGCGGCGCATCGCCAGGCCCTCCCGCAGCATTGCCCGCCAGGTTGTGCCGGTGAGCCGCCGGAAAGCGGCGGCGCTGCGCACCGAGCGCAGCAGCCGGGTCGCCGCCCTGTCCCTGGCCAGCTGCTCGGCGAAGGCGGTGCGAAGCAGCCGCTGCGGCACCCCGTCAAGTGCGCTGGTGACCACCGTGTCGGCCACCGTCGCCGGCAGGTAGCGCTGCTTGATGGCATCGGGCACCGGGCTGTCGCTAGTGAGCAGGAACCTGGTGCCCATCGCGATCCCGGCCGCACCGTACGCGAGCGCGGCGGCCAGGCCCCGGCCGTCAAAGAAGCCGCCCGCCGCGAGCACCGGAATGTGCACGGCGTCGACAACCTGGGGCAAGAGCACCGTCGTGGCAACCTGGCCGGTGTGCCCGCCGCCCTCGCTGCCCTGCACCACCACCGCATCGGCTCCCCATGCGGCAACCTTCTCGGCGTGCCGGCGCGCCCCGACCGACGGCACGACTACGACGCCAGCGTCCTTCAGCCTCGCGATCAGCTCCTGCCGGGGCGCCAGCGCGAATGAAGCGACCTTAACTCGCCGGCTGATCAGCAGTTCCACCCGCTGGCCTGCGTCGGGCGCGTCGGCCCGCATCGTCGCGCTGGCGAGAATGCCGAGGCCGCCGGCGTTCGCCGTGGCCGCGGTCAGCCGCGGTCCTGACACGAAGCCCATCCCGGTCTGCACGATCGGATAGCGAACCCCGAACAGGTCGCAGACGGGCGTGTGCAGCGCCGTCATTGCTGTACCTCGGCGCTGCGGCTGCCGCCGGGGTCGATGACCGACCTGATCAGGCGCAGCTCATCGGCACTCGGCTGGCGAGTCTGCGGCACGTCGCCGGGAATGACCAGGTCGAAGCCGGTCGCTGCGCGGACCTCGTCGACCCCGACGCCGGGGTGCACGGAAACCAGCCGCATCGCTCGGTCCGGACTCGCGAAATCGAAGACGCCCAGGTTGCTGACCACGCGCCGGAGTTCGTGGTAGCGGGAGGCAGCCGGACCAGCCTGGGCCGCGCGGTCGTAACCGACTCCGCTGACCATGTCCACCCGAGCCACGAAGGTCCTGGGCGTGTGCCGCGGTACCCAGTAACTCGTCGGGTGATTGACGGTGTTGCCCGGCGCGCCCCGGACCCCGAGCAGCGCTGCCCTCGGACGGCTGAATTCCCCGATCGCCGAGATATTGACATTCCCGTGCGGATCGATCTGGCTCGGGATCATCATCACGTGCCGCGTTCCGTTATAAATGAGGTCGAATATCGCCCGGTACGGGAGCCAGCCCTCGATTACCTCCGGCCGCCCGCCGATCGCCCAGGTGCCTTGCCCGAGCATGGCCTCACCGTCGGTGAGCAGCAGGTCCGGTTCGAAGGTGGCTCTGGCCAGGCGCGCCCCTATGGTCGGGATGACGCCGATCGGGCTGGCCAGGATCTCCCCGTCACCCCGCGGAATCGCCGGCCACGCGACGGCTTGTCACGACGCTGCCGTCCTTGCGGCCCGCCCCGACGCAACCGCCGCGTGGTACCCGGCCTCGTCCCGGTCCAGGTAACTGGCCCGGAACGCAGCCCATGCCGCGGGGTCCGCGGCCGCATTCGCGTACTCACGCTGGAACAGTTCATCCCTGCCGTAATGAGGATCGCAGGAGGTGAAATGGGCACCATACGGTGCCTCGACCACGCCAGCGACCATCCAGCGCTGGATCCGCAGCGTCTGCACCGGCGCAGACGCGGTCAGCTCGGGCGTCGGGACGACCTCCTCGCACGATAGGTACGCCCGGTCGGCGGCCGTGCAGAACAGGTCGTCGAAGTACGGGTCAGGGCCGAGGAACTGCGCGTTGCCGTGCGGGTCGGCGCGGCTGGCGTGGACCAGCGCGGCGTCCAGCCGCAGCGCCGGGACGGCCAGGAGTTCCTCGCCGTCGTAGGGCGACCTGACGGTGCGCAGGCCGGGGTTGACCCGCAGCACGTCGGAGCCGAGGCCTGCACGGGTGGGCAGGAACGGCAGCCGGCACGCGGCCGCGTACAGACCCCACTGCAGCATGCCCTCGTCATACTCGGTGACCTCGATGGCGCCGGACTGCCTGGCCGCACGGAAGTGCGGCTCCAGCGGGATCGAGTCCAGCGAGACGAAGCCGTAGACGAGCCTGCGCACTTTGCCGGCCGCCAGCAGCAGTCCGACGTCAGGGCCGCCGTAGCTGACGATGGTCAGATCAGCGAGATGAGACCGGCAGATCGCGCGGACCAGT
>WNFK01115311.1_pt1 | contig 13367 bp, 13 predicted proteins | sample 5400281 | NCBI WGS metagenome assembly WNFK01 (sample SAMN13153350, study PRJNA577476) | soil metagenome | isolation source: 20 cm soil on Douglas fir-dominated hillslope | place: USA:California | collected 2013-09-17
CACGCCCTGGCTCCGGCGTCGGCTGATCCCGCTGGGCAGCTACATCATCGCGACTGAGCCGCTGCCGCCCGAGACGGCACGGCGGCTGATCCCGCGCGGCCGGATGATCGTCGACACCAACCGGGTGCTGAGCTACTATCGGCTGTCACCGGACGGGACGCGCGTGCTCTACGGGGGGCGAGCCAGTTTCCGTCGCGCAACGGCGCGGGAGGCGGCGCCGCGTCTGCACGCGATGATGGTGAGCGTGTGGCCCGAGCTGGCCCGCACGCGCGTAACCCATGCGTGGACGGGCAACGTTGCGTTCACGTTCGACCACGTTCCGCACATGGGTGTGCATGACGGTGTGCACTACGCGGCGGGGTGCCAGGGCAGCGGTGTGGCGATGGCCACCCACCTCGGTTACCAGACCGCGCTCAAGATCGCCGGGAAGTCGGTCGCGCCGTGCGCATTCGATGCGCTACCATTCCCCACGCGCCCGACCTATACCGGTGATTTCCGTGGTTTCTGCCGGTCGTTGGCAGCTACTACCGTCTCCGCGACTGGCTCGAACGGGGGCTCGCCGCGTGACGACGGCGCTCACCGAGCGAAGAGACGCCGCTCGAGCCGAGTAAGGCGCTCGGCGCCGGCGTCGGTGACGAGGACGGTCTCGCTGAAGGCCATGCCGCGGGCCCCGGTGTACATGTGGAACACCATGCCGGGCTCCAGCACCCACCCGGCGGTGGGCACGAAGGTCCGGGTGAAGTCGCTCGTCCGCGGTGGGTGCGTCGCGCCGTAGTAGCCGAGCGTGTAGCCGGTGAAGTTGTCGTAACTCTCGCGGAGGCCCGCGTCTAAGACCCGCGTACGGCATACGCGATCGACGTCCCGCGCTACTGCACCGGGCTTCATCGCCGCGATCTGGTCGTCTTGGATCGCGATCAATTGCGTCGCCGTGTCCGCTTGCTCCGTCGAAGGTGGGCCGATCACCGTTGGCCGCATGAGCCGGGCGCTGTAGCCGTTGACGGAAGGGACCAGTTCCATGTGGAGAAGGTCCCGCCGCCTCAGGCGGTGGTTGCCGAGGAGACCATGTAGCGTGCCCGAGCGCCCCGCTCAGGCCCTCCCCGACCGCCCCGACGGCGTCGCGCATCGCCTGATCGGCAATGCGCGAGGCCTGCCGGAGGTACTCGATCTCGCGCGGCGATTTCCGGAGCCGCAGTTCGCGGAGCACCGTCGCGAAATCGGCGAGCGTGGCGCGCGGGAGCGCGCGTCGCAGCGCCTCATAGATCTGCACGGTAAGGTAGTGCGAGTCGGTCTCGACCCCGAGACAAGCGGTACTCCAGCCCCGTGCGATGATGGTCCGGACGACGGCCTCCACCGGGTCCTCGGTATCCGGGAAGCAGACATGGTCGCGCAGCCAACTCCGCTCCAGAAACGCCGGCTCGTCAAGTTGGCGGAACACCATGACAGGGTCGCCGTCCGACGGTACGAGGCACCCGTGATAGCGCGACCCCGAGGCGTGCCACCCCGCGAGGTAGGCGAGGTGCTCTGTCTCGTCCACGAGCAAGACATCGATGCGACGGGCGGCCATCTCGTGACGCACCGCCCGAAGACGGCCCTCATACTCGGCCCGCGAGAAGACAAGCCGCGTGTCGTCGTTCACGTTCGAACCTCCCCCTCGACCAGTGTCGGAGCGAAGCCGGCGGCGCAGCCGGGCCAGCGGCGCAGCCATGATAGTAAACGCGCAAGTCAGTCGCAATCGCGGCAGCTCGGGACGCCCGTCCCATCGCGTAGGAACGCGCGGGCGCCGGGGTGGTCGGCTTGACACCGGCCGAAGCGACATGCTACCACCGGACCACTCTGCGAGCGTGAGACGCCGAACATATGCAAGCTGCACACGTGGCAGGCACCCGGCGCGCACACGTCCAGCCGCAGGCCGGGAGGATCACCACTCGCAAGGAGGACAGGATGACGGATCGCAGCGACGAACACGGCCGCAGACGAGCCCTTGGCGGCGGATCGGGTGTGCGGTTCACGCGGCGCACCTGGTTGAAGGGCGCAGCAACCGCGGCCGTGACGGCCACCGGCCCATTCATCTGGACACGACGGACAGGGGCGGCGGGTAAGGTCGTCATCCGGACAATCGGGGGCGCCTACGAGGAGGCCAACGTGAAGGCGATCTTCGAGCCCTTCACGAAGGCGACGGGAATCGAGGTCGTCAAGGTGCCGGCCACCCTCGGGAAGCTCCTGGCCATGTTCGAGGCGGGGAGTATGGAGCTGGACATCGCCGACGCGGGCGAGCTCGGCATGCTCTCGCTCAGCCAGAAGGGCGCGCTGGACAAGATTGACTACAAAGGCTGGAAGCTCACCAACCCGGAGGACATGGACCACCGACGGGACGACATGGTGGCTGACATCTACTTCTCGACGGTCCTCGGCTACAACACCCAGGTCTTCCCGACCGGCAGGCACCCGAAGAGCTGGGCCGAGTTCTGGGACGTGAAGAAGTTCCCCGGCCCCCGCACGCTGACCGATCTGGCTGCGGGAGCGGTCGACCTGGAGTTCGCGCTGCTCGCTGACGGTGTGCCGAAGGACAAGCTCTATCCGATCGACCTCGACCGCTCCTTCAAGTCACTCGACCGGGTACGTCCGTCGATCCGGAAGTTCTGGGACACCGGCGCCCTATCCGCCCAGATGCTCGCGGACAAGGAAGTCGTGCTGGGATCGATCTGGAACGGGCGGCTGCAGGCCATCGCTGACAAGGGCGCTCCGCTGGCGATCGAGTGGAACGAAGCGGCCCTCCAGGTGCAGTTCTGGGGTCCGTTGAAAGGGGCCAAGAATGCCGAGAACGCCCAGCGCTTCATCGACTTTGCCTGCCAGCCGCAGATCCAGGCCGCACACTCCGGGTTCATCCCCTACGGGCCCACCAATCGGCAGGCCTTCAAGCACATCCCGGCCGATGTGGCGTCGCGACTGCCGTCGAGCCCGGAGCACAAGCCGAAGGCGTTCCTCCACAACGCCCAGTGGTGGGCGGACAACCGGTCGAAGGTGAGCGAGCGCTGGTCGCAGTGGCTCCTGCAGAAGGGGTAGGGGGCGGGGCCGAAGTTCGACTCCACGAGCTGACGAAGACCTTCGGGTCGGTGGTCGCGGTCGAGGACGTCTCCGCGACCATTGAACCCGGCTCGTTCTTCACGCTACTCGGCCCCAGCGGCTCGGGGAAAACGACCACCCTGATGATGGTGGCGGGCTTCACCTACCCTACCCGAGGCGAAGTGTTCGTGGGCGGACGCCCGGTGGCCGGTCTACCGCCTCAGAAGCGCGACCTCGGCATGGTCTTTCAGAGTTACGCCGTGTTCCCACATCTGTCCGTCTTCGACAACATCGCGTTCCCGCTGGAGGTTCGTCGGGCGCGACGAGCCGAGATCCACCAGAGAGTGGGCGAGGCGCTGGAGCTCGTGCGGCTGCAAGGCTACGATCGGCGGCTGCCGCGCCAGCTCTCGGGCGGTGAGCAGCAGCGAGTGGCGCTGGCCCGGGCCCTCGTGTTCCGTCCCCGGGTCCTCCTGATGGACGAGCCGCTCGGTGCGCTGGACAAGAAGCTTCGGGCCCACATGCAGCTCGAGCTGAAGCACATCCAGCGGCACCTGCACGTGACGGTGATCTACGTCACCCACGACCAGGAAGAAGCGCTCACCATGTCTGACCGCGTGGCCGTCATGCAGCGGGGTCGGATCGAGCAGGTCGGTACGCCGGCCGAGCTGTACGAGGGATGGCGTGGTTGTCGGCGCGTCCACGGCCGGTCGCTGGCTGGTCCGGGCGGCCGGCGGACTCGAGTTTCGCGGCATCGGCGCAGTGCCGCTCCAGACGGGCCAGCCGGTGACCGCAGCGGTCCGGCCCGAGAAGCTCGTGCCGGTGGAAGGGTCGGTTGGGGTGGCGCAGACGGACGCGGTCAACACGTGCACGGGGACGGTCGAAGAGGCGATCTACGTGGGCGACGCGACGCGGTACCGGTTGGCCCTGGGCGCCGACGGCGCTGTGACGGTGAAGGTGCCGAACCGCCTAGGCCTGCGCCAGCCCGCCGAGGGCGACGCCGTGATGCTCGCCTGGTCGCCGGACGAGACGCGACTCTTCCCCCGCGTCGAGGCATGAGCCTCAGACCGGTGGCGGGGACCATGATCGATGCGTCGCTCGCTCCCGAGCGGCGTGACACCGTCCGCTATCTGCTGATCCTGCTCCCGGCGACCGTGGTGCTGCTGGCGCTGTTCGTGTATCCACTCCTCGGCCTCGTCGACCGGAGCGTCTATAAGCGCGGGGCTGGATACACCCTGGAGTTCTACGGCCAGATCTGGCGAGTCCCGGTATACCTGCAAGTCATCGGGCGGACGTTCCGGATCTCAGCGCTGGTGACGCTGATGTGCCTGGCCCTCGGCTATCCGGTCGCCTACCTGCTGGCCATGCTGCGCCCACGGCTCGCCCGTCTGCTGATGATCGTGGTGGTCCTGCCGTTCTTCACCAGCATCATCGTGCGGACTTACGCCTGGATGGTCCTGCTCGGGCGCAACGGGGTCGTGAACCAGTACCTGACGGGGCTCGGCCTCACCGACATGCCCTTGCCCCTCCTGTACAACCAGGGTGGTGTCCTCATCGGCATGACCTACGTGCTGCTTCCCTACATGATCTTGACGATCTACAGTGTCATGCACGGGATCGAGCCCGGGCTGATCCGCGCTGCCCACAGCCTTGGGGCCTCCCGCTGGCAGGCGTTCCGGCGGGTGTTCCTGCCGCTATCGCTCCCCGGGATCGCGGGAGGAACGCTCCTGGTGTTCATCCTCGGCCTGGGCTTCTTCATCACGCCAGCCCTAATGGGCGGGCCCTCGGACGTGATGATCGCCATGCTCATCGAGCGAGAGGTCGAGTTCACCCTCAACTGGTCCTTCGCTTCAGCGCTCGCGGTGATCCTCTTGATCTTGACCCTCGTCGGCTTCGTCGGTTACAACCGGATCGTCCGCCTCGAGCGCGTCTTCGAGGCGCGTGGCTGATGGGCGACGAGGGCCAGCGGCCGGGGCCGGGGGCCGTGGCGGTGGCCGCGCTCGCTGGCGCCGTGCTCCTGTTCCTCATCTCCCCGGTGGTCATCATCCTCATCGTCTCGTTCAGCGGCGCCGACTACCTGCGCTTCCCGCCACCCAACCTGTCCCTCCGGTGGTACCAGCGTTTCTTCGGCATCGCCGCTTGGCGGCAGGCCATTGGGGTCAGCACCCAGGTCGCGTTCCTCACCATGGTGTTCGCTACGGTGCTCGGGTTCCTCGCGTCGCTGGCCCTGGTGCGCGGCCGATTTCGTGGTAAGGGAGCGATCTACGCCTTCCTGCTCTCACCGATGATCGTGCCTACGATCATCACGGCGATCGGCCTGTACTTCTTCTTCGTGCGGCTCAAGGCCACCGGCAGCATTCTGGCCATGGCCCTGGGCCACACCGTGCTGGCACTTCCCGTCGTGGTGATCATCATCGCGGCCACCCTGCAGGGCTTCGACGTCCGATTCGAGCAGGCCGCGCTCAGCCTCGGAGCGAGCCGATTCACTGCGCTCCGGCGGGTGACGCTGCCTCTCATCTTGCCCGGGGTGCTCTCCGCGGCGCTCTTCGCGTTTCTCACCTCGTTTGACGAGCTGCTGATCCCGCTGTTCCTCTCGGGAGTCGAGGTCCAGACGCTGACCGTGAGGGTGTGGAACAGCCTCCTGCTGGAGGTCGATCCCACCATCGCCGCGGTCAGCTCGTTCCTGATCGGCGTCACCGCCGCCGTTCTCGGCGCCAGCGTCTTGCTCCGGGGACGGGGCGAGACGCGGAGGACCTGAGGTCCGGCCAATGGCCTTGCATTTCAGCACCAGGGAGCTGGCAGGCCGGCGGCGCCGTGCCTGCCGGGCAATAACCGCGCGTGGCCTTGACGGGCTCCTGCTCTTCCGGCAGGAGAGCATGTACTACCTGACTGGCTACGACACCAGCGGCTACAGCATGTTCCAGGGTATGTACCTGGGGGCGGACGGCTCGCTGGCCCTCTGCACGCGCTCGGCCGATCTCCGGCAGGCCCGCATCACGTCCGTCGTCAAAGACGTACGGATCTGGCGCGATCGGCAGGGGGCGACCCCGGGCGAGGATCTGCGGCACATGCTGGACAGCTACGGGTGTCGCGGCAAGCGGCTCGGCGTGGAGTACCACGCTTACGGGCTGACCGCGCAGCGAGGCCAGATGGTCGACGCCGCCCTCCACGGTTTCTGCCGCACCGAGGATGCGAGTGACCTCGTCCGGCTACTGCGCCTCGTCAAGAGCCCGGCCGAGCTGCGGTACATCCGGCGCGCCGGTCAGCTGGCGGACGCGGCGCTGGCGGTGGCCAACCGGCTCACGGTGCCGGGCGCGGCTCCCGGCACGATCTACGGCGAGATGATGAAGACGATCCTGTCCGGCGACGGCGACCCCTCGGCCAGCCGGTGGCCGCTGGGAAGCGGCCGCGAGGCCCTGCTGGTCCGCTACCATACCGGTCACGGGTCCATCGGCCGCCGCGTGGTCGTCACCGGCCGTGTCGATCCGCGCCACCGAGACATGTTCCGCGCCTGCCGCGAGGCGCTCACCGCCTGTAAGGCAGCCCTTCGCCCCGGCCGCACGGTCGGTGACATCTTTGCCACCCACGCCCGGGTCCTGACGCGAGCGGGTTACAAGGATCACATGCTCAACGCCTGCGGCTATACCCTCGGGGCGACCTACCCCCCGACCTGGATGGACGAACCGATGATCTACGCCAATCATCCGCAAGTGCTGGCGCCCGGCATGGTCTTCTTCATCCACATGATCCTGCTCAACAGTCGCACGGAGCTCTCGATGTCGCTGGGCGAGACGTCGATCATCACGGCGCGGGGGGCCGAGCCGGTCACCCATGCCCCGCGTGAGCTGGTCGCGAACTGAGGATCAGGGCGTGAGCAACGCGTCGGACACCAAGGACGGCTTGCGCGCGACCCTGCGCGACCTGGTGGCTTTGCACGGCGTCTCGGGATTCGAGCAGCCCCTGGTCGCCTACTTCCAGACGCGCGTCGCTGGCCTCGCCGACCGGGTGGACGTCGACCGCTACGGCAACGTCACGGCGGTCAAGCGCGGTCGCCACGATCGCCCTCGCCTTATGCTGAGCGACCGCCTCGGCGGTGCCGCCGACGCGCTCCTCCTGAGCCGGCGCGTCTGGGTCAACGGCCACTTCGGCCTGATCGGCTCCAAGGCCGGACATCTCCAGTCCGGTCTGGAGCAGGCACAGCCAGTGTCGGCCACCGACCTCTATATCGACGTGGGCGCCCAGAGCGCCGCCGAGGTCGGCGACCTTGGCATCCGGGTCGGAGACCCGGTTACGTTCATCGGCGAGCTGGCCGAGTTCAGCGGCGGCAACCGCGTGTGCGGCAAGGCCATGGACGACCGGATGGGCGTGGCGATCCTGCTCCAGGTTCTCGCCGAGCTGCGAGGGGTGACACCGTATGGCACGGTGCAGGCAGTCGGCACGGTGCTGGAGGAGGTCGGCTTGCGTGGCGCCATCATGGCGGCCTTCCGCCTGGAGCCCGACTATGCCATCGCCATCGACGGCCTCTCAGCGGGGGACACGCCAGACTCGAGCCCCACCCAGGACATTGCGGTGATCATGGGACGCGGACCGGTCGTCCTGCTCGCCGCCTCCACAGGCGCCTTCCGCGGCAGCATTGCCCACCCCGCGATGAAGCGCCACCTGCTCGCCGCCGCGGCGGGCGCGGACATTTCGGTGCAGCTCGCGACCCACCTCGGGCACGGCTCAACCGAGGCGGCTTCGATCCATCTCGTGCGCGAGGGGATCCCGACCATCAGCGTCGGGGTGCCACGCCGCTACTCGTACTCGCCGAACGAGATGGTCGATCTCGACGACGCCGCCACCGCGGTGCGGTTGCTCGTCCGCTTCATCGCTGACATGGACCGGCACGGCGACCTCGGCTTCGGATGAACTTCGGGCCGTAACGCCTCAGGAACAGTGCAAGGACTGCTCTCGGCTCGGCCGGTGCCGCACCGGCGGGCGTTTGGCCCGGTCGCCCATGATAGGCCCCGGACGAACGCCTCCATCCCAGGTCCGTCGTCGCGTCGATCGTGCAATGGGCCAGCTCGCTCTCGTCCTTGGTGCCAGAGTAGCGCTGGAGGCGATCCACCCTGGCCAGGAACTCCGGCTTACCCTCGGAAGGGATCGGCGCGAGCAGCTTCTGGCGGCGCATGGCCAGGATTACCCCGACAAGTAGTCGAAGGCCGACAGCACGTGCATGCGGACGATGTGCAGGTACTCCTCGATCTCGACGTACTCGTCGGCCTGGGCCATGCCGCGTGGGAACGGGCCGTGAACGAGCCCGGGGATGCCGCGTTGGCGCCAGAGCCGTGCGTCTGTACCGCCGAGACTGACGATGGGGGCGGGTTCGGGCCGGCCCAACCCCCGGGCGTTGGCGCGGAGGATGTGTACCATCGCATGGTTCGGATCGCACACGCTGGGCGCCGAGAAGTTAATCTCCTCCATGGTGGCCTCCGGGTAGCGCGCCGCAATCGCCTGCACCCGCGGCATCACCGCTTCTTTTCCAACACCAGAGGGTAGGCGGATGTCCGCCTCGAACCAGCACGTGCCGGGGACCATGTTGACCTTCTGGCCGCCGTGGATCCCCCCGATGTTCACGGTCACCCGCTGCAGGATGTCCTTAGCCCCAGGGCCCTGCGCCTCGTCGATGGCTGCGGCGGCGCCGGCCAGGGCGTCGGCGACGTCGATGGGCACGGCCGCCGGGACCGTGGTCAAGTCCTCGAGGTCGCCGATGATCCGCGCGGCAATCTTGGTGGCGCTCGGCGTCAGGTGCGTGTACGCGCCGTGGGCGCCGCGCGTGCGCACGGTGAACCGGAGCCACAGCGGACCCTTCTCGCCGAAGCGGACGGTTAAGGGGCTGCTCGGCTCGCCGTTCAGCAAGCAGTCGCCGTGAACCTCCGGGTGGTGCTCCATAAGATAGCGGGCGCCCCACGGGCCGAAGGTCTCCTCGTCGGAGACGGCGGTGAGCGTCAGCCGTCCGGCGAGGCGCTCGCGCAGCCGGTGGAGATAACGATAGGTGAAGATCGAGGCCGACGTCCCCGCCTTCATGTCGGCCACCCCGCGGCCGTAGATCTTGCCCTCGGCGATCACCCCGCTCCACGGGCCGTACGTCCAGCGCTCGTTGGCTTCGTCAGCCGGGAATACATCGATGTGGCCGTTGAGGACCAGGTGGTGACCAGGTCGCGCTCCCTCGAACGAGCCGACTATGTTGGGCATGGTCGACTGGGGAGCGATGAGCCGAAACGGGAGCTGGTTCCGCTCTAGGAACCGAGTGACGTGGGCCGCGGCCAGGGTCGTGTCCCCGGGCGGGTTCGGGCTCTTGGCTCGGACGAAGTCGCAGAGAAATCCGACAATCTCTTCACGGTCCTCGTCGATCCAGCGCAGGAGCTGAGCCTTGTCGTTATCCATCCCGGTCACCTCGGGGGAAGATTGCTTGGGAGCTTACCTCAGTTCGTGCCCCGCGGCACGCGCCACGAGACGGGACATGTCAACCGAACGTCCCTGACGCACAGTGACGGCTGACTCGTGCTGGACAGTGGCTCGCGTCCGAGTTCCGACGCTCATTGGCAAGCTCATCAAAGAGAAAGACGGCTCGCGTCTGCCGGACCACGTCGAAGATAAGCCGCAGTTCGGCTGCTGCTCCTAGTCACTCCAGCACTCCTGACTACTCCAGCATAGGCACTCGCGCAGTAGACCGAGGGCTCAGCAGTCCTCGTCCTTCTGAAGAACACTAGGACTCTTTATCCTCGTCGCTTCTGAGGGACCCCCGGATTCTAAATTCCTCGTCGCTTTCGGATGACATCAGGATTGTTAGTCCTGAGCCTCGTGTGATCCAACTCCCGGCCACGGCTCACTTGTTAGGGGCGAAGAGCCAGTGTGTGACAGCCATTTGTGACAAACGGGCCCCCGACGGCTGTCCAGGATGGCCCACGCTGAAGCCGGCTCTGAGCGGCTTCAGCAGGCGGCCTCTGGCTTCCAGCTGGAAACGATCAGGGTGAAGAGTGCCTCACTCCGGCCTCGACGGAGAATGAATTGACATCAGGACCCGTCATCTCGAGCAAGGTCGACGCCAAGATCCGACGGGCGCTCAAGCCGATCCTGTGCCCCTGGCTCCGACAGCCAGACATACCCGCTGTCTCTCCCGCCATCCAGCTCGCCGCAGCGCTGGTGTTCGCGTATGAAGGCCACCAAAGCGGTGAGGCTTTCTGGCATGGGCCCGGGAGGCTATCACAACGGTAATGTCCTGACTACTGACGGTGGCGAGCTACCTCCTCGGAAAGTAGTACGGCGCGCCGTAGTACGGGTAATACGGGTACGGGTAGTACGGGTATGGATAGAAGCCATACCCGAAGAACCGTCCATGGCGCTCGAATCGCTCGTGGCGGCCTCGGAACTCATGCCCGCCATGAAAATGGGGCCCGCCATGGAACCCGTGCCCACCATCCCTGGCCAGAGCGGGTACGGGCACCGCTGCCATGGCCAGGATCACAACTGCTAGGATCAGTTTGCGGACCATAGGTCACCTCCCACTGCACGCTTACCTCCACCTCTTCCGACGATCTAACGGGCGGGACGATGCAATGGGGGCCGCCATCTGTAACCGTGACATGTCTGGTTCTTGCCGAATCTGATTCCGCGTGCACCTGGCTCCCGGCGTGCTGCGTGACGAAGAGTATGTTCCCGTTTGAGATTCACTGTCTGGGAGGACCTGTTTGCCGCCTAGGGACTGTCGGGGGAAGGAATACGCTCTCGGCGTCTGTCGTCTATAGTTTGATGCCTGGGGCGTGGCGCCCCGACTGTTTCAATGCCCGGAGAGGGGAAACTTCATGAAGCGACTACTCGCGGTCATCTGCTTCGTTATCGTAGCGTTCGCGCCAATCCTGCTAGTCACCGACACCTGGGCCCGCGCGGGCGGCGGCAGCTCCGGAGGCAGCCGCGGATCGCGCAGCTACTCGTCTCCGGCGAAAGCCGCGCCGAGCCCGATGACCCCGAGTCAACCCGTGTCACCGGCCAGCCCCGCCCCCCAGCGGCCGGGCTGGGGTGGAAGCCTCATGGGCGGACTCGCCGGGTTCGCGCTGGGCGGACTTCTCGGCAGCATGTTGTTCGGTCACGGCATGGGTGGTGGTTTTGGCGGCGGCTTCGGGCTCCTGGAGATGCTCCTCATCGGCGGCGGCATCTTCCTCCTAGTGCGCATGTTCAGGAACCGTCAGCCCCAGTTCGCGCCGCCCTCCGGACCGGGCGTTGGCGGACCCACGTGGCAGGGTCAGTCCCAGGCGTATGAGCCCGCGCCCACGGCCCCGATGGCTGGAGCGGCGCCCGAGGATCTCGGCCGCGGGGTCGCCGCGATCCGGCAGATGGACGGCAGCTTCGACCCGGCGCGCTTCGGCGATCAAGCCTCGGACGTCTTCTTCAAGGTGCAGGCGGCGTGGATCACCCGCGACATGCGGGGCGCTGGCGCGGTGCTCACGCCCGAGATGACCGACATCCTGCAGAAGGACAGTGACCGGCTGCGCGCCCAGGGGCGGGTGAATCACCTCGAGAATATCGCCGTGCGCTCCGTCACGCTGACCGAAGCGTGGCAGGAGGGCGGGCAGGACTACGTCACCGTGCGCTTCCTCGCGAGCCTGCTCGACTATACGGTCGAGGAGGCCTCGGGCCAGGTCGTCGAGGGCAGCCGCAGCGAGCCCGTGAAGTTCGAGGAGTACTGGACCTTCGCCCGCCCCGTCGGCCCCAATCCCTGGAGGCTCAGCGCCATCCAGCAGGCCTAACCCTTTTCCTTCACCCTGCTCCCTTTTGGGGAGCGGGTGGGTGAGCGAATTCGAGAAGAGCCCAACGCCCCGGCCGCTGATTCGGCCGGGGCGTTGTCGTCGCGACTTCTGGTCACCGCGATCTTTCGTAGTAGCGGCCGACCTGTTGCCGGTACTTCCGTCTGCCGAGGGGCTGGTGACCGTCCAGCCGCCCTCAGAATTCCGCGTGCTTGCACGTGCCAAAGGCGACGGTAATCCGTTGGGGCCACCATCTCATCGCATCAGGCTTATCTCGAGCCGGAGCTTGAGCGGCCTGTTTGCCGGCAAGTGGTTGCGGGATCGAGATGGCCCAGGACTAATTATCCTCATCGCTTCTGACCGGCACCAGGACTCTCTATCCTGAGGCCTCTAGCTTCCAGCTGGAAACGATCAGGGTGAAGAGTGCCTCACTCCGGCCTCGACGGAGTATGAATTGGGCATCGCGACTGCTCGCCCTATAAACGGCCCGAGTCCAACAGCGGCTCTAGTTCTTGCCAGATCCCGCCCGCGAACGCGCGGAGTTGCCCGCTCAGCTGACTACCTATCAGCGCGAACTCGAAGGCATACCTCCCCCGCACAAGGAACGACGCGAGTGGCTCGAGTCGCTCGAGTGGCAGATCCGCCGGGTTCAGAAGCGGAGGGCTGAAGTCGAGAGGCGGCTGGCTGGAAGCTAGAAGGGCCGCCCCCGCGGCAAGAAAAAAATACCCGACGGGGCGGCCTCTCGAGGGCGGCCCCTCCCCGTCGGGTGAATGCCGGGCGCCTCGCCATGCACCCGGTACGCTCGAGTCTACCGCGCTAGGGCTTCGGGTCCCACCCCCGCTCCGCGACCCGATAGTCCCGCTGTTTCACCTTCAGCCCATCTTCCGAGAGGCGCCGCACCGGCAGGATCACGGCAGGCGCACCATTTAGAAGTCGGTGGCCTGCATCATCGCTACATCGGCCGGGCGGCGTAGTCCGGCATCACCGGTCCCTACTACCATCGAACGTGCTTCGCAGGTCCAGCTCGGCCTGCCCGCTCCCCGTCCTTCTCGCGAAATCCGGTGTACCGTCCAAGGCCGCCGGTCTGAAGATGGCGGTCGCCCTATCTCCAGCCAGGCTCAGCGTCTTGGCCGCGGATCGGATGGTCCTGAGCGAGTCGGACAGTCGGACGACGTTTTCCCGAAGGAAGGCTTTCCCGCGGGGTCACGGCGCCACCCTACCAGCTCGGTCGACCCGCGCAAAGCCAGATATATGTAGCTACATGAAACTTTCCGAGCCCGGCCGCCGTCGGAAGGGCAGAGGCGATTGTCCAACCCGGCATTGCCCATTTAGAGCAAAGGAGAAGATGATCCATGTCGCGCCATTATTCCGGTCCCGACTGGGGGTTCCCCCATGGGGACGCCCGCCTGGACCTCACCGATCTGTATGCCTTCCCGAAGCCAGGAAACGCTGGCAAGTCTCGAATGTCCGACCATCGAAGCGGCGAAGGCGGCTCACAGTTCGGCCTCATGGAACTTGCGTCAG
>WNFK01238247.1_pt1 | contig 13361 bp, 14 predicted proteins | sample 5400281 | NCBI WGS metagenome assembly WNFK01 (sample SAMN13153350, study PRJNA577476) | soil metagenome | isolation source: 20 cm soil on Douglas fir-dominated hillslope | place: USA:California | collected 2013-09-17
GGGTAGCCCGGGGTCAGGTCTTGAATTACGACATTTCGGGATGATCTGGGGTCAGGTCTTGACCCCGAAGCTAGCGGGCGGCGAGGAGCTCGGCGAGGCGAAACTTCTGGACCTTGCCGGTGCTGGTGACGGGTAGGTCCTCGCGGATCATCACGTGGATCTGCTGCGGGACCTTGTAGGCGGCGAGGGCGTCGCGGCAGAGCGCGCGCAGGGCCGCGGGATCAACGGCCCGGCCCGGCTTCGGCACGACCACCGCGACCAGGATCTCCTCCTTGCGCGGATCGGGTAGCCCGACCACATAGGCCTGCTCGACCGTGGCGTCCGACAGGAGCACCTCCTCGACCTCGAGCGGGGCCACGTTGATGCCGCCGGTCTTGACCATCTCCTTGATGCGTCCGCGAAAGCGCAGGCGCCCGTCGTCGCCGATGAAGCCGAGATCTCCGGTGAGCAGGAATCCGGCGCCGTCGAACGACGCCGCGTTCTTCTCGGGATCGCGGAAGTAGCCGGGCGTGAGCAGCCCGCGCACCAGGATCTCGCCGATCTCGCCGGTGGGCAGGGGCTGTCGGCTCTCGCGATCGACCACGCGGATCTCCATCCCGGGCAGGGGATAGCCCACCGTGGTGCGCCGCACCTCGGCGTCATCGCGCGCGTCGGTGACCGAGCAGTTGCCGTAGCACTCGGTGAGCCCGTAGACGTTGCAGATCTCGCGTGCCCCGAGATCCATCACCATCTGCATGGCCGCGGGCGGGCCGATGGCCGCGCCGGTGCGGAGCGACGAGAGATCCCGCCGCGGCCGGTCGGGATGCTCGGTGAGCGCGAGCGCGATGTTCGGGGTGCCGTAGTACACCGTGCAGCGCTCGCGCTCGATCAGGGCCAGCGCCTCCCCCGCGTCGAGCTGCTCCTGCAGCACCAGGGTCCCCCCGTGGCTCATCACCGCCACCAGGGCGTTGGCGCCGAAGCTCCAGAAGAGCGAGATGCCCATCCACATGCGGTCGGCCGGGGTCAGGTGCTGCCGCTCGCCGATGTTCCACATGTTCTCGAGGAGGCCGCCGTGGTGGAGCTGCACCCCTTTGGGCGTCGAGGTGGTGCCGGAGGTGTAGAGGATGCACGCCACGTCCTCCGCGGTCACCGCGCGCTGCGCGGCGTCGATCTCCGCGTCCGGCACGTCCCGGCCCAGCGCGGCCAGATCGTCGAGCGCGATCGTCCCCGCCGGGCGCTCGTCGCCCGCGACCACCACGCGGCGCAGGTCGGGCAGGCGGGCCGAGCCGGGGCCCATCTCGGCCACCGCGTCGAGGAAGCGCTGGGCGCCCAGGCGCGGGATCGTGATCAGGGTCGTGACGCCGCAGTGGGCCAGCACGTACTCGAGCTCGCGCGGCCGCGACCACGTGCTGATCGGCACCAGGGTCGCGCCCAGCATCGTGACCGCGAAGTCGATCAGCAGCCACTCCGGCCGATTGGTCATGACCAGAGCGACCCGATCGCCCGCGGTCACGCCGATCCGGCGGAGCCCCTTGGCGAGCCGCCGCGCCCGCTCCCGCGTCTGCGCATAGCTCAGCCGCTCCCCGCCGCCCACGATGAGCTCGTGATCCGGCTGGCGCGCGGCCAGCTCGTCCAGCAGGTCAGGGAGCGTCCGGCTCGCCGGCCGCATCACGTGATGGACCCCGCTATTGCGCGTAGTGGTCGCGGGCGAGGGGGGGCTTGGTGCCCTCGCCGGTGAAGAGCAGGGTGAGCACGATTTCCACCGAGTGGTTGATGGCGAGGCCCTGGCAGCCGATGGCCGCGCGGGTCGGCTTGCCCCGGTCGCCGTAGAGCTCGACCAGCAGATCGGTGGCCCCGTTGATCACGCGCGGCTGCTGGCCGAAGCCGGGCGCAGAGTTGACGAAGCCGATGAGCTGCACCGCCTGCTGGACGCGATCGAGGTCGCCGAGCGCGTACTTGACCGCGGACAGGGTGGTGATCGCCGCGTAGCGCGCGGCCTCGTAACCCTGCTCGATCGTGAGGTCCGCGCCGACGATGCCGGGCAGGTACGGCCGGCCGTCCTTCACCGGGGTGGTGCCGGAGAGGTAGAGCATGTTCCCGACCGCCAGGTGCGAGATGAAGCGCGCCCCGGAGGCGTTACCGCGGTAGTGCTGATCGAGATCGGGCAGGGTCAGGCCGAGCTGGGCGAGCTTCGCCTCGACGAGCATGGCGCCGCTCCGGTCAGCGGCCCTGGAACTGCGGCCGGCGCTTCTCCGAGAAGGCCTTCACGCCCTCCTGGTAGTCCTGGCTGTTGAAGCAGTCGGTGATCAGCCGATCCAGCATCGCGAGGTCGCGGTCGGCGGCCGGCCTGAGCAGCTGCTCCACGGTGGCCTTGGCCGAGCGCAGGGTGAGCGGGGCGTTGCGCGCCATCGTCAGCGCGTAGTCCCGGGTGAAGCGCTCGAGGTCCGCCTTCGGCACCACCTGGTTCACCAGCCCCATGCGCAGCGCGTCCTGGGCGCTGAAGTCGGTGCGCGCGGTGAAGAAGAGCTCCTTGGTGTACGCGGGGCCGATCAGGTGCATCAGCTTCTCCATCCCGCGGTAGTGATAGCCGAGGCCGAGCCGGGCGGCCGGGATGCCGAAGCGCGCGTCGTCGGCCGCGATGCGCATGTCGCAGGTGATCGCGATGCCGACGCCGCCGCCGATGCAGAAGCCGTGGATCATCGCGAGCAGCGGCTTGCCGAGCGTGGACAGCGACTCCGATCCGGCCGCCGAGATGCGCCGGTACTCCTCCTCGTCGGCCGCATTGCGCCGGCGGTCCTTGAACTGGGAGATGTCGGCGCCGGCCACGAAGGCGGTCTCGCCCGCCCCGCGGAGGATGACGACCCGGATCGCGTTGTCGGTCGAGAGCTCCCGCACGTACTCGGGCATGCGCTGCCACATCTCCTGGCTCACCGCGTTGCGCTTGTGCGGCTGGTTGAAGGTGATCCAGCCGATCGGGCCGTCCTTCTCCATCAGCAGCGTCTCGGCCTGGCTCGTCACGGTCTCGCTCATGGGCGGTCTCTCCTGGGGTCGGGGTGCCGTTCGCCCACTGGTGTATCCCGTCCGCCCGTTTCGCGCAAGTGCGGTATCCGCAAAGTGCGGCATCCCCAAACTGCGGTATCCTCGATGGCCGCAGCCCCGGACCATGAGCCGCCCGAGCCATCGCGCCGCGTGCCAGGCCTTCCGCTGGGAGGAGAGCGCCCGGGCGATGGGCTTCACCGGGGGCGCGCCGGTGAACCTCGGGCGCGCGATCGTGGACCGCCACGCCGGCTCCGGCCGCGTCGCGCTCCGGTGGTTCGGCAAGCGCGGCGAGGCCCGGACCTACACGTTCGACGAGCTCGCCCGCCTGACCGCCCGGTTCGCCAACGTGCTCCGCGAGCTGGGCGTGAGCCCCGGCGACCGGATCGCGGGCTTCCTTCCGCGCATCCCCGAGATGCTCGTCGCGATGATCGGGACCTGGAAGGTGGGGGCGGTCTACGTGCCGATCTTCACCGGCTTCGGGCCCGACGCGATCGAGTTCCGCGTCCGCCACAGCGGCGCCCGGGTGCTGGTCACGCAGTGGGAGCAGCGCGCCCGGTTTCCCGAGCCGCTTCCGGACGGGGTCACGGTCATCACGGTGACCGGCGGCGGCGCCGGCGCGCCGGGCGACGTGGACTTCGGGCGGATCATGCAGGGGCAGGCGGACGTGACCCGACTGACCGACGTCCGTCGAGAAGATCCCGCGGTGCTCCTCTACACCTCGGGCTCGACCGGCCCGCCCAAGGGCGTGAAGATCGCCGCGAACTTCCCGGTGGCGATCCATCCGCACTTGATTCACGGCGCCGATCTGCGGCCCGACGACGTCTTCTGGCCGACCGGCGATCCCGGCTGGGGCTACGGGCTGGTCTGCTACATGGGCGCGCTCGCCCTGGGCGTGCCGGTGCTCTCGCACGAGGCCGCGCCGACGCCGGAGTTCTGCCTGGCGCGGCTGCGCGAGCTCGGCGTGACCAACCTCGCGACGACCCCGACGCTCCTGCGCGGCGTGATGGCGCTCGGGGCCGCGGCGGCCGGCGGCGGTGTGCGCGTGCGCAGCGCGAGCAGCTGCGGCGAGCCGCTCAACGCGGAGGTCGTGCGCTTCTTCCGCGAGCACTGGGGCGTCACCGTGCGCGACCAGTACGGCTCGAGCGAGCTCGGGCTGCCGATCGGCAACTTCGCCACCGTGGAGATGACGGTCAAGGCGGGCTCGATGGGGCTGCCCCTGCCGGGGTGCACGATCGCGGTGGTCGACGACGGCGGCGCGGAGGTGGCGCCGGACGTGGTGGGGCACGTCGGGATGAAGCCGCACCCGGAGGGCTACTACTCGCTCGGCTACTGGCGCGACGAGGACCGGGACCGCGAGATGTACCGCGGCGAGTGGATGACCTGCGGGGACCTGGCCCGGCGCGACGCGGAAGGGTACTTCTGGTTCGAGGGCCGCGCGGACGACGTGATCAAGAGTGCGGGGTACCGCATCGGGCCGTTCGAGGTCGAGAGCGCGATCCTGAAGCATCCGGCGGTGGCCGAGGCCGCGGTGGTGGGCAAGCCCGACGCGCTGCGGGGCCAGATCGTCAAGGCCTACGTCGTGCTCAAGCCGGGCCGCGCCGCGCAGGGCGGGCTCGAGACGGAGATCGTGGACATGGTGAAGACGCACCTGGGCCGGCACCAGTACCCCCGGGAGATCGAGTTCCTCGATCAGCTCCCGAAGACCGAGACCGGCAAGATCCAGCGGTTCCTGCTGCGGGGGCGATGATCCGGTCCATGACCGGCCCGCGCCCGAGGAGAATGCGATGCCAGCCCACGAGGTGATCACGGGGTCGAGCCCCTGGCCCGCCCGCTACACGTTCTCGCCCGCCGTCCGCGCCGGCAACCTGCTCTTCATCTCGGGCATGACCGCGGGCGACGAGAGCGGCAAGATCGTCGGGCCCGGGGACATCGCGGCCCAGACCCGGTACATCTTCGAGAAGTTCGCCAAGCTCCTGGCCGCCGCGGGCGGCGGCTTCGAGCACATCGTGCAGACCACCGAGTACGTGACCACCACCGAGAACTACGGTAAGACCGCGGAGGTGCGGCGCGAGTTCTTCAAGGGCCGCTACCCGACCGCCACCGGGGTCATCGTGGCCGGCCTGCTGCGTGAGGGCGCGCTCATCGAGATCTCCGCGATCGCGGTGCTACCCGACTGAAGGGAGGTTCCCGATGCCCGACGCACGACTGATGGATCAAGCCTTCCAGCGCATCATGCGAAGCCTGGTGGACACCGGCCGCGCCCCGCATCACGCGGAGCTGGCGCGCGCCCTCGGCCTGCCCGTCGAGGCCGGCCGCGGCCTGCTCCGCGACGTGATGCAGGCGTACCCGATCGGCTGGCTCCACCCCGAGACCGACTACATCGCCTCGTTCCCGCCGCTCAACAACCTGCCCACCCAGTACCGCATCACGGTGCGGGGCGAGCAGCGGTGGTTCGCCCAGTGCGGGTTCGAGGCCACGTCCGCGACGTGGCTCTTCCCGGGCGAGACCGTCCGCGTGGACGCGCCGTGCCTCGACTGCGGCGATCCGGTCACGGTGGAGATGCGCGACGGGCGCATCACGTGGGCGGACCCGCCCGGCCTCGTCGGCCATCTCGCCTTCGGGTTCGGGCCGTCGCGCGGGCGATCGTACTACCTCTGAACCGGGATGAACCTCTTCCGGTCGGAAGAGCACGCGCGGCGGTGGAGCGAGTTTCAGCCGAGGTCCGAGGAGGGGTTCATCACGCTCGAGCAGCTCGCGGGATTCTTCGGCACCGAGAGCCGTCGGCACATGCTGGACGGCGACTACCTCTCGTCCTGGTATCCGCGCCGCGCCGCGGAGCGCCGCGCCTATCTCGAGCGGATCGGCAAGACCTCGCCGTTCTGGATGGGAACCCCGGACCCGCCCGCGTCCTGATGAGGTAGACTCGGGGCCCGAAAGGAGCCTCACCCATGAAAGCGATCCGCGTCTCGGAGTACGGCGGTCCGGCGGTCCTGAAGATCGAGGAGATTCCCACGCCCCAGCCGGGGCCCAGCCAGGTGCTGGTCCGCATCCACGCGGTCGGCGTCAACCCGGTGGACACCTACCTGCGCAGCAACACCGACAACCGCGGGCCCAAGCTGCCCTACACCCCGGGCGCGGACGCGGCCGGCGTCATCGAGGCGGCGGGCTCGGGCGTCACCGCGGTGCAGAAGGGCGACCGCGTCTACGTGGGCGGCACCGTGACCGGCGCCTACGCGGAGTACGCGGTGTGCGAGCAGGGGCAGGTGCATCCGCTGGCCGCCGGCGCCACGTTCCCGCAGGGCGCGGCCATGAACGTCCCCTACGCCACCGCCTACCACGCGCTCTTCAACCGCGCCCACGGGGAGGCGGGGGAAACGGTGCTGGTCCACGGGGCGAGCGGGGGCGTGGGCATCGGCGCGGTGCAGCTCGCGCGGGCGCGCGGGCTCACCGTCATCGGCACCGCGAGCACCGAGAAGGGGCGGCGCCTCGTCGCGGAGCAGGGCGCGCACCACGTGCTCGATCACACCGCGGCGGGTTATCTCGAGGAGTGCGTCAAGCTGACCGGTGGGCGCGGGCCCGACATCATCATGGAGATGCTGGCCAACGTGAATCTCCAGAAGGACCTGAACACCATCGCGCTGCGGGGTCGCATCGTGGTCATCGGTAATCGCGGCAATACCGAGATCAACGCGCGGATCGCCATGAACAAGGACGCGGCCATCCTGGGCATGGCGCTCAACCACGCCACCCCGGCCCAGCTCGCGGGCATCCACGCCGCGCTCGTCGAGGGGCTCCGCAACGGCTCGCTGCGCCCGCTCATCGCCCTCGAGCTGCCGCTGGCCCAGGCCCCGCGCAGCCACGAGGCGGTGATGGAATCAGGCCACCACGGCAAGGTCGTCCTGGTCGCGTGATCTGGGGTCAGGTCTTGAATTACGACATTCCTAGCGCTATCGACTCGCCTACGGCCGGAGAAATGTCGTAATTCAAGACCTGACCCCTAGACGAAGTCGGCGCGGACGGGGCCGACCGGGATGAAGGTCGCGGCGATGCGGTCGGCGCGGGTGATGGCGTACTGGCGGGTGAACGAGCCCGACATCACCTTCATGCCGGCCTCCAGCACCAGGCCGAACTCGGCGAGCTTGTTGGCGAGCCAGGCGATGGAGGCCGCCGGCGTGCCCAGCACCTCCGCGCCGGTGGCCCGGTCGGGGGGGCCGCCGTTGACGGAGAGCTCGAGCGCCACCGCGGCCAGGTCGAAGCCAGCGGGCACCGGCACCGCCGCACCGGTCACGTAGGCGCGCTGCTGCGCGTTGTCGGCCAGGCTCACGTTGAGATCGGCCGCGAAGTCGCCGCGCTTCTCGATGATCTCGAAGGCCGGGGCCATGGCGCTGAGCGCGGCCTGGGCCTGCGCGTCGGTGACGCCGGGTCCCCGCAGCGTGCGGCCCACCGTGAGGCACAGCTCGTTCTCGAAGCCCGGATTGATCAGGTCCGCGAACTGAAAGCGCGTGCCGCTCGGCCGCTCGCCGCTGGCGAGCAGGAAGCCCAGCACCGGCTCGTGCACCTTCTGCTGGATCTGCATCGCCTTCGAGGTGAGGCCGACCTTCCAGCCGGCCTGCCGCTCGCCCGCCGCCACGTACCGCGCGAGCACGCCAAGCTGCACGTGGTAGGCCTCCTCGCGGCTCAGGCGGCCCATCCACTCGGCGGGCGGGGCGGTCCGGCTGCGGGCCGCGGTCCAGAACGCGTCGATGGCTTGCTCGGTGGTGCTCACGGCTCTCCTCGGCGGACCTGGCAGATGTAGGACCGCAGCGCGACCGTCCCGCTGATCGGATCGGCGGTGTCGGGATCGATCAGGTTGTTGTAGTTGGCGCTGGCCGCGCCCTCCGCCGGGAAGCCCCCGAGCCCCAACGGCTCGCACGGCTGCCACCAGCCGAACTGCGCGCACACCACCTCGGCGGCCAGGCTCGGGTTGAGCCGCGCCCGCGCCCGCATGGTGGCCTGCGGCGTCTCGATCAGCACCCAGTCGTCGCTCGTGATGCCGCGGGCCTCGGCGGCGGCCGGGTGCAGCTCGACCTGCGGGTCGGGGCTGTGCCGCCGCAGGCGCGCCAGGCTCCGGTGCTGGCTGTGGCAGAACTGCACGACCTTGGCGGTGGTGAGCTGGAGCGGGAAGCGCGCCGCGAGGTCGGGGCGGCTGACCGGGCTCGCCGCCGGCTCGACGTACTCGGGCAGGGGCGCCTGCCCGTGCTGCTGCAGCTGCGGGGAGAAGATCTCCACGCGGCGGCTCGGCGTCGCGAAGCCGACCGGGCCATTGGCGCCGCGGGTCGCGTAGCGCTTGAAGCGCGGCTCGACCACGGTGCGCACCCCGCCCGGCTGCGCGCGGAGCTGCTCGAGGGTGATCCCGGTGGGCTCGAGCATGAAGCGGTGCCCGGCGTCCTCGTCCCCGTTCCAGAACCGCTCGCCGAGCCCGAGGCGCCGGGCCAGCTCGCAGACGATCCAGATGTCCGAGCGCGCCTCGCCCCGCGGCGCCACCACCGCGGGCCGGAGCTGCACGTGCTGCTCGCCGTCCTGCGTCGGGCCGAAGCCCACGCGCAGGCCCTCGCGCTCCCACGCGGTGGACACCGGCAGCACCACGTCGGCCAGCGCCGCGGTGGGGGTCAGGAAGAGATCGGCGTAGACCAGGAAGTCGAGGCTGGTCAGCGCGGCGCGCGCGGTGGCCGCGCCCGGCGCGGAGAGCAGCAGGTTGGTGCCGAATCCGACCATGCCGCGCACCGGGTAGGGCGCGCCGTGGAGCATGGCGCGGTAGGCGTCGGCCGCGATGGGCCAGCCCTGGCGGGCGGGGCCGAGCGGCCGTCCGGCCAGGCCGAGCGCCTTCGCGCGCTGGCGCTCCGGGAGCAGCGAGAGCGGCGCGAGGTCGTTGACCACCGGCCGGCTCGGCCGCACGTTGCCGCCGGGCGCGTCGAAGCAGCCGGTGAGCGCGTAGAGAAGCGAGAGCGCGCGCACGGTCTGGCTCGCGTTGGTGTGCTGCTCGAGCCCGGTCCAGTGGAAATAGGACACCGGGCGGCGCTCCCACAGGAGCCGGGCGGTCTCGACGATCTGGGCGGCCGGGACGCCGGTGATCCGCTCGACGCGCTCGGGCGGGTACTCCCGGCAGAGGGCGGCGTAGGTCTCGAACGCGGGCACGCACGTGACGGGGCCCGAGCGCGTCATGCACCGGACGGTCCCGTCGAGCTGCGGGTCGCCGATCGGCTCGATGAAGTCGGCGGCGGCCGGATCGTAGGCGATCGGCCGCCCGGCGGCGCGATCCCAGGCCACGTAGTGCGCGGGGCTGCCCACCGCGGAGAGATCGGCGGCGGTCAGCAGGCGGCTGGTGTCCGCGCGCACCAGGAAGGAGCCGTTCGACCAGTCGCGGATGAAGGCGCGATCGTACCAGCCCTCCGCGATCATGACCGCGGCCAATCCCAGCGCGAGCGCGCCGTCGGTGCCCGGGCGCACGCGCAGCCACTGGTCGGCCCGGGCGGCTGCCCCCGCCCGCCGCGGATCCACTACGATCAGGGCCGCCCCGCGTGCCGTCACCTCCGCGACCGCGGTGGCCTGCGCCAGGTAGGTGGCGGACGGATTGTGGCCCCAGAGCAGCAGGCAGCCGGTGCGCTCGAAGTCGGGGGTGCCGATGTCCACGCCGAAGGTGAACGGGGTGACGAAGTCCCGGTGCCAGGCGCACAGCTCCTCGCCCCACACCAGGTTCGGGCTCCCGAAGGCGCGGATGAGCCGCAGGATCCACAGGAAGCCGTCGGAGACCGCGGTGCCCGCGGGCGTGGTGCAGCCGAAGGCCACGCCCTCGGGCCCGTGCCGCCGGGCCACCTCCCGCATCTTGGCGGCCGTCCAGTCGAGCGCTTCGTCCCAGCTGATCCGCTGCCAGCCCGCGTCCGGATCGGACTTCGGCCGGGTGCGGCGCATCGGGTAGAGCAGCCGGTCTTCCGCGTAGACCAGCTCCGGGGCCGCGCGGCCCTTCACGCAGAGGCTGGCGCCGGTGGGATGCGACGGGTCAGGCTCGACCGCGACCAGGCGCCCGTCTTCCACGACCGAGACGCAGCCGCAGCGCGAGCGGCAGAGGGCGCAGAAGCCCGCGATGCGCCGGGTGGTCATCAGACCGCGAGGAACCCTCCGTCCACCACCAGCTCGGTCCCCGAGATGTACGAGGCCTCGTCGGAGGCCAGGAACAGGACCGCGTGGGCGACCTCCTCGATCCGCCCCTCCCGCCTCAGCGGGACCGCGTCCAGCAGCGGCTTCCGCCACGCCGGGTCGGCCGAGCCCTTCGAGGTCCGCATCGGGGGCAGGAAGCCCGGATGGACCGAGTTCACGCGGATGCCGTCCTTGCCGTACTGCACCGCGCCCGACTTGGTCATGATGCGCACCGCGCCCTTGGAGGCGTTGTAGCCCATATGGATCTTGTCCTGCCCCACGAAGCCGGAGATCGAGGAGATGTTCACGATGGACCCCCCGCCGCCCCGCCGCATGACCGGCACCGCGTGCTTCATGCCGAGGAACACGCTCTTGGCGTTGATGTCCATGAGGCGATCCCACGCGGCGGTGGACTCGTAGTCGGGATCGTGGGTGCCGCTGATCCCCGCGTTGTTGACCAGGACGTCGAGCCGACCGTACGCGGCCACCGTCGCCTTGATCGCGGCCTCCCAGTCCGCCTCGCTCGCGACGTCGAGCTTCACGAACTGCGCCTTTCCGCCCGCGCCGGTGATGTTGGCCGCGACCTTCTGGCCGTCGGCGTCCACGTCGGCCACGATCACGCTCGCGCCCTCGCGCGCGAAGATCACCGCCTCGCTCTCGCCCATTCCGTGTGCCGCGCCGGTGACGATGGCCACTTTGCCCTTGAGTCGCATCGCGGTCTCCTCCTTGAAGTCAGGATGATAGAGGTTTATCCACAGCTATTCACAAAACTTTCTTTGTCATCGGCTTGACACATCACCACCGACTTCACTAGGCTCCTCTTCCATGCAGGCCAGTCGCAAACCATTGGCGAAGGTCGAGGGGCGCCGGCGGCTCCGGTTGAGTGGCCTCACCATCGCGTGGCGCGGCACGCCGGATCTCGATGACTGGGTCGCGTATCTCGCGACCCGCACGAAGTCGAAGAAGCTGATCCTCGCGGACCAGGTGTCCGAACGAAAGGTCAACGCGCTGCTGTCGCGTTGGCAGGCGGCTATCCACAGTTGTGGATAGGCCTGTGCATAGCTCCACATGTATCCCCGTAACTACCCGTTTAAAGAGACCTTTTTCTTCATCGCTTCTCGACCGTCCGGCGCTCCACTTCCAGCAGTTTCTCGAGCTCGATCACGCCCAGCATCTCGTGCTCCAGTGGGCCCCAGTCGTTTCGCGCCTGGCCCGCGCCGAAGCCCGCGGCGAGGGCCGCGTAGACCGTCTTCCACGCCGCGAACGCGGCGAGCAGCGGTGTGGACGGATCCGCCACGATGCGAAAGCCGAGCGCACCCAGATCCGCGAGCGTCATGCCGTGACCGGCGAGACCGCCGCGCCCCGCGAGGTACATGAGCGGCCCGCCGAGCCGCTCGCCGATCGAGCGCAGCTGCTCGGGGGTGTGCGCCATCGAGAGCAGCAGCACGTCCGCGCCCGCCTTGCGATACGCCTCGCCGCGCCGGAGCGCGTCGTCCATCGTGCTCGCCCGCACCGCGTTGGTGCGCCCGATGATGAGGAAGTCCGGGTTGCGCCGCGCCGCCACCGCGGTCAGCTGGTCCTCGATCTCGATGGCCGCGAACCCGGCCGCCTCGCTCATACCGATGGTGCGGTGCATGTGCATCGGGTCGCCGTACCCGCACGCTCCGTCCAGGATGAGGGGCAGCCGCGAGACCGCCCCGATGTCGAGCGCGGCCTGGCACATCTCGGTGAGGTTGAGGTTGGCCTCCAGCGCGACCTTCTGGTAGCCGGTGGCCCCGCCGCCCAGGTAGCCGGCCGGGAAGCCGGCCGCCTCGACCATGCGGGCCATGAGCGGGTTCAGCACGAGCGGCGCGGTGACGGGCAGGGGACCTTGCAGGAGGGCACGGAGGGGCGTGGGCATGCGGGTCTCTCCCGGGATCGCGGCTAGAGGGGAATCGCGAGCAGGGTGTCCACGCGGCTGCTGTCGCAGACCACGAGCCGCTCGCGGAAGCGCAGGGTGCCGCCCTCGTCCACCATGGTATCCACGTAGCGGCCGGTGGCGAAGAGATCCATGGTGCCGTCGCGCATCACGCGCACCACCAGGAACGGGGTCTCCGCGTGCACCGCGTCGCCGGCGCCCGCGCGGAGGGCGGGGAGGCCGACCAGGTGCCGGTAGGCCTGCCGCTCGTAGATGTTGGCCTCGCGGAGCGCGGTGACGCGATCCTTCAGCATGCCGCGAGAGTCGGCGTAGACGAGGCCGGCGGGCAGGCCGCGGCGGTAGTTGTCGGCGGAGGTGATCTTGTAGACGCAGGGATCGGTGAAGAAGTCCGGCCAGCTCTCGAGCCGGTCGTCGTCGATGGCCCGCGCGTACTCCGCGTTGAGCTGGGAGACGCGCTCGGCCAGCATCCTAGCCCTCCATGTACCGCCGGTACGCCTTCCAGAATCCGCGCACCGAGGCCTCGGTGGCGCGCGTCTCCTGCGACTCGGCGCCCTCGCCGCCCATGTTGACCACCGACACCTCGTCGCCCGCCGCGGCGACCCCGCGCTGCACGAAGCCGCCCACGCAGCCGTCCTCCATCGAGACGTAGCCGGCAGGCCCGACCAGGTTCGACTGCTTCATGCGGCGGCGCTGCATGTCCGCGTCGTCGTCGGCGAAGCCGAGATACGTCCAGTGCAGCTCCATCGCTCCCGGCCCCTTCGGCTGCACCTGCCGCACCGCGAGGGAGTTGTGGATCTGCTGGAGCACGAAGTTCGGGAACACGGTGAGGATCTGGAGCTGGATGTCATCGCCGAGCTCGTTGACCGCGTCGAGCAGGCTCGGATCGGCGAGGCGGTAGTTCTGGTGCTCGGAGCGGATCCCCTGGTCGCGGTAGGCGGTGCTGTCGGCGTCGTCGGCGCGCTGGATGGTGTAGCTGGCGTGGTGACCGCCGTCGGGGCTCACCAGGATGCCGCCGCCCTGGGTGAGGCGGGTGATCCGGAAGGTGCCGAAGAACGTGTGGAGCAGGCTCGCGTGGTAAGTGTCCTTCACGTTCTCCACGTAGAGTTTCCAGTTGTTGGGCAGGGCCTGCGTGAAGCGGCCCATCACCCGCGCCTCCTTGTGCAGCACGCGCCGGAGCCGGCCCAGCACCTCGGCCCCCAGGTATTCCTCGATGGGCGGGGTGTCGGGCGAGAGCGTCCCGAACACGAGCCCG
>WNFK01139571.1_pt1 | contig 13354 bp, 13 predicted proteins | sample 5400281 | NCBI WGS metagenome assembly WNFK01 (sample SAMN13153350, study PRJNA577476) | soil metagenome | isolation source: 20 cm soil on Douglas fir-dominated hillslope | place: USA:California | collected 2013-09-17
AAACCTGCATAATCACTTTTTGAAACACGGTAGGCTTCATTGGTCTGCAGATCGCGGGTAAATACACTTCCTTCTTTTATCCTTTTGATATCGGCTTTATCGGCCGTCATTAAAAACTGGTAACCTCCTTGTAATCGAAGCTTGCTATTTATTTTATAAGAACCATTGAGTTCTCCCCCTTGTGTGTATGCTGCTTTTACATTGAAATAACTATACACCGGCGCTGAATTACTGCGAAATGCGATAATGTCAACCTGTATAAGGTTATCAATATCATTTCTGAAAAGGTTTAAATCAAAATTCAATTTTTCATTTACATCATAATGAGCACCGGCATTCAATCCTTTTGAAATCTCAGGTTTCAGCAATGCAAGTTGATAGGCTCTTGGTAATATTTCAGAAAGTATTCCTTGTTGTTTTTGTGTTTCCAGTTCCGGGATCGTGATCTCATTTGCTCCATACACCACGTATCCGCCGGCTGCCGTGTTTAAAAAATTAAGAAAGAGTTGCCTGAAATCAGGCGCTTTGAAACCTGCACCATAAGATGCATTGATACGCAGTTTATCGTTCACTTTATATTGCGCTGCAAGTTTTGGACTCAGCCTCGATTGATAAGCTGTATTATCATCAAATCGCAAACCACCAATGAATGTTATTCTTTCATTTGCTCTCCATTCATCTTGTATAAATGCATAACGAATATCATTTGATCTTTTACCGGTATAACGGGTTGTATTGAGTTTCTCCGCTGCCATGCCTGCGCCAACACTCAAAAAATTTCCTGCAGGCAGGTTAATGTCTGTTTGATTTTCCGCACGGTAAAAATCCTGCTGGAAGAAATCATAGTAATAAGGAGTTTTGTCAGCATCTTTTAATAATGTTTGTTCATACTCATAACGACTGAAATAAAGACGCATTGACGAACGAAGATTATTATTGAACTGTTGAGTAATAACGGGATTCAGATTCATATCTCTTACATGTCCATCCCCGGTGATAGCAATTGTTGAACCGCTGCCGATATCCTGTGTCAAAAAATAATTATCCTGTTTTTCATTATAATATCTTCCTGATAAACTGATCTTAGTTTTTTCAGTAGGGGAAAAATTAAATCTTGCTTGTGTTGTATAACTTCCGAAAGGGTCGACTGTTTTCCCCGGAACAGTTTTATCCAAATCAAATCCATCAGAGCTATTTCTATTGCTAAATAGCTGCAAACCCCATTTTTGTTTTTTGATAGCAGCCGTAAGATTCGCATCAGTCGAATTAAATCTGCCATAACGGAATGATGCATCCAACCTATTCAATTGAGCTTGTTCGGTAATAATATTTACTACACCGCCCATTGCTTCACTTCCATATAAACTTGAAGAAGGTCCTTTCACTATTTCGATCTTCTTAATATTACCAACAGATAATCTTGAAAGATCAATTACACCGCCCTGCCTGCCGATGATCGGCTCGCCATCAAGTAATATCAATGTATAATCAGGTGAAAGCCCCTGGAGCTGTATACCATTTCCAAAAACTCCACCACCTGCAGAAGTTGTAGCGCCGCCACTTGTTATATATAAACCTGTCTGCTCAGAAAGAATATCATTTAGTCTTACTGACCCGCTTTGAGTAATTGCTTTTCTGGAAATGATCTGAACAGGCACTGCTACGTTACTTAGTTTTCTTTCAGTTCTTGTTGCAGTAACCACTAATTCGGATAATGTTTTTGAGAAAGCGGTATCGTTTTGTGAATATGCAGTAAACGAAAGCAGTGATACAAGCAGCACGGAAATGGTCTGTTTCATGAAATTTTATTCGACCGCAAAGATTCTTCGTCAAATAATTTTTTTTATCATAAGAATGTCATGAAACAATAACGAAATTATCTTTTACAATAAAATGACAGCGTTTTGATGATGAATCATATGGCGGGATGAGCAAAGTCATATTCATTAAAATAAAAAGCGGTTGATATTTTCAACCGCATAATTCTTTGTGACTTGATATTAAATGATCCTATTTTGATTTTGCAAAAAGATAATTTTTTATCAAGCGGGCATCTTTCTCAGATGTAATTTTTGCCTTGCCAAGCATTTCAGGTAATATCTTTTCCCAACCGGTAGTTGTATAATCATTCGGTTTATGCAGGTAATGGCACCCTGCACAATTGAATTTGTATAGTTTGAATCCCTGCTGTGCTTCTTCTAAACTAATCCCCGGAACTTTTTGCCGCATTACTGTAAGATCAGTTTCTTTTGGCTGAAGAGTTGAAACTGTTGCACACCCAATAAAAGTAATCACCAATAATATAAAAAGGATTTTCTTCACACCGTTAGAATGAGATACCAATTAATATCCTTGCTTCTGCCCTTTCATGTTCATCCAATACTTTATTTCCGGGAGCAACATCGGTCTTGTGCAGGTTAATCCATTGCGGCAGGTAATTAGCAATTACAAACCATCGGTTGCTGCGGAAATTGATTGTGGGACCTCCAAACAAAACAGAGTGTTCCCACCCATCGCCTTTCACTATCTCGTTATGGTTCCTTATCTCAAAACCGATCCCTAAATTCTTTTTCGCATTATACATATATGCAAGATCAAATTCTACCGGCATTTTAAATCCATCTGATTCTGTTTTATTATTTGCCCATTCAAACCCTTTTTCAAATTCATAAACCGCATTGAATGCAAACAAATGTCTGCCAATAACTTTATCCAGTATAAGTTTTGTTTCCAGTTCAAGCTCATCACCACCTTTAAGTCCCCATTCACCATATAGCGCCAACCCCAGCTTATTTGCTACAGGGTCGCTGAGTTTTACTTTCCATTCATTGCTAAAACCGATCTCATTTGAAGTAGTAGTTCCATCTGCAGAGATGCTAAATCGCTCCTGGTAGCGATTCATATAAAAAGCAGTTTGCCAATTTTTTCCCAACCCAAATTCAACTTCGATCCGCTGGTCCTGTGCATGAAAAAACTGTCCGGTATGTCCGAAACGTGAAGTATGCCAGAATTCAAGATCAATTGCTCCTTTTGGTAAAACAGTAGATTGATAAGTGCGGACAAAATTTCTGTCCTGTGCCTCCACATTGATAATACTAAATGCAATTGCGGTAAAAATTAAAAATTTCTTCATAAGTATGATTTTTTTCATTCGCAAATATCATTACGGATCATAAAGAGAGGTTACGGAAAGAGGAATTCGGTTTACGCAAAGTGGAAAACAAACTTTACTTTCATACAAACAACTGTTTTATGAAATGGATCGCATCGCTGCCATTTTGCTTTATTCATTTAATGATATCAGCGCAGGACAGCATAAGTGTACATTATAAAATATATGATACCCGAATCAAACAAATTATTTCAATTGACAAAGTCGTGACAGACATGGCCGATGCGGATGTTTTGTTCTTTGGCGAAGAACATAATGACAGTGCCGGTCATTATTTAGAAAATAAAATTTTCAGGGCACTGCATACACAATATGGAGAAAAAATCGTATTAAGTATGGAGATGTTTGAAACTGATGGGCAACTTGGATTAAATGAATACCTGCAGGGCTTTATTAATGAAGATCGTTTTGCAAGAGATGTAAGACTGTGGAGTAACTATAAAGATTACCGGCCAATGATCGAATATGCCAGGCAAAATAAAATTCCGGTGATCGCTGCTAATCCGCCAAGACGTTATGTAAATCTTGTAAGCCGACGCGGCATGAGATCATTAGATAGTCTATCAAAGGATGCAAAGAGATTTTTGCCGCCGCTTCCTTATGATACATTAACCGGACGCTATCGTGAAAAATTTATGGATATTATGAAAGAAAGCCCTGGCGGCGGTAGTCCTACTATTTATTACAGTCAAAGTTTGTGGGATGCGGGGATGAGCTTTAGTATTTATAAATTTTTAAAAACAAATAAACACAAAAAAGTTTTTCACTGTGTTGGCGGTTTTCATACAGAAGAAAAACTAGGCACAGCTGCCCAGTTACAAATGAGGAATAAGAAATTAAAGATTCTGAACATTGCAAGTTTCAGTGATGCTTCATTCAGTAATCCTGATTGGGAAAAATTTTCTTATAAAGGCGATTATATTATTCTTACTGATCCTGATCTGAAGAAAACATTTTAATCAAAGACGGAGTTTTATTCCTCCATTCACTACAAAACCATCAAGCGGTGCATAAATATCCCTGAACTGAGGATCATTTATAGTGCCGGTATAAATAGTATCAAATTTTGTTTGTCTTGTATCAGAAAAATTTTCAAGGTTGATATATAAAGAAAATTTCTTCCAAAGCTTTTCCGCCATAAAGCCCGTGATCCAATAAGGTTTTCCGGTGGCTCCATCGCTTAATTGTTGTTTGCTGAAATAATAAGCCTCTAATCCCATTTTCCATTTGTTTTCAACTTCAAAAAGCAAGACGTTATTCAACCGATGACGTGGTGTCAGATAATTTTCTGTTTTCGTATTTCCTTCATGCAAATAAGCATTAGTATATGTGTAGCCAATAAATAATTTGAAATTTCCATACGCCAATTTCACATTTGTTTCCATACCCCTGCTATCAAAATGACCGTTTACATTAACAAACTTATAAATTGGAACACCCAATGCAGCCTGCAGTATCAATGGATCATGAATACGAGTATAAAAGAAAAGATGATTGATGCTAAAATTTATTTTATCATCGGCAAACTTTGTACGGTAATTAATATCCGCATTCACTCCATAACTTCTTTCCATTTTATTTTCATCCGGGTCAACAGGAAGCACATTTTTATATAATAATCTTTCACTTTCTTCTGTAAAAATGTTTGGTGTTTTATAACCCATTCCGCCACCGAAGCGGGAAGAAAGTTTTGGAGAAATTTTAAATAACATTGAAATACGCGGAAGCAATGCAAAGCCGTAATCCTTTACGTGATCACCCCGCAAACCTGTTTCCATGCTAAACTTATCGTCAATCCTTAGATTATTTTGCATAAATAGGCCCGTCGTTATCTGTTCATAGTTTCTTGATGGGGTTGCCGACAATTTTGCTTCTTCAAAATGATCCGTCACGAAATTGATTCCCCCGATCCATTCTGATCTTGCCCCATGACTGGAATACGTAAACTCAGTAAAAGTAGCCGACTGATCTCCATTAAATGCATACACAGAGGTTTCTGTCAGCAACCGACAGAAGAAACTAATGCTGTTCTTTAATTTAATTGCATTGTTTTTACCAAATCTCTTTTCAAAAGAAAATTGTGTGCTGAACCTGTCCGTTTCATTATACTCGCTATAACCATTTATTTTTTTTCCCTTGATAAATTCAATATCGCCACCTGTACGGCTTTCATTTGTAACACTCATACCAAGTTGCAGATCGGTTTGCCCATTGATGTACCAAAAAAATTTAGGATTGACTGTATATCTTTCAAATTTCGGAATAGCAGTTAAACCAACATTGGATGGATCATAAGGAGCATTACTGTTGCGTGATGCAAATAAAGTTATTCCTGTCTTCTTAAATTTTTTTCCATAAAAACCACTTGTGTTAATTCCACCTGCACTTGTTATATCAACATGAAATTTTAATTCTTTTTCCTCTGTTGGTGTTTTAGAAATAAGATTTACCAATCCGGCAATAGCTCCGCCACCATACAAAGTAGAAGATGACCCTTTGATCACTTCAAATTGTTTTAGATCGAGTGGTGGTGTTTGCAATAGACCAAGTCCTCCGCTAAAACCTGCATACAAAGGAAATCCATCTTTTAGTATTTGTGTGTATCGTCCGTCTAATCCCTGTATGCGGATTGAGGCGTTAGCAGATGTTGCAGACGTTTGTTGTGTGGTGATACCGGTACTTTCATTTAATACCATCCTTATATCACCGGGTTTCATGTTTGCTTTTTCATCCAGTTCTTCGCCGGCAACAAATTCAACCCTTGTTGGAATATCCTTTATGGTTCTCGTACTTCGTGTAGATTGAATAACTACTTCTTCTTCCTCTTCATGTTCCAATTCCATTTCTATTATTATTCTATCTGTTTCCAAAGGGATATGAAATATCTCTTCTCTCTTTACATAACCAACTGAGGTGATCTTAATAAGATATTTTCCTGCTGGTATATCTTTTATTAAAACAATTCCTGATGAATCAGCGGAAGTAATCTTTTTCAGCGATTCGATGCTTACAGTTGCGCCTGACAAAGATTCACCAGTTTCTTTACTTATGATTTTTGCTATGAACATATGTTGAGCAGATGTGACAAAACCAGAAACGAGAATTACTACAACTAAAAAATATCGTTGCATTAGTAAATGATTAAATGAAAAATAAGTTAGTTCTGTAAAATATTAGCAGGATAACTTAGGCGGCTGCCAAAAATCATAAGGAACATCAGGGATAGAGGAAACAATATAGCCGGCATATTGATGAACAGAGAAAGAAGAAACTATTTCAGGATAGTTATTCTCCGCTGAAACCGTAAATCCTGAACAACCGGTACAAGTAAAAAAAGGAGAACAATTACCACAATCACCATTGTTCTTTTCGTGATTTGTTTCCTGTGCCATTTTTTCTTCAGAACAATTATCAAATGCGCAACAGGGAACAGAAAAAAGAAAAATTAAATAAGCAGATAATATGAAAGCGGATACTTTCATGTTTTGTTTTAGGCTCTGAGCAATAATTCACAAGGCTTAAGCCCGGTATGTTTTTTAAATGCAGTAGAAAAATGTGAGATAGAAGAATAACCCAGCATTAAAGAAACCTCAGTAACACTCAATCCTTTTTCATACAGTAAATATTTAGCATGTTCCATTCTTTGGCTTTGATAAAAATCAAAGATGGTAGTGCCAAACATTTCTTTAAATCCTTTTTTAAGGTAACATTCGTTGATCGCTACTTTACGGCTGAGTTCTTTAATTGTGATCGGCTCACCTATATGTTGAATCAAAACTTCTCTCGCCTTAGTGATCTTCTCACGATCAGCTTCATTGGCAAGAAATTTACAATTGATCACGTCAATTTCTTTATCGCCCAGCATGCAATCAAGACTATACAGTAAAAGCATTTGAGTTTGTGCATTGATGTAAATATTTTCCAGGCTATCAGTATAAGTATGATTCAACACTCCTTCTAATACTATTCTCGTTTTGCCGCAAAGTGGCAGTATTTTAGTAAAAGATGAACGGTGTTTAAATTTCATCACGTCGTCACTCAAAATCTCATTTCCTTTACGGGTAACAAACTGCGAAATATGCGCCGGTGAAAAACGAAAACTCATTACATCCACGCTTTCTACTCTTTCCATGCAAGATTTTGATGCACTGTATTTACACATATTGCATTCTGTATCTTTTTGACGACAATACACATTACCGGATACGCAGAATTTTAATTCAAGATAATTTTCTTTCGGGCTGCTTTTTTCATAATGATAGACCAGCATGCCCATGTCTTCCATATTCCAGTTACCCGCATTATGATACCTTTTAATAGTATACTGAACGGAGCCCGGTATTTCTCTTACTTTTTCCTGCAGCACCACAAACTGGTCTTGCAACACAGATTGACGATAGGCAAGTGATAATATGTCAGCTAATTGCCTTAACATAGATCAATCATGACGATAATTCTACCTTAAAATGAAGGAGTTTTAAAAAAAATTCTCTGTTTGGCTTTAACGATTAACTTTGCCGGGCCTCCCCCGGCTTGGTCGGGGGTGACTTTTATTAAATGATTCATCCCCATACATATATTCATCCAAATGCCCGCCTGGCAACCAATGTAAAGGTTGATCCCTTCACTGTTATTCACCAGGATGTTGAGATTGGTGATGGCACCTGGATCGGCTCCAATGTTACTATCATGGAGGGGGCAAGGATCGGTAAGAATTGCCGCATTTTTCCAGGCGCTGTAATCGCTGCTATTCCACAAGATCTGAAGTTCCAGGGCGAATACTCACAGGTGATTATTGGCGACAATACAACAATTCGTGAATTTGTAACTATTAACCGCGGAACTGTTGATAGAGAAAAAACTGTGATCGGCAGAAACTGTCTGATAATGGCCTATTGCCATTTTGCACATGACTGTATTGTTGGTAATAATTGCATCATGAGTAATAACACACAGGTAGCTGGCCACGTTACGATCGGTGATTGGTCAATATTGGGTGGTATGACAGCTGTTCACCAGTTTGTTCGTATAGGCCAGCATTCATTTCTTAGCGGTGGTTCATTAGTGGGTAAAGATGTACCTCCATATATTAAAGCCGCAAGAACTCCTCTTTCTTATGCTGGCGTAAATTCTATTGGTTTAAAAAGACGAGGATTTGGCGTGGAAAAAATAAATCACATTCTTGATATTTATCGTTGTATATATAATAAAGGATTGAATACAACCCAGGCTATTGAATATTTAGACGAAGAATTTGATGCAACAGATGAAAGAGATGAGATCGTAACATTCATCCGCGAATCGAACCGCGGAATTATAAAACGCTTCACCAAAAACAGTGTGGATGAAGATATCGCTGACTGATGCGGGAAAACGCTTCAACCGCGACTGGATCTTTCGTCATCTTGACTACGAGTTTTCTGCAGGACAATCTTATGCTATCGTGGGACCTAATGGTTCTGGTAAAAGCACCTTGCTGCAAGTGTTAAGCGGAGCCATGCAAGTGAATGAAGGAAGTATCCAATTCTCGGTCAACAGTCAACAGTCAACAGTCAACAGTCCAATAGCTTCTGAAAAAATCTACAATTATATTTCTATCTGCGCACCCTACCTTGAAATAGTTGAAGAAATGACGTTGATCGAATTTTTAAACTTTCATTCCGGCTTCAAACCATTTCTTAATTCCATTACCTCAGAAAAAATAATTTCAATTCTTAGTTTGGAAAATGCCGTGAATAAACAGATCCGAATTTTTTCTGATGTTCCTGTTGTGTTGCTTGATGAACCTTGTACAAATCTTGATTCGGTGGGTATTCAACTTTATCATAACCTTATTAACGAATATTGTAAAAATCGAATGGTGGTTGTAAGCAGTAATGATGAAGTGGAATATAGATTTTGTAAAGAAAGAATTCTGATGTCAGATTATAAATGAGTATCTTTTAGAAATTTTTTTTCATGAGAACCTTTTCCTTTTCTCTTCTTTTTTTTCTTTATTCATCTTTATTTGCGCAAGACGAGTTCACCATCACAGGAACAATTGAACTTCTTTCCAAAGCTCAGAAAATAAAAATTAACTGTTCAGGCGGACAATTTATCGGCGACATTAATAAAGATGGAAGTTTCACCATAAAAGGAAATGTACCAGAACCCGGTGCAGGATTAATTTTTACAGATAGTTCCGGGGCGGATGCCATTTGGCTTGAAGAAGGCCCTTATAATATCGGTTGTAAAGAAGTTACAATGGGTGGAATTAAAGGATACTTGTTCAGGATACCGGAATTAAAGGGTCCCCGTGATGCAGAAATATATAATGCATGGAATGAACCAAGGTATTATTTCCATGGCTCACCCGATGAATTAAGAAAAAAGTATAAAGATCATACCATTAATTACCTGGATAGCTTGTTCAATAATTTTCCGCAGTGCAAAGCAATTCCGGAGATTTTAAGAATGGATAGATTGTTGATCGGGGACGATGCTGCCTTGTATTATATGTCTATGCTAAATAAGGAACAACTAAAAGATGGCAACTATACCTCCCTGCAAAACTATTTTAAGAGAAAAGAAAAAATTGAAAAGGAAATCTATTTTATGGATTTTCAAATGAAAGACCGAAACGGAAATACCTTTAAACTTTCATCATTAAATAAAAAATTAGTCCTACTTGATTTCTGGTCCAGCGATTGTGGTCCATGCAGAAGAAAACACCCGAAACTTGCAGCGCTTTACAAGAAATATGCAAGCAAAGGATTTGAAATCGTCAGTGTTTCATTTGATGACACAAAAGAAGATTGGCTAAAAGCAATCGCTAAGGACAACATGATCTGGATAAATGTTTCAGAGCTCAAAGGTTGGAAAACTTCGCTGTCTGAAGATTATTTTATCAAATCAATTCCATTTGCTATCTGGCTTGATAAAGACAAAAAGATAATTTCAACTATTGATCTTTCAGAGAAAGAAATTGAAGAGTACTTGAAATAAATCCTTAATAGATCAAAACATTATCAATGTACATCACCCAAATCAAGTTTAACAGCAGCTTTTTTTCCTTTTGCCATTAGTATAAAAGGGATACAAACGAGAAATAAAACTCCAACAAACATAAAAACATCCATATAGCTCAATACTGCTGCTTGTTTTGTTATTGAAAGATCCATTAGTGCCAATGCTTTCTGTTTTGCAGTAAATATATCCTGGCCTTTTGCGATCAATCCATTTTGTGTTGCAATAAGCTTAGCTTGTACAGCCGGATTAGTTATATCGAGTTTACTTACAAGATCACTTCTATGCACCATATTTTTTCGTGACATAAATGTTATTATCACGGCTATTCCAAATGAACCTCCCAGTTGGCGCATCATTCCAGTAAATGCGGCGCCATCTCCTATCTCTCTTCCTTTTAATGTACCGAGAGATAACGCTGTGATCGGGATAAATAACATTCCCATTGCAACGCCACGTAGTATAAGCATCCAGAAAAATGCTTCCTTGCTTGTATCCGGTGTTAAGATCTTGTAACCCCACATACAAAAAAAGAAAAACAGAAGCATACCGATTGATACGAGGTACTGTTGTTTGATCCCAGTCTGTAATAATTTACCGATCAGTGGCATCATGACTGCAGTTGTAAGTGCAGCAGGCACAAATAGAAGTCCGGCTTGTGTAGCTGTCCAACCTAATATTGATTGCGTATATAATGGAATGATAAAAGTTGATCCATACAAGCCAAATCCCATGATAAATGAAAGTATCGTTCCTATCCGGAGGTTTCCATTCTTTAATACTTTTAATTGAACCACAGGGTTTCGAAATGTCATTTCACGCCATAGAAAAAAGAATGCTCCTAAAACACTGGTCACCGTTAGGAAAATAATTGTACTACTATTGAACCAATCATCTTCCTGTCCTTTTTCAAGAATATATTGAAGCGAGCCAACAAAAACAGCAAGCAATCCAATACCGGCCCAATCAATATCTGCCATAGAACTTTTCTCAGCATACTTTGGGCTTCTAACAAACTCAAGTGTTAATAGCGTTGCAATAATTCCTAAAGGAATATTAATATAGAAGATCCATTCCCATCCATAATTCTGTGTGATATAACCTCCCAATGGCGGACCCAGTGTAGGACCAATAATAACACCCATTCCATAAATAGCTTGCGCCATTCCGCGTTTTTCAGGCGGATAACTTTCAGTAATAATTGTTTGTGATGTTACCAATAATGCACCGCCACCAACTCCTTGCAGAAAACGAAAAATTGTAAGCTCAGTGATCGTGTGTGCATTACCACACAAAAAAGAACAGATCGTAAAAAGAATAATTGATGCAGCAAAATAATTTCTTCTGCCAAACTGCAGAGATAGCCAGCTCGTCATCGGGATAATGATCACATTACCGATGGCATAAGCAGTAACCACCCAACCGATCTCACTTGTAGTAGCACCGAGGTTCCCTCTCATATCATTCAATGAAACATTGACGATCGTAGTATCAACTATCTCCAGCAATGCACATACAATTGCAGTGATAGTAATGATCACTCTCCGTGAGCCATATTCTATTAATGAACTTGCCTGAACCATAGAAACCCTAAATCCCTAAAGGACTTTTTAAACAACCATTGAATCATTGAATGATCTTATGGCTGCATTATTAATAAATTTAAAATTTCAAAATACTAATACCACTTAAGTTCCCCTTTAGGGGACAGGGGTTTTTAATCCAAATGAACGTCCACCAGTACATTCATACCAGGTCTTAATTTTTTAACCAAAGAATCATTGAGGTTCGAAAACTCTATCTTGACAGGTAAACGCTGCACAACCTTTACGAAATTTCCACTCGAATTATCAGGAGGAAGCAGCGCAAACGTAGAACCTGTAGCAGGTGAGAATGAAGTAAGTTTCGCCTCGAACTTATGACCAGGATAAGCATCCGCATGTATAATTACATTCTGGCCTTCCTTCATTTTATCTAATTGTGTTTCTTTAAAATTTGCAATTACCCAAATATTGTCACTATGAACAATACTGAACACAGGTTGACCTGCTTGTACATATTGCCCTGCCTGTACATTTATTTTTGATACCAATCCATCTTGTGGTGCAGTAATAACGGTATATGAAAGGTTCAACTTTGCAGCATCTACTTCAACTTCTTTTTGATGAATAGTTGCTTCCGCCACATTTATTTGAGAACCTGTTGCATTGCTCTGCACAGAAACTGCATTTGTTTGTTGCTGTGCCTGTTTCTTTTGTTCTTGTAAAATGGCTAACTGTTTTTCTGCAGTTTGTTTGGCAGCAGATGCCTGCTCATATTGTTGCTGAGTAATAGAATGATCCTTATAAAGATTTTCATACCGATCAAAATCCTGTGATGCCCGCCATAGGGTTACTTTAGCGGCTTCGATCTGCGCATCAACGGTACCAACAGAAGCTTGTGAAGTTGCAATGTTCGCTTTTGCTGCGCTGGTTGTTGCCTTTGCACTATTAAGTGAGCTTTGTGCAATTTGTAAAGCAGCTTGTGCCTGTTCTACTTTAATAACATAATCCCTGTCATCCAATATCAGGAGAGTATCTCCTTTTTTTACTTTCTGGTTATCTCTTACTCTAACATCTGTAACATATCCTGCCACCCTTGGTATTACAGGACCAATATCGGCGCTGATCTGTGCATCATCAGTGTCTTCATGATGAAGACTGTGCCGGTATTTTGAAATACCAAACCAGCTACCACCAATAACGATCACTGCCAGTATGATTATAAAAACAGGGTTTCTTTTCTTTTTAGTTGATTTCGTTTCCGCTTTCGGTTCCATATATAAATGATGATTTTATTTTTTTAATTCGGTACTTAAAATACCGGCTGTTTCTAATAATTTATGATAAGCAACAAAAGCATCTGCTCTTGCCAGCGTATAACTCAGCCTTGCCTGTAGTTGTGCAATATCTGCATCAAGTAATTCAGTGGTCGTTGCCAGGCTATTGTTGTATTTATTCTTTATAATTCGATAGTTTTCCTGCGCCTGTTCCACAGCTTTAGCATAGACTTCGATCTTTTTACGATTGCTCAACAGGCTGAGATAACTTTTATTTACCTGTAAACGAATATTATCATCCAGTAACGATTCGGTAATTACCCACTGTTTCACTCTTGCCTCAGCTTGTTGCATTTTGG
>WNFK01213307.1_pt3 | contig 13354 bp, 14 predicted proteins | sample 5400281 | NCBI WGS metagenome assembly WNFK01 (sample SAMN13153350, study PRJNA577476) | soil metagenome | isolation source: 20 cm soil on Douglas fir-dominated hillslope | place: USA:California | collected 2013-09-17
TAGGAGCGCACGACGAAGCGGTCGCCCGGCCGCGCCACCAGCGGCGCTTCGAGGCGGAACCGCGCGAACGCCGTCTCGCCCGGCGCCAGCTCCCCCCGATCGAGCAGCAGGGCGCGCGCCATGATCTCGCTCGTTCCGACGTGGAAGCGCACGCGCGTGCGTGTCTTCACGGCTCGCGGCGCGTCGGGCAACAGCTCGAAGGTGCCGTCGACGAGTGTCGACGGCACGAGCGTGCCGGGCAGGCCCACCACGTCGCCGCGCGCGATCGCGGTTCGCTCGAGCCCTTGAAGATTGATCGCCGTGCGTTGCCCCGCCCGCGCCGAGGCCACCGGCTGTCCGTGGGCCTGCAGGCCTCGGATCTTCGCCTCGGCACGCTTCGGATAGACCTCCACCCGATCGTCGGCCGCCAGGACACCCGCGGTGAGCGTTCCGGTGACGACGGTCCCGAACCCTCGGACCGTGAACACGCGATCGATCGGCAAGCGTGGCAGCTCGTCGGTGCCTCGCTGCGGCACCGATGCCGCGAGCGAGCGGAGCGCGGCGCGGAGCTCGTCGAGCCCCTGGCCCGTCTTCGAGGACACCGGGACGATCGGGGCGCCCTCCAGGAACGTGCCCCGCACGGCGCCGGCGACGTCTTCTCGAACCAGCTCGAGCCAGTCGGGCTCGACGAGATCGGCCTTGGTTAGCGCGATCAGTCCGGCTTTGATCCGCAGCAGCGAGCAGATCGCCAGGTGCTCGCGCGTCTGCGGCATCACCCCTTCGTCGGCCGCGATGACCAGCATCGCCAGGTCGATTCCACCGACGCCGGCCAGCATGTTCCTGACGAAACGCTCGTGGCCCGGTACGTCGACGATCTCGATCGTGAGGCCCGGCTCCTCGAGAAACGCGAAGCCGAGATCGATCGTGATGCCTCGAGCTTTTTCCTCGGGGAGGCGGTCCGTATCGGTCCCGGTCAGGGCCTTCACCAGCGAGGTCTTACCGTGGTCGATGTGGCCGGCCGTGCCGACGACGATGTGCGTCGTGGCCGTCGCGCTCATAGGCGCGCCGCCGCGCTGGTCAGCGCCTCGGCGAGGAGGCCCACCTGAGCCGGCAGCACGGTCCGGCAGTCGAGGAATAGACGATCGTGCGCGATACGGCCGACCACCGGCGGGTCGCCGCCACGCAGCGCCTCGTCAAGCCGCATCGTCGCATCCGAGCTCGTCCCGACGGCGAGTGCCGCGGTCGGCAGCTCCACCGTCGGCAGGGCGCCGCCGCCCACCATGCCGTGATCGTCGACGACCTCGGCTCCGAGGCGCTGTCGTACGCCCGGAGCGAGACGGCGCAGCACGCGCCGGGCGCGGCCGCGCACCGAGGTGAGCGGCTCGGTCAGCATCGCGAGCGTGGGCACCGTCTGCAGCGCCGTTCCCGCCTCGTAGGCGTAGAGCGTCGCCTCGAGCGCGGCGATCGTGAACTTGTCGATGCGGAGCGCTCGGTTCCACGGGTTCTTCTTCAGGCGCGACACGATGGTGCGCTTGCCGACCACGACACCGGCCTGCGGCCCACCGAGGAGCTTGTCGCCGGAGAACGAGACGAGATCGACCCCGGCGGAGACCGTTTCCTGGACGGTCGGTTCGTACGGAAATCCCCACGGCCGCAGATCGACGAAGGAGCCCGAGCCAAGATCCTCCATGACGGGGATCCCCCGCTCGCGCCCGAGCTCGACCAGCTCGCGGGACGACACCTCGGCCGTGAAGCCGACCACGCGGTAGTTCGAGGTATGAACCTTCAGCAGGAGCGCCGTGTTGTCAGTGATCGCGTCGGCGTAGTCGCGCGGATGAGTCCGGTTCGTGGCGCCGACCTCACGGAGCACCGCGCCGCTTCGCAGCATGATGTCGGGGATGCGGAACTCGCCGCCGATCTCGATCAGCTCCCCACGGGAGACGATCACCTCACGGCCGTGGGCGAGCGTCTCGAGAGCCAGGAGCACCGCGGCCGCGTTGTTGTTGACCACGAGGGCGTCTTCGGCACCGGTCAGCCGGCGCAGCACGGCCTCGACGTGGCTGTAGCGGGATCCACGCTCCTTCCGGACGAGATCGAGCTCGAGGTTCGAATAGGTCGTGGCGACGGCCTGGAGTCGTTCGAGCGCGAGCGGGCTCAGGAGCGCCCGACCAAGGTTCGTGTGCAGGACGACGCCCTGCGCGTTGATAACCGGGCGCAGGGAGAAGGGCCCCGTCCGGCGGGCGCGCTCGACGACCCGCTCGGCGAGGAGCTCAGCCGTCGCCGGCGCGGTTTTGTCGGCGAGCACGCGACCGCGCTCCTGATCCAAGGTCTCCCGGATGAGCGAGGTCAGACGGGCGCGGGTGAGCCCCTGGGCCTCGGCCTGGCCCGCGAGCCGTCGAAGGAGCTGGTCGACCGACGGCAGGCTCCGTAGCGCCGTCGTGCGGTCAGCGCTCACCGAGTGCGGCCTCGACCTTCTGCCGAACGCGGGCGACGACCTCCTGAGCTTCGTGACGCCACGCCTGGGCCGTCCATTTCCCCTCACCCGTCTGCCGTCCACGGCGCACGGCGTCCTCCACGAGCCCGGCCCAAAGCTCCTCGAGGTCGGTCGGCGAAAGGCCCTGACCACGCAACGCGTGAGTCCATTCGCCGGCCAGGTCCTCGATGAGGCGGTCCCGCTCGGACGCGAGGCGACGCGCTTTTCGGATGAGATCGGCCAGTCGCGACGGCACGATTACTCCTTCACCAGCTCGCGCACGGCGTCGAGCAGGTTCGCCTCGAACCGGCCCGTCGATGCGCACTGGTAGACGGGCGTCGGGCGCAGCTTGCCGCTCGAGCCCTTTCGCTGCATATGCGTCCGCATCTTCGAATTCACCAGCACCCGGGTCCACGTACCGTTCGGCTCTGCAAACAAGGTAAAGGCTACCAGAGCTTCGCCTTCCACGAGCTCGCCCCCGACCCGGCCGCAGTCCGCATAGACGCCGATCGGCGCGATGAAATCGTCGGAGGCGATGACACCAGAGTCGCGCGCGATCGCCCGGATCGGCACGTTTTCTCTGGCGAGGGCACGGACCAGGGCGGACCAGGCGGCGTCGTAGCGCGCGGCGACCTCCACCTGGTACGGCGGCGGCGCCAGCGGCGACACGTGGAGACCGGAGCAGGCACCGAGAAGGACAGCCATGCCCGCCAGGGCCGTGAGGCGAAGGCGGGCGGTCGGCACCGGCCCGGATCCCCGCGTCGGCAGCGCCCGGCTATTTGTGGTGGTCGATACCACGGTAGGCCTCGATGAAACGCGTGATCCGGCCCTCGTCGAGCTCATCCATGGTGTCGAGCCGTGTCCACGCCGTCAGCGCGATCTTGTGTTGCATTCCGGGATACGGCGCGAGGATGACCTGCTTGTCATATTTGTCGACGATGGTCTTGAGCTTAGCGACCAGATCGGGGCACTCGCAGTTGTATTGCACGACCACGCCGCCGTCCTCCAGGTTGTGCACCTGCAGCTCGCGCACGATCGGCCGCGTGTGGACGCCCCACGGAGCGATGTATGGAAGATGCGGTCCCGACGTCGGAGGTTCCGAGTTGTATTGTACGTGGGGGGTGTCGGCGCTCGGGACATGGAGATTGCCCTGATCCGCGAACTGCACGCCCGGCAGGTTCGCCTGCGCCCGGTACGCGAAGTAGCCGACGACGGTCGCCGCCAACACGGTGACCACGACGGCGATGGCGGTCCGACGGCGCTTCGCCGGCCGTCCGGGTGTCCGTGTGCGCCGATCGCCTTTGGCCATTTCAGTCCTTTGGCGGAAGCGTATGGGAGTCGAACCCATCGACCGTTTGTCTAGAACGGTCCACCGGATTTGAAGTCCGGGAGGCCCACCGGGTTCCTAGACGCCGGCCTCGCGGCCCGGGCCGGAAACGCGAGCGGGGGCCCTGGCCCCTCGCGGTCGCCCGGGAGCAGCGCGATTTCGTGTGGTCCCTGCTACGATGGGCGCGCAGTGACTCCGCTGAAGGCGACGCGGCCACGAGAAGGCCGAACGGCGGCCTCGCCCTGGGCGCTTGGTGGACTCTCGGTTAGAGGGCTCGCCACCCGCGTCTACCTGCGGTCCTGGCACGACGAGATCCTCGATCGGGCGGCCGAGCTCTCCTACTACTTCGCCTTCGCGCTCCTGCCGACACTCTTGTTTCTCACATCGCTGCTCGGCTTGCTTCCGGTCCCAGACCTCATGGCGCAGCTGATCGGCTACGTCGAGCGGGTGCTCCCCGGGGATGCCGCTTCCCTGATCAAGAAAACCCTGGCGGAGGCCGTCCGGGGCACGAGCGGCAGCCTCGTATCGGTCAGCGCGCTCGTGGCGCTGGTCGGCGCCTCGAGCGGGATGCTCTCGATCATGAAGGGACTGAATGCGGCCTACGGGATCACGGATCGGCGGACCTGGTGGGAGAAGCGGCTCATTGCGGTCGCGCTCACCTTGGTCTTCTCGCTGTTCACCCTCACCGCCCTGCTGCTGGTGGTGTTCGGGGTCCGTCTCGGAGAGGCCTTCGGCGACTTCATCGGGCTCGGCCCCCTGTTTACGCTGGCCTGGAAGCTCGCGCAGATCCCGGTGGTGATCCTTCTGGTCCTCACCGGTCTGACACTCGTCTACTATCTGGCGCCCGCGATGGATCGCATGTGGTCCTGGGTCACCCCCGGCTCGGCGTTCGCGGTCGTCTCGTGGCTCTTGATGTCACTCGGACTCCGGTTCTACGTCGGATACTTCGACTACTACAACGCGACGTACGGCTCGATCGGCGGGTTGATCCTATTGATGCTGTGGCTCTACTGGAGCGGCGTCGCCCTGCTGGTCGGCGCGGAGATCGATTCGGCGATCGAGCAAGCCGGCGCCGAGCACGCCACCGAGTCCGAAAGCGGGGCTGCGCCGATGGCGACCTTGCCGCGCGACGCCTAGGCGGCGCCACCCGCGAGCGGAGGGAAGATCGTCACGACGTCGCGTGCGGCCAACCGTGCCTCGGGGCCGATATCGCGCCCATTGACGAGCACGACTCGGGCGAGATCAGGCGGGATGCCGAGACAGCGGGTGACCTCGGTGACGGTACTACCTTCGGGGAGCTCGAGCTCGGCAGTGCCGGCGCGGCCGTGAGCGGGAAGAAACGAAGCGAGAGTGGCGAAGAGTCGGACTTCGACCTTCACCTGAACCCGCCCTGTCCGTCGCGCTCGACGGATGGGCGGACACTCGAGACGCGAAGCCGATCCCCCGGCTGAATCGCGTCGCCATTTTCGAGATTGTTCCAGCGGACGACGTCGGTGGTGGAGACCCCGTAGAGCTTGGCAATCGAGCTCACGGTGTCGCGCGTGCGAACCACATGGATCCCTGTTCCGGCCGGGCGGCGGCTCGGCGCTGCGGCGACGGCGGGCGCGGCGACCTTCCGATGGGGCGTGAGAGCTGCCGTTACCACCTCTCGCGAGCCACCGGGCACCCGCACTTCCCAGGTTCTGCCTGGCGGGGTGATGCTACGCACCAGGACAGGATTGAGTGAGCGCAACGTCTGAAAGGAAATGCCGGTGGTGTTAGCGAGCTTTCGGAGGTCCGTCCCGGCCGGAGCGGTCACCCGCTCGACGTCCGGCATGCCGACTGGACTCGGCTCGAAGCCGTACTGACCGGGGTCGCGCCCGATCACCATCGCCGCCTGGATCGCCGGCACGAAGTCCTTCGTCTCTCGTTTGAGGTACTTGGACCGGCTCAGGTCCCAGAAGTCGGTCGAGCCCGTGCCCCGAATGGCTTTGTCTATCTTGACCTCACCGGCGTTGTAGGCTGCCTGGGCCAGCTCCCACGAGCCGTACCGAACATAGAGGTCGTTGAGGTAGCGGGCGGCAGCCACAGTGGACTTCTCGGGGTCGAGGCGCTCGTCTACCCAGCGGTCGACGCGCAAGCCGTAAAGTCGCGCGGTAGGTGCCATGAACTGCCACATCCCCTTGGCGCCGACGCGGGACACGGCCGTGGGACTGAACCCGCTCTCGATCATCGCCGTGAAGGCGAGATCTTCGGGCAATCCCTTCGCTCTGAAAACGTCGAAGATCATCCCGAGGTACTGTCCCGAGCGTCGTACCCACAGGCCGACCACGTCGCGGCGAACGGTGGTGAACCGATCGACGAAGTACTTCACCTGCGAGTTCATCGAGATCGTGTACGTGGGAACTTTTACGAGCCGAAACGACTGTCCCTGAAGCCGAGACGATTCCGCAAATGCGTAAGCCCAAGGATCGAAGTCCTCGGGCACCCATACGGAAGAGTCATCTTGTATGCCCGGCTCTTCTGTCCTCGTGTCGAGCGATGGAGCGGGGCGTGTGAACTCTTCGTTCGACGGCGACGGAATAGAGACTTCGAGAAAATCGCGCGACGGAGACTGTGATTCGGCACAGACGGGTGAGAGGGCGATCGGCGAAAGAATTCCGACTAAACTCGCCAACAACAGTCGAAAAGAGGCTCGAATAGCCATATATGAGGGTTTAATCGTTTGTACCACGCATCGCCCGAATCGGTCAACGGCCCACATGCGGCGGTGGGGTCTTGTCATGAGAAATTAGGATATCCGCCAGATTTCCTACACACTTAGGACAAGAATAAATGTCTCAATCGAGCCGTCCTATGGACCGTAGCAAGTTCTTTCCCCAACCTAAACCTGTAGCGGAGGAGTGACGAACGTGAAGAGATCTGTGGCGCTACTCATTGCTGCTGTTTTCGGGATCGGGATCGCCGGGTCTGCCGTCGCTCAGACGACAACTCCTGCTCCGGCCACGCCTGCGCCGGCGACGACTCCGGCTCCGGCGCAAAAACCCGCCGAGACCAAGCCGAAGTCCGAGGTGAAGAAGGCGAAGAATGCCATGGGCACGGTGAAGTCGGCGTCCGCTGACAGCCTGGTGGTGGCTGGCAAAGAGAAGGGAAAGGACGCTGAATGGACGTTCGCGGTCGACGCCAAGACCGCCATCAGAAAGTCTGGAAAAGCGATCACCGCCGCCGATCTGAAGCCGGGTGATCAGGTGCAGGTCCGCTACATGGACCACGAAGGCAAGGCGACCGCGATGGCCGTTCAGGTCAAGCCGGGAGCCACCTCGGCCAAGACTACGGCGCAGCCCGCCGAGAAGAAGTAACCTCTGCAGGCCGGACGCCAGCCTTACCGGCTGGCGTCCGGCGCTCTCTCCTCGACGACGCCTGAAAACCAGGCGCCCCGGTCGGTCAGGTCGATGCTCTCCGACCGCCCGTTCTCGACCGTCACCTCGCGGAGCCAGACCGTTACGCGCTGATAGCCTGTCAGGTGCGTTTTCGGCGCGTAGACACCGCCCTGTTTGGGCGGCCCCACCGTGGCGTGTTTGTCAATCTTGACGGTGTGGGTCGCGATGAGTAGCCACTCTCCGGCCGGGAGATCGGTGAGGGTGAAATGTCCGTCGGCGTCGGCGGTGGTCGACTTGATCAGATCGACGGCCCCTGAGTCCCAGATCTCCTTCTCGTAGGCTCGACGGAGGGCCATGATCGAGGGTCCAGCCGCTCGATAGTCGTCAGCGGAGTTGCGCGCCGCCCGCTTGATGTCCTCGAGCTTCCGGACGATGTCGGCCGACTTCGGGAGGACGATCACCGCGGTCCCCGTTAATGGCTGGTCCGGCGTCTTGGGTCGCGTGCTCTCCTCATATATGCGTCCGGTCACGCCACCGGTCGCGCCGGACGCAGCGGCGGCGCGGTAGGAGTCGGTGTTGATCCCCACGGCCCAGCCCGGGGCGCTCACGACACCCGCCAGAAGGAGCAACCCGACGGCAAGCTCTCGCCGAATCACGCGTGAGGCTCCGCCGTAGCCGGCGGTCTGGTTCGCCACCGGTTGTGGACCCACAACCACTGATCCGGGGCGACCGTGATCGCCGATTCGATCGTGGACGTGCAACGCTGCGTGATCTCGGCAACCGCCTGCTCACTGTCGCCGGCACCATCGCTATAGAAGGATGGATGGATCACCGCCCGGTGCTCACCGAGCCGCTCTCGGTAGATGAAAATCGGGACAATCGGCGTCCGCGTGCGTACGGCCAGCACGGCCATGCTCTTCGATGTCGAGGCCGGCCGCCCGAAGAACGAAACGAAGACACCCTCGCGGCGAGAGGCGTTCTGATCCAGGAGGATCGCCACCATCCGGCCGCGATTGAGGAGCTCGATCTTCGTCCGCCGCCGAAGCTCGCCCGCCATCACGTCGAGCCAGTCGGCGTCGAGGGGCCGAATGACGACCGTGGTCGGGACACCCGTGAGCTCGTGGCCCAGCGCCATCAGCTCCCAGTTCCCGAGATGGGCGGTCAGGACGAGGGCTCGGCCATGCTTGGCGATCGCGTCCGTGAGGTGCTCGAGACCGACGACCGTGATGCCCGCCATGGTCTCCTCCGGCGGCACTGTCATCGCCTTACACAATTCGACGAACATCAGCCCCAGATGCTGGAACGACCCCCGACAGACTCGTCGTCGTTGGTCCTCGGCGATGTCGGGAAATGCGACTCTGAGGTTCGCCATCGCCAGCCGACGGCGGCCTGGGAGCGCAAAGTACACAAGGTCGCCGATCCCACGCCCCAGCCACGTTGCGGGCCGCCTGGGGATCCGGGCGACGGCGCTCGCGAACGCGGAGAAGATCAGGCCGAACGCCGCCGACGCTCCCGAAGAATCTCGATGCCGATGGGGATGACCGAGAGCACGATCACCACGACGACTACGACGTGGACGTAGTCACCGATATTCGGGATCACGCGACCGAGCAGATATCCCACCCAGGTCATGCTGGTTACCCATCCCACACCGCCAGCCACATTGTAGAAGAGGAACCGGCGGTATTCCATCTCACCGACGCCCGCGACCACAGGCGCGAAGGTCCTGATGATCGGCACGAATCGGGCGATGACGATCGTCTTCGGGCCGTGGCGGGCATAGAACGCACGGGTCCGCTCGATGTGCCGGGGATTGAACAGCAGCGACTTGGGCCGCGTGAAGAGTCGCGGGCCCAGGCGAGCCCCGATCGCGTACCCGACGCTGTCGCCCGTGATCGCGGCGATGACGAGCAGCACGTTGAGCCACCAGATGTTGAGCACGCCCGCGGCGGCGACGACGCCCGCCGTGATCAGGAGGGAGTCACCCGGCAGGAAAAAGCCGATGAGGAGACCCGTCTCGGTAAAGACGATCCCGAACAGCAGGACGTAGCCGCCCCAGCGAATCAGATCGTCGAGCGAATGCGCTCCGCTGAGGATGCCCGAGAGAAACTCCACCTGCCGCTACTTGCCCCGCGCCGCCACGGCCACCCGCCCCGGCGCGCCCGCGGCCGGCGGCGTACTGGCCTGGATGCGCATGCCGTAGAAGGAACGCCAGACGAACACGACCGACGTCGCGAAAAAGATCGCCGCGAGCGCACGACTCAAGAACGGCCCGCTCTCGGCCGTCAACGTGACTGCGAGCTCGACGGCCAGGAGACCAAACAAGGTCGTGAACTTGATGACCGGATTCATCGCAACCGAGGACGTGTCCTTGAACGGGTCGCCGACCGTGTCGCCGATGACCGTCGCCGCATGCAGCGGCGTGCCTTTCTCCTTCAGGTCCACCTCGACGATCTTCTTGGCGTTGTCCCAGGCTCCGCCCGCGTTGGCCATGAATACCGCCTGGTAGAGCCCGAAGAGCGCGATCGAGATCAGGTAGCCAATGAAGAAGTAGGGTTCCAGGAAGGCAAACGCCAAGGTCGAGAAGAACACCGTGAGGAAGATGTTGAACATGCCCTTCTGCGCGTACTGCGTGCAGATCTCGACCACACGCTTACTGTCGGCCACAGAGGCCTTAGTGGCGCCCTCGAGCTTGATGTTCGCCTTGATGAACTCCACCGCCCGATAGGCGCCCGTCGTGACTGCCTGCATCGACGCGCCGGTGAACCAGTAGATGACGGCGCCGCCGGTGATGAGCCCGAGCAGGAACGGCGGATGAAGCAGCGACAGCCGGTCCAGGTTCTGCGTGAGACCGTGCGTGAGCACGACGATGATCGAGAAGATCATCGTCGTCGCGCCGACGACGGCCGTGCCGATCAACACCGGCTTTGCCGTCGCCTTGAAGGTGTTCCCGGCGCCGTCGTTCTCCTCGAGCAAGTGTTTGGCCGCCTCGAAGTTCACGTCGATGCCGTGGTCGCGCTTGAGCGACTGTTTGATGTTCGGAACCTGCTCGATGAGCGAAAGCTCGAACACCGATTGCGCGTTGTCGGTCACCGGCCCATAGGAGTCGACCGCGATCGTCACCGGCCCCATGCCGAGGAAGCCGAAGGCGACCAGGCCGAACGCGAAGACCGCGGGCGCGACCATGATCGCACCTAGTCCGAACGTGCTGACACTGTACGCGATGCCCATCAGCACCACGATGACCATGCCGAGCCAGTACGCGCTGAAATTCCCGGCCACGAGTCCCGACAGGATTCCGAGCGAGGGCCCGCCCTCCCGCGCCGACGTCACCACTTCTCGGACGTGGCCCGACTCGGTCGAGGTGAAGATCTTGACCAGCTCCGGGATGATCGCGCCGGCCAGGGTTCCGCAGGTGATAACCGTCGAGAGCTTCCACCAGAGGCTCCCGTCGCCGAGGTCGCGGATCAGCTCATAGGACGCGAAGTAGGTCAGGAGCACGGAGACGATCGACGTCAGCCAGACGAGCGAGGTGAGCGGGCTCTCGAAGTTCATACGCGTCGCCGTGCCGTATTTCGCGCGAGCGAACGCTTCGTTGAGGAGGTACGACGCCCCGCTCGAGACGATCATGAGCACCCGCATCGCGAAGATCCAGACCAGAAGCTGCACCTGCACGGCCGGCTCTCTCACCGCGAGCAGGATGAACGAGATGAGCGCCACGCCCGTGACGCCGTACGTCTCGAAGCCGTCCGCGCTGGGGCCCACCGAGTCACCGGCGTTGTCACCGGTGCAATCGGCGATCACGCCCGGGTTGCGCGCGTCGTCCTCCTTGATGTTGAACACGATCTTCATGAGGTCGGACCCGATGTCGGCAATCTTTGTGAAGATGCCACCGGCGATCCGGAGCGCCGCCGCGCCGAGTGACTCACCGATCGCGAAGCCGATGAAGCACGGGCCCGCGTAGTCGCCCGGGATGAAGAGCAGGATGCAGAGCATTAGGAACAGCTCGACGCTGATGAGGAGCATCCCCACGCTCATACCCGCTTTGAGCGGGATCGCGTAGACGGGGAAGGGCTTGCCCGCGAGGCTCGCGAAGGCGGTGCGGGAGTTCGCGAACGTGTTGATTCGCATGCCGAACCACGCCACGCCGTAGCTGCCCCCGATGCCGATCAAGCTGAAGGCGAGGATGATCAGCACCTTCGACGCGTCGAACTTCAGTAGGACGCCGAAGTAGAGCACGATGATGACACCGATGAACGCCTCGAGGATCAGCAGGAACTTACCCTGAGTGATCAGGTAGGTCTTGCAGGTCTCGTAGATCAGCTCCGAGATTTCCCGCATCGACGGGTGCACCGGGAGACGCTTGAGCTGGTTGAAGATCACGATCCCGAAGAGGAGCCCCAGCACGCAGACAACCAGGCCGATCATCAGGAGATTGCGACCGTTCATGCCTCCGACCGCAACCGAGCCGAGATCGGGAACCCTGAGATTCGCTTCCCCTCCGCCCGCGTGCTGGCCTTCCGCCGGCGGCGCGGCCATGGCGTCGGGCGCGGCCGAGGGGCCAGCCACCATCAGGCCGAACAGCAAGACGGGAACAATCCAGAGAGCTAGACGGGCTATCGCAAATTGCGCTTGATTCATGCAGTGGACTCCTTCGGTCGAGAGATCCCGGCAACTCTACGCGACGCCGCCGATTAGTGTCAACGAAAACCGTCCCCCGCGCGTTCGCCAAGTGCCCGAGTTGACACGCTTTGCAGGCGCTCGTAGGATTCGATGCAGATGGACGACGCGTCCGTCTTCGCCATGTCGATCCCCGACGATGCTCTCCTCCGGCAGCGCGAGCAAACCGTGACCTGCCCCACGTGCAGCGCTGCTACGCCGTGGCAGGGAAACGCCGACCGCCCGTTCTGCTCTCTCACCTGCCGCCTCATCGACCTCGGTGCGTGGCTCGACGAGGGCTACCGAGTGCCAACGGACGAGGATGGCGATGTTCCGTAAGACGACCGGGTCGATTTTGTGCCCTTCGTGCGGCAGGCTGACGCACGCCTCTGCGCCCGTCTGCCTCGTCTGCGGCCGCCGCAATCCAGGCATGTGGGGATTCGCTGGGCCGCTGCGGCAAGTCCTCCGCTCGTGGAACTTCACGAACGCGGTGACGCTCGCGTGCGTCGCGCTCTACATCGCGACGCTCGTGTTCGATCCCGCGGCGGCTCTCCGTCCGCGCGGCATCTTTGACGTGTTCGCGCCGAGTAACCGCGCGTTGTGGGCGTTCGGCGCCGCCGGCGCGATTCCGTGGCAGGCCGGACACTGGTGGACGATCCTCACCGCGATCTATCTGCACGGCGGGATCCTGCACATCCTCTTCAACGTGCTGTGGATCCGACAGCTCGGGCCCGAGGTCGAGCGCTACTATGGCGCCGCGCGCCTGGTCGTTATTTTCACGGTGTCGGGTGTCGCCGGGTTCGTCGTGTCGAATGCCTTCGACGTACCGTTCACGGTTGGTGCATCCGGCTCGATCTTCGGACTTCTCGGCGCTCTCGTAGCGTACGGTCGAAAGCGCGGAGGCACCTTCGGCCGACTGTATCTCCAGCAGTACGGTCAGTGGGCTCTGGTCCTCTTCATCGCCGGGTTCATCATGTCAGGCGTGAACAATTTCGCGCACGCCGGGGGTTTTATCGGGGGCTTCGTGTCGGGTCTCGTCCTGTCCCACGCGGAGCGCCGCGCCGAGACGACGGTCGACTGGCTGCTGGCGAGCGCCGCCATCGTCGTCACGGTGGCTGGATTCGCTCTGGCCCTCTTCGCTGCCTTCGCGCACTAGAGCATCTCGAGTGGCTCGCCGCAGCGCCACCTCGACACAAATGAAGAAGGGGGCCAAGTTCGGCCCCCTTCTGTGAATTAACCCGGCAGCGACCTACTCTCCCGTACCGTTGCCAGTACAGTACCATCGGCCCTGGAGGGCTTAACTTCCGTGTTCGGGATGGGAACGGGTGTGGCCCCTCCGGCAATGCCACCGGGAATCGAACTGTCGCATCGGCCATACCGCGCCGATGCGCCGAACACAGAGATCCTCGAGCGTAGTCAGACCGGTCTTACACGTATCAGTGAGGACTGAGAAAAAATCGTGGTCAAGCCGCACGGGCGATTAGTACCGGTCAGCTGAACGCCTTACGGCGCTTACACCTCCGGCCTATCAACCTCGTAATCTACGAGGGCCCTTCA